>Ga0272441_10010224_pt1 | contig 14264 bp, 13 predicted proteins | sample SSMProp6N_FD_193582 | JGI IMG/M metagenome (GOLD analysis project Ga0272441, IMG submission 193582) | Marine sediment archaeal communities from Little Sippewissett salt marsh, Falmouth, MA, United States - SSM-Prop-6N | ecosystem: Environmental > Aquatic > Marine > Wetlands > Sediment ... | reverse complement strand
CCCTGGCCGGCGTTTGGGACGGCAGCGTGCGATTGTTGGACCTCACGACGGGACAGGAGTTGAAACTGCTCAAGGCCGTAAAAGAGGTGATGAGTGTCGGATTTTCCTCGGATGGATTGCGTGGCGGCGCCGGCAGCGGTCACGGCTGGTATGATCATTCAGGAGGAGATCTCGACAACTTCGTGATGGTCTGGGACTTGAACACCGGCCAAGAAATGTGTCGTTTCCCAACCGGTCGGAATACCGCTACCTGCGTGGCATTTTCGCCTGACGGCAAGCAACTTCTGGCAGGGTCGGATCGCTATCCCTCTTTTATCCGGCTCTGGGATCTGGATTCGGGACAGGAGAAGGTTAAACGGGAAAACAATGAGTTGAGAGATATTTATGCTGTCACATTCTCTCCGATAGGCTCCAAGGCACTGGCGTTTATCGCTCACATCTCTGATAAAAGGGTTGGTGATTGCCGGCAAGTCTTTCCTGCATTGTTCGATGTGAACTCCGGTAGGGAGATCGCCCGGGCGGAAACGGCACCGGGCCCATTGGAATGCGCGGCCTTCTCATTAAGTGGCCGCTATGCAGTGTCGGGGGATCGCGATAAGGTTATGTGCTTGTGGGAGTTGCCGTTCTGAAATATAATCAAGCAGTTTAATTTCAGAGGAAAAATTTAACCATTACTCCACGAAAAGCAAGGAGGCTACCATGACAAAGACAGTGGCTGAGAAGGCGGCCCGGCGCAAGGAAATCAAGTCCCAAAGGAAGGTCCGCAAGGACGCCCAGAGAGCGAAGCGCAGGCAGATCAAAGCTCAGCGGACCATGAAAAAGGAGCAATACACGGCGGCAAAAAGGGCGAGAAAAGCCGGAAAAAGATAGATTACGTGACCTGCTCCCTGAAAACTGATCCAGAACCTATGTTAGTATTCTGATCTGGAGCGCAATCAAGATGAGTGATCACCGGAATGCTATCGGGGAGACGGCCCTGATCGGAGCGGGAACTTCCGGAGAAGGTCGGACCCCTTGGCGATCAAGAGGGTGACCCGGGTTTACTTCAGGTCCGGGAGCGACCTTCCGGTGACGAGATAGGCTGTCATATCCTTCGGCCCGGGGAGTGGAAATAGCCTGCCTTGCAACAAGGCAGGCTATTTTTATCCTGAGCGGGCCGAAGGATACTATCGATTATCCCGCCCGGATTCAGGGGTGGTTAACACCCTAATTTGTGCGGGGTTTTTTCATCTTTCTATAACTTAAAAAAAGGAATAAGCTTTTATTGTTGGAGCTGAAAGAAGAAGTTGCCGAGGAACCGGGCATGAACGTTAAAACCATGATCAGGGGCATGGGATCGATCCCGCACGCGAAAGGAGTCGCCTTCCGCGTGTGGGCGCCCCATGCCCGGCGGGTGTCCGTCGTCGGATCGTTCAACGACTGGGACGGCGCCAGGCATCCCCTGCAGGCTGAGGAGAACGGCAACTGGTCCGCCGACGTGGCCGAGGCTCGTACCGGCGATCAGTACCGGTTCCTTCTCTCCACGCCGGCGGGCGATTTCACGCGCATCGATCCGTACGCCCGTGAGGTGACCGGCTCGGTCGGAAACGCCGTCGTTCACGATCCGGCCTTCGACTGGCAGGGGGACGACTTCCAGATCGCGCCCTGGAACGAGCTCGTCATCTACGAGCTTCATGTCGGAACGTTCAACGACCCGGGGGACGTCGACCGTCCGGGCATGTTTCCCGCGGTTTCGGCGCGTCTGGGACATTTGAAGAAGCTTGGCGTCAACGCGATCCAGATCATGCCGGTGGGCGTATTCGCGGGAGACCGGTCGTTGGGTTACAACCCGGTCCATATCTTCTCGGTGGAGACCACCTATGGAGGCCCGCTGGCCTTCAAACAGTTCGTCAGGCACGCCCACCGGGAGGGCATTGCGGTGATCCTGGACGTCGTTTACAACCATCTGGGCCCCTTCGACCTCAATCTCTGGCAGTTCGACGGCTGGTGCGAGAACAATCGCGGCGGAATCTACTTCTACAACGACGACCGTGCCGTCACGCCGTGGGGAGAAACCCGGCCCGATTACGGACGGGGCGAGGTCCGTCAATATATCCTCGACAATGTCTTGATGTGGCTCGAGGAATACCACGTCGACGGCCTCCGCTTCGACAGCACCCAGTACATCCGCACCGTCCACGGTTCCGAGGACCGGGAACTGCCGGATGGCTGGAGCCTGCTCCAGTGGATCAACAGCCGGGTCGCGCGGAAGTTCCCCGGCCGGATAACGATCGCCGAGGATTTTCAGAATAACCAGAGGCTCACGAGGGACGTTGCCGCCGGAGGCGCCGGGTTCGGAGCGCAGTGGGACGGCATGTTCGTCCACCCCATCCGCCGGGCGGTGATCGCTTTACAGGATCAGCACCGATCACTCGCCGCCGTCCGCGATGCCATCTGTTACCGATATAACGACGACGCCTTCGAACGGGTCATCTACAGCGAATCGCACGACGAGGTGGCGCCCGGCCGGGCGCGCGTGCCGCAGGAGATCAACCCAAGCGACCCCAGGGGCTGGTATGCGCGGAAGCGTTCGACGCTGGCCGCCGCGATGGTCTTCACCGCCCCGGGCATCCCCATGCTTTTCCAGGGGCAGGAATTCCTCGAAGGAGGATGGTTCCGCCACACGGTCCCCGTCGATTGGGCCCAGCGCGAAGAGTTTCACGGCATTGTCCTGCTGTACCGCGACCTCATCCGGCTGCGTCTCAACCGCGACGGTTTCACGCGCGGCCTCGGCGGGCAACACACCCGCGTCTATCATCTGAATGAAGAAGGCAAGGTCATCGCCTTCCACCGTTGGGACCGGGGCGGCCCGGGGGACGACGTCGTGGTCGTCGCCAACTTCTTCCGTGACGCGCGGGACGGGTACGTCATCGGCTTCCCATCCGCGGGAACCTGGAAGCTCCGTTTCAACAGCGACTGGCAGGGCTACAATGACGACTTCAAAAACCATCCGAGCACCGACGTCGTCGCCGGGTCGGTCGCCCGTGACGGGTTTCCCTGTCAGGCGGCGGTTTCCATCGGCCCCTACAGCGTGCTGATCTTTTCGCAAGATTCCGGTTAACCCGGGACCTGGCGAAAACGACACCCCGGCGCCTCTTCCCTCTGTATATGCAGTTTGTCGCCGTACTCCAGCAACGTCGGCTGGGCGGGAAACGCCCGGATCAATTCTCATCTCCTGTTCGGTGGATGCCGTTTATTGTGGGAATGCCATTACTCACCCTTTCGCCGGCGGGATTCCCGTGCGATTGATCCATCGGGAAAGGACAGGGAAAAAATATTTGATTAAGTAAAGATTGTTCGATATTATTTTCATAATTTATCGAGTAAATAACCGACATGAGACTGTACTTAATCAATCCATCCAATCCGCTGGTCAGCAGCGTCAAGGTCAAGGAGAGCCGCTGGAACCGGTACCGCGTCTGGAAGCCGCTCAGCCTGATGGTTCTCGCGGGCCTGACCCCGCCGGAGTGGGAAATAGCGATCGTGGACGAGAACCTCGGCGCTCCGGACTATCCCGCCCTGCCCCGGCCGGATCTGGTGGGCATTACCGCTTTCACCTCTCAGGTGAACCGCGCTTATGAGGTAGCCGCGCAATTTCGGGGTCTCGGTGTCCCCGTCGTCATGGGCGGCATTCATGCCACCATGTGCCTGGACGAGGCCATGAAGCATGTGGACTCCGTCGTCACGGGGGAAGCGGAGGGTGTCTGGACGCAAGTCCTCACCGACGCCCGGCAGGGTCGTCTGAAGCAGCGGTATGCCGGCGGCCACGCGGAGACAAGCGATGTTGCCTCTGCCCGTCATGATCTCCTGCCCGCCCGCTATGCCTTCGGAGCGATCCAGACCACCCGCGGCTGTCCGCTGAACTGCAGCTTCTGCAGCGTGACGGCGTTCAACGGGGCCCACTACCGGCAGCGGCCGATTTCGGATGTCGTGCGGGAATTCCAGTCGATCCGGGAGAAGCGTGTCCTGGTGGTGGACGATAACCTCATCGGAACGCGCCCCGAGCATATCGCCCGCGCCAAGGACCTGTTCCGCGCCATGATTCGGGCGAACCTGAAAAAGGAATGGGTGGCCCAGGCCACCATCAACTTCGCCGATGACGAGGAACTCCTGGCCCTGGCGGCGCGGGCCGGCTGCCGGGGCGTCTTCATCGGCTTTGAGTCTCCCACCCCCGAAGGGCTGCGGGGCCTTGGCAGGAAGTTCGACCTTCTGAAGGGCCGGGATCTGCGCGCCTCCGTGCGGCGCATCCAGAGTCACGGCATGATGGTCGCGGGTTCCTTTATCATGGGCCTGGACATAGACAGACCAGGTATCGGCAAACGCATCGCCGATGCCGCCAGCCGGTACGGAATGGACACCATCAACGTGGGGTTTCTGACTCCTTTGCCCGGCACGCGTCTCTGGAACCAGATGAACTCGGAAGGCCGCCTCGCCCTCGATACGTTCCCGGAGGACTGGGAATACTACACGCTGACCTTCCCGGTGGCCCGGTACAAACATCTGTCCATAGACGAGATTATCGAAGAAATGCTTGCCTGCAACCGGAGCTTCTATTCCCTGCCGCGCGTTCTGAGCCGGGTGGCCTCCAACTTCTGGCAGCGCCGTTCACCGATGGTCAGTTTGGTGGGCAATCTCTCCTACCGGAGGAACTTCCGCCTGGACGTCACGGCATTCGCGAACTTCCAGAATCACCTGGGAGGACGCTGCGCTCAGTAACCACCTCGGCCTTTGCCCCGAAACTCGGGGACCGGCGGAAAATATCATTAACGCTCCCCTAACAGCTTTTTTCCTCTTAGATCGTGTGGAAACTCAAAGACAACCCGAAAAGTTCTGCCTATTGACTTGCTCGGGGAGCTTACAAAAAAGGGAGGCGTTTTCCGCCTCCCTTTTTTTGTAAATTGCTACCTATGGATAGGGGAATATCAATTGTGACCCTTCTCGATCTTGCTCACCACGATGACGAACTTATCCAGCTTCTCCCGGCCCTTAGCGCCCCCCTTACCCACCTCGACTTTCAGTTGCTTGACGTAGCCGATGATGGTCATCGGGGTTCCGTTCTTGAATTCACCGATGATTTCTTCGTTGGCGGTGTCCCTTCGGAGGAAGCAACGCATCCCGGACTTCGCCGCCCCGAAGGTTATATACTTGTTGAGCGTATAGCCGGCCTTGGTGTAGTCGCGCCCCAACCCCGTACGAACCTGCATGAATTTGTCGTGGACCTTGACGTAGGAGTTTCTGAAGGCATTCGGGCTGACCTTAAGTTCACCCGGTTCCACGACCTTCTGTGCTAGAACCGCTGGGGCCATAAGAAAAATCAGAAAAACCGCCCCTCCCCCTATCAGTGCTTTTTTCATGTTTCCCTCCTTTTTCTCACTAATATATAACGTTCCCATCACAGGGGAGGTTTAAAATTTTCTAACGTTCGTTTTTGTTTGGTTACTGAAAGATTAACTAGCGGCCTGAGCTTCCTCTCGGTAACGATGGGGGAGGTCAAAGGGTCCTCGAGGCCGGCGATCTTCCCCAGCACTTCCGGAGCCAGCCTGAGAAGCCGTAGAACCTGGGTCACCCGCACGCGGGAGACGCTCAAATCCCGGGCCAGGGAAGCCCGAGAGGCATATTGGCCGCTATCGAGCATCTTTTTACCACTCCCGGGCAAGGAAAACAGAGTTTCGATAGGTCCGGGATGGTTTACGCCTGGCCGCCTTTTTCTCTCTCCGGGCCGGCGGCAGCACAAAGACCGCCCAAAAAGTTCTGCCTATTGACTTGTCCGGCGAGTACAGCAGCTGCCGGACCGAATAACCGGAAAAAGATAAATACTTCTTGACTTAAAGAGGGGGCGTGTTAGGATAGTCCTGCATTAGTGAGCCTTGGTTCAATTTTAGGGATTACAACCTAAACGGTCGTGAGTGTCTTACTTGGCATTCGCGGCCGTTTTTTTTGAATCGGGCCTGGGAGTGAATTCTGTAATTTCGAGAGAAGGTCTCTCGGCAGATTCCTCCAGTTTATTCATACAGGAGTTGACCGAAATGGCTACAGGAACAGTCAAATGGTTCAACGACCGCAAGGGATACGGATTCATATCCCTGGAGAACGGTGAGGACGTCTTCGTCCATCACAGTGAAATCCAGGGTGACGGTTTCAAGACCTTGAATGAGGGTGAGAACGTTGCGTTCGAAGTTGCCCCCGGTCGAAAGGGCCAACAAGCCGTCGGCGTGACCAGACAAATATAAGGTTGCGTTGAAGGAAAGAAGCCCCGGTTTTCTTACCGAAAGCCGGGGCTTTCATATTTTGCCAAGGATTCTCTTTAAAGTGATAGGATTAATAATCAGGGTTCTTACTGCCAGCCAGGAAGGTGCGGACTGTGCCGACCTATTTGTTTGCCAAATCCATTAAGTTCTGGTATCATAAATACTTAAAGAAGAGAGGTAATATATGAATATTCTTATGATCTATCCCGAGTTTCCGGACACCTTCTGGAGCTTCAAGCACGCGTTGAAGTTCGTCGGCAAACGCTCCGCCTTGCCGCCCCTGGGATTGCTGACCGTGGCGGGGCTGCTGCCTCCGGAGTGGCCGGTTCGCCTGGTGGATATGAACGTGCGCAACGTCACGGAGAAGGACCTGGACTGGGCAGACTGCGCGTTCATCAGTGCGATGATCGTGCAGCGGGACCCGGCCCGGCGAATCGTGGCCCGGCTTAAGGCGGCGGGTCTGCGAGTGGTGGCCGGCGGACCGCTCTTCAACAGCGAACACGAGCAGTTTGAAGACGTGGACCACTTCATCCTTAACGAGGCGGAACTGACCCTGCCGCCTTTTCTCGCCGACCTGAAGCGGGGTTGTCCGAAACGGGTCTACTCCTCCGCCGAGTTCGCGGATATGCACCAGACACCCGCGCCCCGCTGGGAGCTGCTCAACCTCAAGCGCTACGCCACGATGAGCATCCAGTTCACCCGCGGCTGCCCGTTCGATTGCGATTTCTGCAATATTACCGCCCTGCTCGGCCGCCGGGTCCGGATGAAGACGCCGGGGCAGATCGTCGCCGAGCTCGACGGCCTCTACAATCAGGGGTGGCGCGGAGACGTCTTCTTCGTAGACGACAATTTCATCGGCAACCGGAAGTTTCTAAAAACCGATCTCCTCCCGGCCCTGATCGCCTGGAGGAAGGGGAAAATCGGGAACGTTTTTTTCACGGAAGCTTCGATCGATCTGGCCGATGACCGGATCCTGATGGAGATGATGGTCGAAGCCGGATTCAGCAAGGTCTTCATCGGCATCGAGACCCCGGACAACATCTGCCTGACCGAGTGCAGCAAGAGGCAGAACAAGAACCGCGACCTCATTGCGGACGTAAAAAAGATCCAGCGGGCCGGGCTGCAGGTGCAGGGCGGCTTCATCGTCGGTTTCGACCACGACCGACCCTCCATCTTCCAGCGGCAGATCGATTTCATCCAGAAGAGCGGGATCGTGACCGCGATGGTCGGCCTGCTCCAGGCCCCGGCGGGCACCCGGCTTCACGCGCGGATGGAAAAAGAAGGTCGGCTCTGCCAGGAATTCTCGGGCGATAACGTGGACGGGACCAGCAACATCATCCCGTCGATGGGCAAAGAAGCACTGAAGGAGGGCTACCGCCGGATTCTCGATCATATCTACTCCCCGGAGAATTTCTACCGCCGGATCCGGACGTTTCTTCGCGAATACCGCCCGCCTACCGTCCGCGGACATCTGGAATTATCCCACGTCCTGGCGCTTCTGCGATCCTTCTTCCGGATCGGTATACTGGGCCGGGAACGGTTCCACTACTGGAAACTCCTCCTCTGGGCCCAGTTCCGCTGCCCCCGGCTCATCCCCGAGGCCGTTATCCTCGCCATCTACGGCTACCATTTCCGCAAGGTCTGTGACGCGCACGTGAAGTAAAATTCCGGATGGCAAAGTGCCCTCCGCCGAACGAGGAGAGTACCGCCCGTAACGTGCGTTCGCTTATCTTCCTGAATTGAAGGGGATCGCCCATCTTAATTACCTCTTCCTGAATCTCCGGGGGCAGTTTCAGCAACCGTAGATACTGGTTCACTCGGGCCCGGGAGACCCCGACTTTCCGGCCCAGGTCGGTCTGAGAGGCGTATTCCCCGCTTTCCAGCATCTTTTTCCACTCCCGGGCTACGAAAAGAGGGTTCCGGTAAGTCCGGGGTGGTTTACATTTGGCCGCCTTTTCCCCTCTCAATTCGGGGGGTAACTCAAAGACAACTCGAAAAGTTCTGCCTATTGACTTGTCCGGGGAATGAAAAATAGCCTGCCTCATTTTGAGGCAGGCTATTTTTCATCCTGAGCGAGCTTGAAACTCGATTACAATCGAGTTTCAAAGCGAGTCGAAGGATTATTGAGTTAGATCGAAGATGAATCGAAGCGTACAATGAAGATTAAATGAGTGAGAATATTTCAACTTCAACTTGGCACGTCTACATCGTCCGCTGCCGCGACGGCAAGCTCTACACTGGAATTACCACGAACCTCAATCAGCGAGTCAAAGATCACAACCGGGGTAAAGGATGCAAATACACCGCCTACCGCCGGCCGGTGAGGCTTGTCTATTCCGGACCCTTTCCCGACCGATCTTCTGCGATGAAGCGCGAGGCTCAGATCAAACGCTGGTCCCGCCGGAAGAAAGAAGCCTTTATCAAATCCCAATAGAGTTCTGCATAGTAATCCCGCATGATTTCAGGGGTGGTTAATACCTTGATTCATGCGGGATTTTTGTCGAAAAAGTCCTTGATCAGAGCCACCGATAGGTGTAAATTAAACTTCAACTATCTTTTTCGACCCCGGAGAAAGAATGCGTGAAGCCAGACGGGGAAAATATAGTTGGGGAAATCTGACCCGGCACGGATAGGCATATCCAGCCGGGTTTTTATTCCATAGATAACCAGGGGGAAGCAAAAAGGAGGTGAGGGAATGAAGAGATTGGCACTGATTTTAGTAGCAGTGTTCGGATTGAATTTTGGCTTGTTCTCCCCGGCGGCCGACTTCAACGGGGACGGGACCGGGGACATCGCGATTTTCCGGGGTTCCTCCGGCCTCTGGTCGGTAAGAGATGTGACCCGGGTTTATTTCGGGAGCGGCAGCGACACTATCGTTCCCTATGATTATACCGGCGACGGGACCGACCAACCCGCGATTTTCCGGGGGTCAAGCGGCCTGTGGGCCGTGCGGGATATAACCCGGGTGTACTTCGGGAGCAGTTTCGACGAACCACGGCCGGGTGATTATGACGGCGACGGGGCGGACGATATCGGTATCTTCCGGTCGAGCTCGGGGATGTGGGCAGTCCGTGGGGTAACCCGGATCTACTACGGAACGTTCGGCGATCTAGCTATCCCGGGGAAACAGTGCCGCCTCCCGGTCACCGGGCAGACGACGTCATACCAACCCGGTGACGATGGGGCCTATCAGTCAGGGGCCGGGTTCAACTTCGAGAAGTTGGATATCGGGGGGGATTCGGTCACGATAGATCACAACACCGGTCTGATGTGGGCCTCCGATGGGAGCGCGGCGGGCGGCAACTGGCTCCAGCAGACCGGATGGAGTGCGGCGATTAGTTACTGCGATAGCTTGGTCTTCGCCGGCTACGGCGACTGGCGGCTGCCGAATGCGAAGGAACTGCAGTCCATCGTCGATTTCGGGACGCAGTTTCCCTCCGTCTCCACCACCGCGTTTCCCAGCACCGCGAACACTTTCTACTGGTCTTCAACCACGCGCTACAACTATACTTCCGATGCCGGCGCCGTCAGTTTCAGCAACGGGCAGTTTGACTACAAGTCCAAGACATCAGATTACCACTACCTTCGGGCGGTCCGCGGCGGCCAGTAGCCATGATGCTAACAATCTGGCGTATTTTTCGTTCCGGTTAATCGGGGAGAGGAAAGAAAGCCCCGTAACTTTCTTTAGGTAATCTTCCGGGAAGATAGAGGATCTCCCATCCGGATCACGTATTCCTGAATCTCCGGGGGCAGTTTCAGCAGCCGGAGATACTGATTAATTCGGGAAGAAGTGACATTGGGGGACTTCGCCAGTTCGGCATTTTCCGCTGTCTAACGACTCGCTATACTCCAGTGCGACGATGAGGGGATTGATGTAGATTTTCTTCGGCTTCTCCTTGGGAGCCAACGAGATACGTTGTTCTCCGCGGAATTTCCGATAAGGAAATATAGGGAACTATATTTCAAAGAAGAGTCGTCTGGGTTGCGAAGCCCTGAGCGAAGCCGAAGGGTGACGCCCGGGGAGTTAAAAAGGCCCATGGCATTTGCCATGGGCCTTCTCTCTGCCTAACTGTGGTCGCGGGTAACGCTGACCGGCAGAAGTCGCTCACATCCTTGGTCCTCGTCAATCGCCGGCAATAGTGATTCCGTAGACGGATTGAACTGCCTGTTCAAGCAAAGCGATTTCTGCCTCGGTAAGAAAATTGAAGTGACTCGCCCGTTTCCGGGCGGAGATTCTTCCCTTGTTTTGCAGGCAGAAGCGAATAAATAGATCGATTTTGCGGTCGGGCATATCCACGATCTCCTTGATGGCTTTCTTGGTCTGATCGTAATTGGCCAGAAATTCCAATTCCCCGGCAAGTTCGGTTTCTATGGTCTGATCTATGAATCGGAAAAGCGCCTCTGCCTGGCCTGTCATATCGATATATCGGTACCAGATGACCGTATCGTTGTGAACGGTCATCCGCCCTTCTTCATCTAAAGAATATTTTACCAAAGGCATCAACTGCCGGGAGAACGTTTCCAGGGAGGCATCATAGCCGGCGGGGTTTTTCAACATGGACGCAGAAACGGGAAACATCACTCCTTCCGGCGTGAAGCCTCTTCGGGCAAGGATGTTGTGTATCAAAAACCGGTGGATACGGCCATTGCCGTCTTCGAAAGGATGGAGAAAAACAAATCCATAAGCGACGGCGGCGGCGTGAATAACCGCTGGTACTCCATGGCCCTGCATCCGTTGGTGGGCATCGATCAGGCCCGCCATCAGATCGGTCACATCTTCGGGCTTAGGAGAAACGAAGTGGATTTTTTCCTGCTGCCAGACCACCGTTTCCCCAACATAATTCTGGCTGGAGCGGTAATCGGTATCGCGGAACCGGGCATCGACTATGCGATTTTGAACTTCGATCAAGCGGGCCTTTTGACAGAAGTCATCCTGCCGAGCCATTTCCAGTATCCCGACAAAGCGCTCGGTCCGGGTGGAAGTAGGCTGGATGTGTTCGATTTCGAAGGTTGATTTCGTCTCCTTAGTATAAAGGTATATAAGCGCCCTTTTTACCAATTCCGGAGGATAGCCGCTTATCACTTGTCGGCATCGCTGGGGCAAGTCGGCCTCTTCAAAATTGCGAAGGGTATCGGTGCGCCGAATCATCGGGCAGAAGCGGCTATTACCCAGTAAATTGTCGTTGACCCGTTGACGTCGAATCCGGCGGACCGTAATGGTTGTATAGTATTCGTCCGTTTCAAGGAGATTGACATAGTTACCTGTCTTAAGGTCATCGAGCGGCAGTGTTTTACCCGTCAGGAATTCGTACAGGAACCATAGCCGCCGGGCATATTTGCCCGTTGGTTTGGAACGTATATATTCGAGGAGAACTTCCGGGCCTGCTTTATAAAACAATACTGCCAGGATCGCGAGGTTCGTCCCGTCATACTTCAGCGCGAATTCAAGATGGTCTCCCGGCGTATCCCCCGGCCAATACTTGGATGGGTAAACCTCCTTGATAACGTTTCCATCGAGGATTATTCGATGAATTCCGCTGGCGGTCACCTGTGATTTATGCCAGTTAGGAATCACATCAAGGCTGTAGCGCTCGATCAGTGCCGCATACCCCGCGGGTCTGACTTTCGAATTATTCTGTTTAGATTCAGCCATTGCTCCCTCCGGAAAAACGGTTACGATACCGGAATTATCGTTATATAGTGCCGGAAGTCAAGAATAATAATTACATTTATGGAGAATGAGCTGGCGAAAAAATAGTTACATAAGTAGCAATAGAATTATAAATCCCCCTATGGCGAGAAATATTATTACAAATTGCCATCCTCTCATCGGACCGGGGAGCTAAAAATAGGGGGGGGCAGAAATGCCCCCCCCTATTTTTAGCTGCTTGTCTCAGGTTCGACCTTCGTGAGTTTATCCTGGTTTATTGTGGTCGGACCAAAATATCTCCTTGCTTTTCAGGGTGTTACCTATAAAATGGGCCTTAAAAATGGCCTTAGACGCTGTTTTTAGCCTTATTTTCGGGCTCTAAGGCCAGTATTGAGGCCCAAAATATTCGCATCTCATTGCATATTATAGAGATAACGTGGTCTGACCCAGATTTTCCAAGATTTTAACCCAGATTTTACCCAGATTTTCAAGTATGGTGTCCCCGGAATACGAGATCGAGTTTCTTAAAAGAAAATGCGTGTCAATCCGCCCCTTGCTCTTGTTTGTGAGCGCGCTTGATCAGGAAGTAGCCGCCGGCGAGAGCGATGATGATCGCGGCGATTCCGATCAGAGTCACGGCGCTCAGATGCTTGATATCGAGGATGATCACTTTCCGGGCGATGGCGATCATTGCCACCAGAAAGACGATTTCCACGTGGATCTGGGTCTTGGTGATATAGGTCTTGATCGTTTCAAGAAGCTCCAGGCCGATCAGGATCATGAAGAAAAATCCGAATATCTCCAGTAGTTTATCTATATCCAGAAGGAATTTCGGCTCACTGAGCAACTCTTTTCCCAAAAGCACCCCCAGTTCTAGGGTTCCGAAAAAGATCGCCACCGCCATGAGGGCGATCAGCACCAGGATGGTGTAATGTTCGAACTTCTCGACGAATCTGAGCATGGTTCCTCCTTTCATTGGGCTATCACCACGGACGCTTGTTGATCGAAAGGATTGGTACGGACGGAGAGAGAAAACAGGTAGGGATATTTTTCCTTGAGATGCCACATGTATTCGACCCAGAGAACAATAAGGTGGTCGTAGACTCTCTGGATATCTCCTCTTAAATGCGCCCGATCGGATTCCGGCAGTGCGGAAAAATCTTCCCGGAACTGCAGTTCCTGGGCCAGATGGAATACCGCCCAGAGAATCCCGGTGAATGACTCGCTCTCCAGCAGGTTGGGATTTTCCAGAAGGCGGAGCAAAAAATCTTTGTGTTTGGCCAGGAGCAAAGTTACATGCGGAAGATCGACCCGGTCGATTAGGATATCGCTCCGGTATTTTCTCAAATGTTCGCTCAGGGACGTAAATTCTTTATCGGGGCTGTCTTTCTTAATCAAAAATTCCTTTCTAATTGTCTCGATATTCCCGTCGGCTTCTGAAAAAATTCCGAGGAGCCGGGAGCCGAGTTCGCTGAAAAAAGCGCCGATCACGATGTTCAGTTTCTCGATCCTGATCTTTCGTTCTCTTTTCAGCAGCATCAGCTCCATGGCGTTGCTGACCGCGCCCACGAACGTACCCACCCCCAGGACGATTATAATAACCGCGATTACTTTGCTGAGGGGCGCGGTGGGATGGACGTCGCCGTAGCCGACGGTGGACATGGTAACGATCGTAAAATAGAAGGCGTCGGCGATATTCAGCTTCTCGGTTAACATAAAGCCCAGCGTGCCCAAAGCCAGGGCGGACGCGAAGACCAGAAGAAATATTTTCAGCCGTAATTTTATGGGATTTCTTTTCATGATTTTGATACTCCGGACCCCGGCAGACCGATTTCTTTACCTTTTTCGTTTCTTTGCCGTCCGGGATCTGCTTTCTGGTTTGCCCATTTAATGATGCCGGATGTCTGAAATGAATATAACCGATAGCGCGGGGAGAAGGAAATAATTAAATTGTTAATTTTCTGTCTGCGGTGAGATTGAAGGTTTAATTTCGGCTTTGTAGTTAGCCCGATTTTTCGAATTCCGGGGCAGCATAATTAATTTCACCTGAAATATTTTATAACTTCAGTTGCTTTTTAAGTATGGTATCCCCGGGATTAATTACCGGAATGAGCGCCTGCTGAAACAGTACTCCAACACTCCATCACTCCAGTTTTTCGCTTTTAATGAGTATGGTGTCCCCGGAAATCAGATATTTTGGGGGTAATATTTTTAGGGTTATTTTTAGGGTCGGACCGCAATATCTCCTTGCCTTTAAGTTGGTTAGGTATAAAATGGGGTCTAAAAATGCCCTTAGAGGCGTTTTTTAGTGTCATTTTTCGACTTTA
>Ga0272441_10010223_pt1 | contig 14264 bp, 10 predicted proteins | sample SSMProp6N_FD_193582 | JGI IMG/M metagenome (GOLD analysis project Ga0272441, IMG submission 193582) | Marine sediment archaeal communities from Little Sippewissett salt marsh, Falmouth, MA, United States - SSM-Prop-6N | ecosystem: Environmental > Aquatic > Marine > Wetlands > Sediment ... | reverse complement strand
GGATGCTGGATTAATTGAAAAAAAAATATTTGGAAATGTTCATCTATTTAGCATAAAAAATGAAGTATTTGAAAAAATGCTTGATGAATTTGTAGAAAAATCAGTTATAACAATAAATAAGAAAGATAATATTTTTAATGCTCTTGAAAAAATACCAGGTATAGAAATACAACAAATAGGTGATAATAAATATATTACATCTGTGAATGGTGAAAAAGGAAATTTTATTTATCAAGTAGATGGGGAACTACCAGATAAATCAGTTGATAAATATCAACCAGGAAAAAATGTTACAATAGAACTTAAAAAGATAATATCTGTAAATAAAAAAAAGATTAATTTGAAGATAAAATAATTAAAAAAAATTTGGGTAGATATGGTGAACGAAAAATTGTTAAAAATGTCAAAAAAAATTCTACCAATATTAATTATATTCATAATGGCAAGTACAGCTGTATCATATGAATATATTCAAAATACACAAGTAGAATCTAATTCAAATAAGATTAATCCAGATAAAATAAAAGATCTGATATATGATGAAGAAAAAAATTTAGAAATTAATACTGATATAAAAAATGAGAGTATTAAAGATAAAGAATTTTATGTGGACTGGTTTATTGAAGAAAAAAAATATGATATTGATTCACCTTTCTTTGTATCAAAAGATAGTATTTATAAAGATAATATAATTGTAGATGAATATCTAGTTAAAAATATTAAATTTATATTAAATTGGAAAGATGATAAAAGATTATCTTTTTTAAATTTGGGATTTGATGAATTAATTTTTATAATAAAAAATCCAGAAAAAAAAGAAATATATCATAAAAAAACTTCTGGTGAAGGAAAAATCAATCATAATATTGAATTATTAGACGGTGCACCTAAACTAGATACTATAAAAGTAATTAATGAAAAAGATGCAAATGATTATTTATTAGAATATGTAAATGAAATATCAAAGTGGAAAAACCAAAAAATAGCTTTTTCAATAGAAATTAATATCGGCGAAAAAGGTTTTTTTAGAAAGCTGCTTGACAAAGGAAACGAAGTAGATTTGGAGATTATATTTGAGATCTATAAATATAAACTAGAAGAAGTTGGTAAAAAGAATAATCCTCCTGATACATTTATATTAGAATATCCGAAAAAAACTATAGATTATAATTCATTTGTAATTAGTTGGACTGGTAAAGATGATATAACACCAGATAGTGAACTAGAATATAACTATATTATTGAAGGTAAAAAAAATGATGAGTACATAATAAATTCAGGTTGGTCGGGATGGGTGAAAGATACTTCGAAAAATTATGAAAATCTACCTGATGGATACTATGGTTTTTCTGTTAAATCTAGAGATTCACAAGGAATTATTGATGATACACCTGCTAAGGTTAATTTTATTATTTTAACAAATAATGAAGAAGATATCACTCCACCAGATACAAATATTTTATCTGGCCCTTTTGGAACAATTGATTATAAAAATGTTGAATTTGTTTATGAGGGAAATGATGATATAAGCCCTTTTTCAAATCTTGAATATTCATATATTTTAGATGGATTTGATTATGATTGGTCTTCTTGGAATAAATTAAATATAAAAAATTATAATAATTTGGATGAAGGTAGTTATATTTTTAAGGTAAGATCAAGAGATGAATCTGGTAATATTGATCCTTCACCTGCTGAACGTTCATTTAATATTAATTTAGATGAGGGTGATAATTGCCCACCTGAAACAATGATAACATTATGCCCTACTGGTACTATAGATTATAATACAGTCCAAATAAGTTGGACAGGTAATGATAATTTTTCACCAGTTAGATCATTAGAATATTCGTATAAACTTGTTGGATATGATTATTCATGGTCTTCATGGAAGAGGACAACTCAAAAAACCTATGAATTTTTAGATGATGGAATATATACTTTTACGGTTAAAGCAAGAGATGAAGCAGGTAATATTGATCTAACACCTGATGAAGAAACCTTTATCATTATTTCAGAAGTTGAAGATGAATCTAGATTTGCAACTAGTGTTGTTGAACTAAATTTTGGAGAGGACCCACATCAAAGCTATATGGATCCAGATAAGGTCATTGGTGGACCTAGAGGACTTGGAGAGAACGAAGGATCATTAGATGTTTTATCCCTTGGTAAAAATGGTGATATTACGTTTGGCTTTGATATTAAAATAATAAATGGTGATGGCCCTGATTTCATAGTTTTTGAAAATCCGATTTATATAATGAATCAACCCGGGAAAGTATTTGGAGAATTATTATATGTTGAAGTTAGTACAGATGGTATAAATTTTACAAGATTCCCATCAATATCCACAACTACTCAACCAGGGTCAATATATCCTGATGATGTTGAAAATCTTGCAGGTGTAAATCCAGTATATTCAAATGTTGATACAAATAATATTGATCCATTTGATCCAGATGTTTCTGGTGGTGACCTTTTTGATCTTGATGATCTAATAGACCATCCACTTGTTTTATCAGGTGATGTTGATCTTAATGATATTAACTATATTAGGTTGATTGATATAGTTGGAGATGGATCAAGTTATGATAGCATAGGAAATCCAATATATGATTCTATAAGCATGGATAATGGTGCAGATATCGACGCGGTTTCTATTATTAACTATGAGGTAAACTAGTAATGTCGCTTTATAACAATGATAACAATAAAATTCTAAAGATATTTGGATATCTTACCCTCTTCATTGTTTTAATATCAATATTGTATGTTTTAAACTTTCAAAATACAATAATTGTCAATCATGATAGAGATAAAAACAGTGAGATAAATGTTGAAATAATTATTACAAAATATTTTTTTAAAGATATTATTCTATCAAAAAAAATTAGTATTAATTATGGTAGTTCTGCAATGGATGCCCTTGAAGATGTTTCTAATGTAACATATAATTATGGAGGAGGTTTTGTTGAATCAATAAATGGGATAAAATCAACATTTTCAGGTGGATCAGGGGGAAAAAATGATTGGTTTTACTATTTAAACGGAATGCTTATGAATACTGGTGCAACAAATAAAATTCTAAAAAATGGCGATATATTGAGATGGGATTTTCACACCTGGGATTCAAATAGGATGTCAACTTGTATCATATCTGATTTTCCAGAACCTTTTATTGATGGATACAAAAAATCTACTGATACAATAATTGTTTACTCAAAAAAATATGAAGATGAAACAGAACATCTAAAAGAAAAATTAAATTCATATAATATAAAATGTTATAAAAAAGAGTTTTCAGATTTAACAGATGAGGATAAGAAAAATGAAAATCTAATTATAGTAGACAACATAGAAAATGATTTAATATCTGAACTAAATAAAAATTCTGAAACACTTGGCTGGTTTATTAAATATAAAGACAGATCAATAACAACATATGATCAATATGATAAAAAAACAAGTTCATATGATAGTTGTGGTTTTATAACGTCAAATCAGAATCCCTGGAACCCTAATGGCAACTGGAATGGTGAGAATGTCGTATGGGTTGTATCAGGTATTTCAGATGATGGTGTAAAAGATGCACTCCATGTTTTAACTAGTGATTATAATGATCTTAAAAACTCTGTAAATATTCTTATTTTTGATAATAAAATAATTAAGGTGCCATAATTTGAAATTTGAATATGTTGATAAAAAAACACCAATTCATAATCTTCATCCAGCATGTAAAATAATATGGGTATTATCTTTGATTTTAGGTTGTTTTATTATAAATGATCCAATAATTCTGTCTATTCTTTTTCTATCAACTATTCCTTTTGTAATTTTTGGAAAAGTGCTAAAAGAATGGATGTCTTTTATCAAAATCGCAATTATCATATCATTAATTCTATTAATTATCAACATATTTGCTAGTCAACATGGTTCAAATGTTTTATTTGATTTTAATTTTATTCCAGTATTTGGTAGTTTAAAAATAACTTTTGAAGCAGTATTGTTTGGTATTTCAATGTGCCTTAGATTAATCACTACAATATCTGCATTTGCAATTCTTAATTTTACTTTAAACCCTGATGACCTTCTTCAGAGCATACTCTTTCTAAAAATACCTTATAAAACAGTATTAACAGTATCAATAACAATTAGATTCATACCTTGTCTAATGAAAGATTTAGATCAAATGCAGGAATCACTTAAAACTAGAGGATATAGTTTTAATAACGGAGGTTTTCTAAATAAAATTAAAAGTAGAGCGATATTGATCCCGCCTCTCCTTTCAAATTCTCTTGAAAGATCAATTCAATCAGCTGAGTCAATGGAATCAAGAGGATTTGGAATGAAATCAAAAAAAACGTTTTATAAAAATATTCGGACTACAAAAACTGATTATTTCTTTATTATGTTATCATTATTATTAGCATCTTTTTTTATCGTCTTATTTTACTATGGCTACGGCTATATTGATTTCTATCAAGATATATCAAATATTTCATTAACAACAAGTTACCTCGCAGTCTTAATAATTCTAGTATTAATCATTGTTTCACCAGCATTATTCTCACCAGTAAAAAAGGTGGTTGACCTTGATTAAGATAAACAATCTTTGTTTTTCTTATGCAAATAGTAAAAAAAATGCATTATCAGATATATCACTAGAAATTAATGATTCTGAATTTATTTTAATCACAGGTGAATCAGGCTGTGGTAAATCAAGTCTATGCCGATCAATAAACGGCCTTATTCCTTCTTTTTATGGTGGAAAAATAATTGGAAAAGTTGAAGTTGAAAATATTGATGTAACACATAGCACCCCAGATGAGATGTCAAAACATGTTGGGATGGTATTTCAGGATCCTGAGAACCAGATTGTAAAAAACGATGTTGAAAGAGAAATAGCTTTTGGACTTGAAAACAAAGGTTTTTCAAAAACAATCATGGCTAAAAGAGTTGAAGAAGTTCTTGATAGTATTGGTATAAACCATCTGCGTGATAGAAAAATATCTACTCTTTCAGGTGGAGAAAAACAAAAAATCGCTATAGCATCAGTCCTTGCTTTACATCCTGAGATACTTATTCTTGATGAGCCGACATCTGAGCTGGATCCAAAGGGAGCTGAAGAAGTATTACAAATAATTAGAAGGTTAAACGAGGAACTAGGGTTAACAGTGATCCTTGTTGAACATAGGATAGACCGGGTTTTAAACATGGTTGACCGGGTCATCTACATGAAAAAAGGTAGAATAGAATTCGATGGTAATCCAAGATCATGGTTGAAAAATCTAAATCAGGATATAGATAGAATTGGTATACCACCAATCTCAAGGTTAGGAGTTGAAATCAAAAAAAATGATCCTAACATTAAAATTCCTCTAAACATTAAGGAAGGACGTAGATTTTTTTCAAATATAATAAATGAAAACAAAACTGTAAAAACAAAAAATATTGAAAGGAAAATAGATTTTGATGATGAAATAATTGTTAAAACAAAAAAACTTTGGTATAAATATCCAGATGGAAAAACAACTCTAAGAGATATAAATCTAAATATTAGGAAAGGCGAATTTGTAGCATTAATTGGAAGAAATGCATCAGGGAAAACTACCCTTTGTAAAACCTTAAACGGGCTTATTAAACCAACAAAAGGAAAGGTTTTCATAAAAAATAATGATACAAGAAAAATCCCTGTTGAAAAACTAGCTAAACACATTGGTTTTTTATTCCAAGATCCAAATGTCCATCTTTTCACTGATACTGTAGAGCAAGAAATAAGCTTTATGATGTATAACCTTGGATTTGGAAAAAAAGATATAAAAAATAGGTTGGACGAAATAATAAATCAATTTAATCTAAATGATTTTAAAGATTTCTATCCGAGATCTCTTAGCTCCGGTGAAAAACAAAGAGTAGCACTTGCCTCAATTATATCCTCTAAACCAGACATACTCATACTTGATGAACCAACAAGAGGTCTTGATTATGGTCTTAAAAAAAACCTGATGAAATATCTAAATGATTATAAACAAAAAGGTGGAACAATAATACTTGTTAGTCATGATATAGAGATAATAGCCGAGTTTGCTGACCGTGTTATATTGATGAGTGAAGGAAAAATAATAGCTGATGATGAAAAACATAATGTTTTATCAAAATCTCTTCATTTCTCACCTCAAATTAATCGTTTAATACAACCTTTTTCTAAATATGGTATACCCGCAAATATTCTAACCACTAATGAAATAATGAGGGCATTGAAATGAAATATAAAATAGTAATAAGTTTTATTACAATCATAATCACCCTATTTTTACTGATAAATTATAATAAAGAAATAATCGTAAAACATTGGATCATCATAATTATTTCTTTAATGTTTTTTTCAATAATATTCATATTATTACAATATGAATCAGGAAAAATAAGTAGTAAAGAAATCTCACTTATTGCAATACTTAGTGGTTTTTCAGCAGTTCTACGCATTCCATTTGTAGCTATACCTAGTGTTCAACCATGTACATTTATTATTATTTGTACAGGTTATGTTTTTGGACCAATACCAGGTTTTATGGTCGGTGCAACAACTGCTCTAATATCTAATATTTTTCTTGGACATGGACCATGGACAATTTTCCAGATCTTTGCATGGGGTATAATTGGCATCATCGCATCTTTTCTTCCAAAAATAAATATTAAAAAATTTGGTCTTGCAATATATGGGGTATTATCTGGTTTTCTATTTGGATGGATAACAAATCTATGGTTTTTTATCGGGTATATTTATCCACATAACATTTCAACGTTTATTTTTAGTATGAGTAGTAGTCTTGCATTTGATACAATGCATGCAATTGGGAATCTTTTGTTATTTATAATCCTTGGTGAAAAAACAATAAAAATAATGAAAAGATACAAAGATAGATTTCATATTGAATATATTAATTATTCAAAACCAGAGAAAATAAATATCTAATTTTAATTTTGGAAAATAATTTAAGTAAACATTATATTGCAAAATCTACTTTTTATTTATTCAGAGGAGGCATAAAAATAACATGAAAGAAGTTGTAATAGTATCAGGAATAAGAACCGCTCAAGGTAAATTTTCAGGTGCATTAAAAAATTTTTCAGCTCCACAACTAGGTGGAATTGTAATAAAAGAAGCAGTTAAAAAGGCAAAAATTAAACCAAAAGATGTAGACGAAGTAATAATGGGATGTGTAGTCCCTGCAGGACTTGGACAAAACGTAGCAAGACAAGCAGCTATAAACGCAGGGATACCATATGAAGCAGGTGCTTTACATCTAGATAAAGTATGTGGATCAAGTCTTAAAGCAGTAGTATGTGCTGCTCAAGCCATCAAATGTGATGATGCAGATATAATTGTTGCTGGTGGTATGGAAAGTATGAGTAATGTTCCATATACACTTCCAAAGGCAAGATATGGATATAGAATGTTTAATGGAAAAATAGTGGACTTGATGGTTAATGATGGCTTATGGGATATCTATAACGATTTTCATATGGGTATGACTGGTGAAATCATTGCTGAGCGCCATAAATTAAAAAGAAAAGAAATTGATGAATTTGCAGCTGCTAGTCATCAAAAAGCAGAACACGCAACAGAAAAAGGATATTTCAAAGATGAAATAATCCCAATTGAGGTACCTCAAAGAAAAAAAGATCCAATAGTATTTGATAAAGATGAGGGGATAAGATATGGGACAACAGCAGAAGGTCTATCAAAACTCAAACCATTTTTCAAAGAAGATGGAGTAGTAACAGCTGGTAATGCATCACAAATAACTGATGGTGCAAGTGCAACTGTTGTTATGAGCCGTGAAAAAGCAGATGAAATGGGCATCAAACCTCTTGTTACAATTAAAGGTTATAATACATCTGGTGTGAAACCAGAATACGTGATGGAAGCGCCAATACCAGGGGTTGAAGCTTTATTAAAAAAGATGAAACTTAGTATATCAGATTTTGATCTTGTAGAACATAACGAAGCTTTTGCTAGTGCATCATTAGCTGTAATGAAACATTTCAAGATTCCAAAAGAAATATTCAATATACATGGTGGTGCTGTAGCAATTGGTCATCCAATAGGAAGTAGTGGTAGTCGTATTCTAATAACACTTATGCATGCTATGAAAAATATGAATAAAAAACGTGGTCTTGCAACGATTTGTCTTGGTGGTGGAAACGCGGTACAAATGGTTGTGGAAAGATAAGGGGGAAAAATAATTATGGTTGTTAAGAAAATTGGAGTTATTGGTGCAGGACAGATGGGACATGGTATAGCACTAGTTTCTGCTCAAGCTGGATATGAAGTAATTCTTAGAGATATTAAAGATGAATATGTTAAGAAAGGAATATCAAGAATTGAAAAATTCCTTGATAAAAGCATTGCAAAAGAAAAAATTACAAAAGAAGATAAAACAGAGATAATGAAAAGAATAAAAGGTTCTATTAAACTAGAAGATATGAAGGATGTCGACCTTGTAATAGAAGCAATTTTTGAAAATGTGAAGGTTAAAAAAGAACTATTTACAAATCTTGATAAAATCTGTAAAAAAGATTGTATCCTTGCTAGTAACACAAGTACAATTCCAATTACAGATCTTGCATCAGCGACAAAAAGGCCTGAGAAATTTATTGGAATGCATTTTATGAACCCTGTTCCAATAATGAAACTAGTAGAAGTAATAAGAGGCCTTAGAACTGATGATAATACAAATAAACTTATACATGAACTCTCTGAAAAAATGGGGAAAACACCCGTAGAGGTAAATGATGGACCTGGATTTGTTTCAAACAGGCTTTTAATGCCTATGATTAATGAAGCAATAACCTGTCTTAATGAAGGAATAGGCACAGCTGAAAATATTGATGCGGTTATGAAACTTGGTATGAATCATCCAATGGGGCCACTAGCACTTGCTGATCTAATCGGTCTTGATGTAGTATTAAATATTATGCAGGTCCTTTATGAAGGTTTTAATGATTCAAAATACAGGCCTAATCCGCTTCTTAAAAAAATGGTCCAAGCTGGATATCTTGGTAGAAAAACTGGTCAAGGGTTTTATGATTATTCAAAATAAGGATGTGTAAAAATTATGGCATATCAAAATATATTGGTTGAAAAAAAAGATAAAATAGCTACAATAACAATTAACAGACCTAAAGTCTTAAATGCATTAAACAGGCAAACACTAGAAGAATTAACAAGAGCTGTAGATGAGATTGAACAAGATAAAAAAATCCATGTGATTATATTAACTGGTGCTGGTGATAAATCATTTGTTGCTGGTGCGGATATAAAAGAGATGAGTGAGATGACAGTGCTTGAAGCTAAAGAATTCTCTGAGTTAGGTCACAACCTTCTTGAAAAAATTAGAAAATCTCGTCTGCCTTTTATAGCGATGATTAATGGATATGCTCTTGGCGGTGGTTGTGAAATAATGACAGCTTGTGATATCACAGTTGCTTCAAAAAAAGCAAAATTAGGTCAACCAGAGATAAACCTAGGTATAACACCAGGTTTTTGTGGTACTCAATGTCTACCTCGTCTTGTAGGTCGATCTATAGCTAAAAAGTTAATGCTCACTGGTGATAATATATCAGCAGATGAAGCATTTAGAATAGGTCTTATTACAGAGGTTGTTGATGAAGATATCTTATTTGAAAAAACAATGGAAATTGCTAATAAAATTGCTTCAAAATCATCTGTTACATCCTCATTTATTAAATCACTTGTAAACAAGGGTTCAGATATAGATATGCATTCAGCTTGTGCGCTTGAAGTCTCATATTTTTCATCTGGTTTTGGAACAGAGGATCAAAAAGAAGGCATGAAAGCATTTCTTGAAAAACGTAAACCAAATTTTAAAGGAAAATAAAAAAAAAGGTAAAATGAAACTTGTATTAACAGAAGAAAAGGGTGATATCTCTTTTATCATCCTAAATAACCCTAAAAATAAAAATGCTTTATCATTAGATTTAATGAACCAGTTTCAAAAGATATTAGATGAATTTAAAGAAAAAAATGAGACAAAGGTTTTAATCATAAAAGGTAACGGTTCTTCTTTTTGCGCAGGGCATGATATAAAAGAATTAGTTGCTAAGAATAAAAATTTAGATTATTTTAAAAATATATTTTATACTTGTACAAATCTTATGAAGACAATAAAAGAGATGCCTCAGATTGTTATCTCCCAGGTTCATGGTGCAGCTTATGCAGCTGGATGTCAACTTGTTGCAAATTGTGATTTAGCAGTTGCAGGTGAAAACGCAAAATTTTGTACACCTGGTGTAAAAATTGGATTATTTTGCTCTACACCTATGGTACCATTATCTAGAGTCATTGGTAGAAGAAATGCATTTGAAATGCTTTTTACAGGACGTGTAGTATATGCAGATGAGGCAAAAAAAATAGGTCTTATAAATAAAGTTGTTAAAGATGATCAACTTGATATTGAAACAGAAAAATATGCTCTAGATATCTCACAATATAGTAAATACACTTTAAATCTTGGTAAAAAAGCATTCTATGAACAGATTAACATGGATGATTTTTCAGCTTATGATTATGCAAAAGATGTTATTTCATATAATTGTTTATCATATGATGCACAAGAAGGTATGAAAGCATTTCTTGATAAACGTAAACCAAATTTCAAGGGTAAATGATATTATATAATATTTTTTTCCTTTTTTTATTTAGTATATTTTTTTCAAAATGACCTTTTTACTAGTTATATTTAAATAATATAAATTACAAAGTATAACATTAATTAGAGAGGTTGTGAGATGAAAAGAATAATCACAATAATAATATTAATGTTACTTTTTCTAACTACAATAAACATATCTATTGCAGAAGAGATAAGTAAAGAATCATTAGAAATTAAAGAATCTTTAACAAAAGAAAATAAAGAAATATCAACTGAGAAAATTTCTCAAACAAAAATTACAACAGATCTAAAAGAAACAACAATTGAAGAAACAAAGGAAGAATTAATATCTAAAAGCAATGTAATAGAAGAAGATAACATAAACCTAGATAAAGAAAATGATATACAAATTGAAATAAAAGAACAAAAAATAATAGAACATGAAGAATTGGAATCAAAAACAGATATAAATAATGAAATAACAAATAATGATATTAAAAAAGAAATAGTAACTGAAAAAAATAATATTATCAATGTTGATGAAAATAATTTAATAAATATCGAAGAAAATATAGAAATAAATGATAATGAAATATCCAGAATTACTAGTAATAACTATGCATCTGGGGAACTAATAATAAAATTCAAAGACAACATAAATATAGACTCAGTAAAAAACAATATGTATACATCAAATTATAATTCATTAAATAATTTAAATAAAAATTATGTAGTAACTTCTTTTGAAAGAATTGTTGAAAATGCTAATGAAAATAATATTGATAGATTATATAAGATAACATTTTCAGATGAAAAAAATATCATTCAAGCGCTTAGCGATTTTAAAAATAATGAATATGTTGAATATGTAGAACCAAACTATTGGCTAGAATTTAATGATTTTTCATATCCAAATGATGAACATTTCAATAACCAATGGCATCTTAATAACAATGATGATTATGATATAGACCTTCCAGAGACTTTTAACGAATATGGTGGTGGAAATAAAGTCATTGCAATCATTGATTCAGGTGTTGATTACACCCATGAGGACCTGGCAAATAATATTTGGTATAACTCTGGTGAAATCGGCATAGATACAAACGGTTCTGATAAAAAATCAAATGGTATTGATGACGACAGCAATGGTTATATAGATGACTGGAGAGGATATGACGTTCAAAAAGATGATAATGACCCAATGTATGATCATATTTCACATGGTACAGGTTGTGCAGGAATAGCAGCAGCAAAAACAAACAATAACATTGGTATTGCAGGTGTTGCCGGCGGTTGTAAAATAATGTGTATAAAAGCTGGTGATTATGGGCTATACTATGAAAATGCGATTAAGGGAGTAAATTATGCAATAGAAAATGGTGCAGATGTAATAAGTATGAGTTTTAGCTCAATGGACACATGGGGCTGGCCATATGGGCAGATAGGTCAAGCATTATATGATTCAACAAGAAATGCATATAACAATGGAATTGTCCTTGTCGCATGTGCAGGGAATTATAATTCAAATCAACCGAGCTATCCAGCAGCATATTCACATGTTATTGGAGTTGGAGGTACAAATCAAAATGATAAAAGATGGAGTAGTTCAAACTATGGATCATGGGTTGATGTAGCAGCACCAGCATCAAACATTTATACTACATATCCAAATAATAATTATAATAGTGATAGTGGAACATCATTTGCATGTCCACAAGTTAGTGGACTTGCTGCATTGTTATTATCAAAAGGATATTCAAAATCACAGGTTTATTCCAGAATTAAAAACGGAGTGGACATGATTGATACCGATGAAGAAATCGGATCAGGTAGAATAAATACATTTGTTTCTATGAGCGGAAATCCTGGTAAACCATATTCACCCAAGGGCGAAAAAAATGGTTTTGTAAACACAAGTTATTCATTTTCCACCTCTGCAATGGACCCAGATTCATCTAATCTTTATTATCAGTTCGACTGGGGAGATGGAAACATAAGTAATTGGTTAGGGCCCTATGCAAGAAGCACTGATAAAAATGTTCAAAAAACACATTCATGGAAATCACCTGGTAGTTATAATATCAAAGTTAGAGCAAAAGATACAGTAGAAAACATTGGTGAATGGTCGAAAGAAACTTTTATACAAATAGCAACAGAGGATGGCAATAATGATAACTCAACTGATTCAATACCAGTTGCGATTATCAATGGGCCTAATAGAGGCGGTATAAAAGAATTACTAACATTTGACGCATCAGAAAGTTATATTCTAAATGGGGAAGAAATAGTTAGATATGATTGGAAATATAATTGGAGTCTTGGTTGGAAAGAAAACTTAGGGCCACATATTAACATCAAATTTTTAACAAGAGGCATAAAAACAATACATGTTAAAGTTTATAATAAAAATGGAGATTTTTCAGTAAAATCTTTAGAATGTGAAATCGTATATAAAATATATATAGATGCCCCTGAAACAGTAGAAAGAGGAACTCCAATAACAGTTATAACAAAATTAAACCATGAAAATGGCCTTCGTTTTCCAGCAGATGTATATTTCAGTGGAACAAACACACAAGAAAAAACAAGAATTTATAATCTTTATAAAGTAACTTTCTCAACAGATGACTGTAAACTAGGAATATATGAGTTACATGCAACAGCTGCAATTGGAAATTATAATCATCCAATAAATTACATTATCGAACATGACACAAAATATATTGAGATAATAGAAAGCTCAGCGAACAACGATAATAATGATGACGACGATGATGATGATGATCAAAATGATGATGGTGATGATGACAATGATGAGGATGGAAATAATGATACAAATAAATTATATATTGACTGTCAAAGAATTATAAAAGAAGGAAAAATCTTAAAAATAACAATTAGGAAAAATGATAAAAACGGTCAAAAAATCGCAGCTCATGTAAATTTCCCAGGAGCAAAAAATATAAAAAACAAATATGGAAAAACAGTTAATTTCCTAGTAGATGATGTGAATAAAGACAAATTATATACAATAACAGCATCAAAAACAATTGGAAACTGGGAAGATGACTCAAAAAGCATAATTATAAAAAATAAAATTAAACCATCAGTAACAATAAGTGGACCAAGCACAGGATCAAAATTTCATTATTACAAATTTACAGCTGATGCAAATGACCCCGATGGAGATAATAGTAAAATTAAATATCAGTTCAGATCAACAGGACATGTTAGAACGATTTGGAGAAATGGTGAAACAAAAAATTATATGTGGCTATCAAAAGGAGAAAAAACTGTAGAAGTACGAGTAAAAGATGAAGACGGAGAAATATCAGGCTGGAAACAATGCAAAATAAATATTGTATAAATAATATTTATTTAATTACATTATTTAGAATTTCATCAGCGGCTGAATAGGGATCCATCTTTTTTTGACTTATTTTATCCATTAAATCCTCAATTTTTTCTTTAAATCGTTCCTCATCAAAAATTAAATTCATAAGTCTTTTCTGAATGATTTCAACAAGTTCTGCCTGATAACGCATACGACGTTGACTTTCAAAAATGTTAGATTCAGTAAGA
>Ga0272441_10010222_pt1 | contig 14264 bp, 11 predicted proteins | sample SSMProp6N_FD_193582 | JGI IMG/M metagenome (GOLD analysis project Ga0272441, IMG submission 193582) | Marine sediment archaeal communities from Little Sippewissett salt marsh, Falmouth, MA, United States - SSM-Prop-6N | ecosystem: Environmental > Aquatic > Marine > Wetlands > Sediment ... | reverse complement strand
ATCGCCCCCCCCCAGGTTTCGACCGGCGTAATTTCAAATATTGACCGTGCGCAGGTTTTGACTATAATGGCCAATCAGCTTCAGAATGAGTCGTTCCCAAAAAGGGGCAGGAATTGACGCCGCAGGCTTTTGTGTAGAGGTACTTGAATGCAAGATAGAACGTTGGGCGAATTGGCTGAATACGTCGGTGGACGCGTGTGCGGCGATCCGAGTGTGATCATCAGAGCCGCCTCAACGCTCGGGCGAGCGGAAGAAGGCCAAATTAGCTTTTTGACCAATCGTAAGTACGAAAAGCAACTCCGAACAACGAAAGCCAGCGCCGTGATCGTCGGCAAAGAAACCTCCTCGGCCACCGTTCCCCTGCTGATCGCGGAGGATCCGTACTATGCCTTTATGCAGATCATGGTTCTGCTGCATGGGCATCGAAAACATAAAAAAGTCGGGATTGGCCAGCACGCCTCAATTTCGGACACGGCGAAAATAGGCATGGACTGTCATATTTTTGATTTCGTCACCATCTCGGATGGGACGAGGATCAAAGACGGGTGCATTATCTATCCGGGCGTGTATATCGGGCAGGACGTCCAGATCGGCAATGATTGTATTATCTATCCCAACGTGACGATTTATGACGGTTGCAAGATCGGCAATCATGTCATCGTGAATGCCAATACGGCCGTCGGAGAAGACGGCTTCGGCTATGCCACCCACAAGGGCATCCATCATAAAATTCCCCAAACGGGTTCGGTGATTATCGAGGACGACGTTGAAATCGGTGCCTGTTGCGGCATTGAACGCGGCACCTTGAGTGATACGGTCATCGGCCAGGGCAGCAAACTGGGCGATTTGGTCACCATCGGGCACGGCACCCGAATCGGCCCGCATTGTTTGCTGGTTGCCCAGGTGGGCGTCGCCGGCTCCACGAGCATCGGTCACCATTGCACTGTCGGGGGGCAGGTGGGGATTGTCGGGCATATTACCATCGGCAATCATGTGACGATTGGAGCCCAGGCAGGTGTCATTAACAGCATTCCTGATAACAAGGTCGTTTTGGGCGCCCCCGCCGTCGATGCGAATATGGCCCGGCGGGCTTATAGCATGATCCAATACCTGCCGGACATGCGGCAGAGCATTCGGGACTTGCAGAATAAAATGAAGCATATCACTTCAGCCGTTGAAACTAATTTGGACGAACCGGCCGTGGAAGATAGTGACACCGATGTGTAAGAGGCTATCGACCACGAATGTCATCCGGGGCACGGACCAAGCGACAAACAGGAATGGCGCCGCTTTCGCGGGCGCATTGACTTTCTCAGGATTGTTTCTTGAACGAAATGCGAGATACGAGGCATGAAGCACAACGTGTACTGGGTCTTATTGCCGGAGAAGGCCGACTTCCATTCCTGGTGGCCGGCGGCGCCAAGCGGGCCGGACTCAAAGTCATTTGCCTGGGCCTGGGTGAAACAGCGGAAAAAAGCCTGATCGACGAAGTGGATATCTTCTATCGGGTGGCGCTGGCCCGGCCGGGCGGGTGGATACGAAGACTCAGAAAGCACGGCGTAACCCGCACGATTATGGTCGGACGCGTCTCTAAAGGCCGCCTTTTCACGCCGTGGCGAATCGTGCAATATCTACCCGATTGGCGGGCCTTCCGAATCTATTACTGGCGTCTGCGAGGTAAAACCAGGCTGACGGATTCGCTTTTATCCGCCGTCGCCGATGAATTAGCGACCGGGGGGATCATATTGGAGAACTCGATTATGTACTGCAAGGAGCATCTGGCGACAACGGGTCTGATGACACGTACGAACGTGCGCCCGTCGGTCCAGGGAGATATCGAATTCGGCTGGGACATCGTCAAAAAGCTCGGAGAGCTGGACATCGGCCAGGCCATTGCCGTCAAGGAAAAAGAAGTCATTGCCGTCGAGGCGATCGAGGGGACCGCCGAGATGATCGAGCGGGCCGGCCGGTTCTGTCGGGCCGGGGGCTGGACGCTGATCAAAGTCTCCAAACCCCAGCAGGATATGCGCTTTGACGTTCCTTGTGTGGGGCCCGATACGGTCAAAAGTCTGGCCAGGAACGGAGGGAAATGCCTCGTCATCGAGGCGGACAAGACCATTGTTATCGATAAACCCCAGACCATCGAGCTTGCCGACGAATTAGGCATCGCGATTCTTGGTTGTTAACTTATCGGAGTGCCTCGAAACAATCCGTACGAAAGTGACAATGCATGGCGGAAGTCCCATTTGAGCTTCGGATCAAAAACACCTCTTCTGAACGCGGGGAAGAAACGCTTGTTTGCACGGCCTTAATCCGAGCCGTTCCCGGAAAGCGACAGATCTATGACGCTGTATGGAACGATAGACCTGTTATTATCAAAATCTTCTCGCATCCAATCAGTGCTAAACGCCATCTTAACAAAGAAGTTAAAGGACTGATCCAGCTTCAAAAACGCCAATTAAACTCTGCCAGACTGTTATTCTATGGAAAAGTCGAAGATGAGCGATGGGCCGTTGTTATTGAGAAGATCGTTCATTCGAGGACTGCCCTGGACGTTTACGAGACGGCGGATAAACACCAAAAAATGGTTTTGGTGATGCACGTATGCCGGGAACTGGCACAACAACACCGCAAGGGAGTCATACAAAAAGACTTGCACCTGGAGAATTTTTTACAGGCGGAAGATCGAATCTACACCCTCGATCCCGGCCAAATCCGATTCTATCCGCACGAGGTCCCGAGAAGAAAGAGCCTTTCTCAACTGGGCTTGTTAACGTGTTACGTTCCCGCCGGAGGTGCCTTTTCAACCGAGACACTCTGCAAAGAATATTTCCACATTCGGGGCTGGGATTTCGAACCGTCGGACAAGCGTCGGGTCGAAAGACTATCGACTGTCGAATATAACAAATTGATCCGGCGCGGATTAAAGAAATGTCTGCGAACGAGTAAGCGGATACGACGCATCAAAAACGATGGATGGCTTGCAGTGTTCGACAGGAATTTCGGCGATGAAAGTAATTCTATCGACTTCATAAGCCAAATCGACGATCTTATGGATACCGGGCAGATCCTCAAGAACGGCAACACCTGTTACGTCTCACGTTTGACATGGGCCGGTACCGATGTTGTCGTGAAACGCTATAACCACAAGAACCTGATTCACTCGCTTCGGCATACCCTCAAGAGATCGCGCGCGCGTCGCGGATGGTTGAGCACCCATAACTTCGGGATGCGCGGCATTCCGACCCCCAAGCCACTGGCTTATCTTGAGCGGCGTAAAGGATGTCTGATTTGGACGTCCTATCTGGTGACCCAATACACGGAAGGGCCGAGCTTGTATCATTTTCTACGCGATGAGAACCTCGCACCTGAACGGCATGAGAAAATGAAACAAAAGGTGATGGACTTGCTCGACCAATTGGAAAAACATGGCATTACGCACGGCGATTTGAAACACACCAATATATTAATTACGAAAGAGGGGCCGACGTTAACGGACCTCGATTCCGCCCGATTCCACAAATGCCGTTGGATGTACCGAATCCGAAGCGCCAAGGACCGCAAGCGTTTTGAATGGCAATGAGGCCGACGTCCCTGATTCATTCCACAAGGAGCCTGTACAACTTCTCACTGAGGACCTCGATATCGAACTTCTCCACGGAGGTCCGAGCCGCGTTGCCCATTTCCTTTCGGAGTTGAGGATTCCGGATAAGCGCGGCAATCCCGTCGATCCATTGCCGTCTATCCGAGGCGTGACAACCCGTGTCACCATGCTTGACATAGTCGGCGTTCACGCCGACGGGGGACGTGACCGTCGGCAGGCCCGCTGCGGCGTATTGCAAAATCTTGAAACCGCATTTGCCCCGAGTGAACCGATTATCCGGCAAGGGCGCCAGGCCGATATCGCCGGCAGCCAAATCGATAACCTGAGTCTCAAAAGACCAGGCGCGTTTCTCGACAGGCATATGGTGAAGATCGAAAAATTGATCGCAGATAATCCTCAACACGACGTTATTGAAGTGTCCGCCGATTTCTTCGAGCACGGGTTTTAATTCTGAAAGATAACCCAGGGTGCTTTTACTGCCAATCCATACAAGCCGTACCTTGTCATCTGTCGCCGCTTTCGTCTCGATCCTGTACGCCTTTGTGTCCAAACCCGTCGGCAGAACTTCGACATTGCGATTAAATGGTAACGCGTGCTCGGCCAGATACGGATTTCCGGCGATGACCTTGTGAGCCAATTCGACCGTTCGGCGAAAAGGCTTGAAATGCGTCGGACTGTCCCTCTCCGGCGTACGAGCGCTGTACATAATGGCATCATCGAAATCATAGATAATCTTCCGGCCGGATCGCCGCAACGAAATAGCGTCCAGGGCATTCAAGCGTTTCTTATGAAGAAAAACGCATTCGAAGTCGGTGGCCTTTTTGAATAGCTTTCGGCGAGCTAAAGTCCCCGCCGGCAAGATCTCGACCTCGGAATAGATGCCTTTGGCATTCAGGATATCGAGGTACGAGGCGATCCGCAGCCTGAAACTCGCCCTATCCGGATTCCTTGCTATCACGAGAAGCTTCATTATGCTTGTTTAGGTCGTTCCTATCGCGTCGGCAACCGCCCGCACGTCGTCATGGGTTAGCCATGGATGAATAGGCAGAGAGAGAATCTCACGGCACGCCCGTTCGGTCGCCGGCAGAGAAAGATCAAATCCCAAATCTCGATACGCCGGCTGTTTGTGGACCGGGAGGGGGTAATGAATCTGCGTGTGTATCCCTCTCTGCGCAAGTCTCTGCTGCACGGCGTTCCTGTCCTTGCACCGGACAACATATAGATGATAAACGTGCTCGACGTCGTCCCTTTCGACGGGGGTTACAAGACCGGAGCCATTGAGAACTTCATTGTACCAATCCGCGACTTGACGTCTGCCCTGGTTCCACTGATCCAGGTGTGCGAGCTTGACTTTCAGGACCGCTGATTGCATCTCGTCCAGCCGGCTATTGACTCCGACAAAGGCGTGTTTGTGTTTTTCCGGCTGGCCATAGTTCCTCAGCATCCTCAATGTTTCAGCCAGGTGATTATCATTTGTCACGATCATCCCCCCGTCACCGTAGGCGCCGAGATTCTTGGTCGGATAGAAACTAAAACACGCCGCATCGCCGAGGCCGCCCACTTTTGCGCCCCGGTACGTTGCGCCGTGAGCCTGGCATGCGTCTTCAATGACGAACAGGTTATGTCGTTCGGCGATGTCCAGTATCGGCGTCATATCCGCCGGATGGCCGTACAGGTGAACGGGCAGGATGGCTTTGGTTTTCTCCGTGATCCTGTCCTCGATGTGAGCCGGATCGATACAGAATGTCTCGGCATCGATATCCACAAAGACGGGCATGGCGCCGTTTCGTATGATACTGTCCACGGAAGAAATATAAGTATGGGAAACCGTCAGAACCTCGTCTCCCGAACCGACACCGAGGGCCTTCACGGCCAGAAAAAGTGCGTCGGAACCGGAATTGAGTCCGATGGCATGTTTGGTCCCGACGTAATCGGCGAACTCCTCTTCAAAGCTCGCCAGTTCCTGTCCCAGGATAAACCACCCGCTCGTAAGAACGCGGTCCACGGCCGCTTTGATCTCGCCGGCGATCTCGTCGTACTGCTGTTTTAAACCCGCAAAGTCCATTATTCTGTTCTCACGACTCCATCCGCGCTGGTCCGATAGGCTTTTCCACATTCGCAGCGGGCTACGGAATTCTCGAATGCAAGGTTCCGGGTGCACTCACAGAGGTAGCCTCGCAGGCCGGCCGGGTTCCCATATACCAATGTATAGTCGGGGACCTCTTTCGTGACGACGCTTCCCGCCCCCACCATCGCCCATTGCCCTACCGTGACGCCGCAGACGATGGTGGCGTTGGCGCCGATGCTGGCCCCCCTGCCAATGACCGTTCTCACATACGTCTCGGGATAGGATTTGCTTCTCGGGCGCCGGTCGTTGGTAAAGGTCGCGTTCGGCCCGATGAAGACATCGTTGTCTATCCTCAGGCCGTCCCACAGATAGACGCCGCATTTGATTGTGACGTTGTCTCCGATCGCCACGCCGCCTTCAATAAATGTGTGGTCGCAAATATTGCCGTTTTTCCCGATGCGTGCCCCCTCGAGGACATGCGCGAAGGCCCATATTCTCGTGCCCTGCCCGATGCGGTCGGTCTCGACAATCGCTTCTTCGTGTATGAATACGCCCTCGATCTTTTCACGACGCGCCATGATCGTCGCCCCCGCCGGCCAGTTTCTTAAACACCTCATAGTCCCTGATATAGTCGTCTGCGTCATAAAGCTCGGAGGCCAGGACCAGGCAGACCGAACCGGACGAGAAGTTCTCGATTTCACGCCAGGTCATCGTGGGCAGATAGAGGCCGTAATAGGATCGGTTCAAATAGAATTTCTCCTTCTCCCGGCCGTTGTCCGTACACACGGTAAAACTGCCGCTGGCCGCAATAATCAACTGCTCGAGCCGTCGGTGCGCGTGGCCGCCCCGCGAGGCCCCGCCCGGAACATCGTAGAGATAGTACACGCGCTTGATGTCGAAAGGGATATGCCGGCCGGCCTCGATAAACGTCAGGTTGCCCCGGCGATCCGGTATCTTCGGAAGTTCTATTATTCTACACTTCGACCAACTCATGGTTATGCTTTCTTGTAAGAACTCATCAAGCGAGATTATAACAGTTTGCCCCGCGATGCAAAGAAGATTCTGTACGCGGCGATCTCAGGCGCCGGTGAAGATTCCAGGCCGGAGAGGATTGGGGTCGATAGGCAGTCCACCGCCCGGCTTTGGCGGGTCTCAACAATGGAAATATCAAGTGCCGCCCGTTGAAAGACGACCTCGATAAAGGAACCAAGCCACCCGGGAAACCGCCATAGGGGACCCGTCGTTATGGATGCATCGCGGGCGCTTATTTTTTCATGTCGAAGGAGATGGTCTTGGGGACGACGGCGCCGCTGGAGTAGCTTTTCTTCTGGACGTACTGGCCGAGGCCCGTCGGCAACGCGCGCAGGACGTGATCTTCCTTGAAAAACAAATTGGCTTTGGCCGAATACACCTTCCATTCAATATCAAGCGGCGTCTCGCCGATCAATTCGTCGTCGAGTTCAATGCGCGCCCCGGACGGTTTGGACGTGACGCGGGTCGTAAACATCATCGAAGGCGACGTATCGAGAGTCATTCCACCGGGCTCCTCGGCCGCACACCCGGCGAGAAGAACACAGCCAAAACAGATCAGTACGCGTTTCATATCAATCTCCTTATTGATCTAATCTTAGAAACCATCGAACGGATAGAATACAAAAGACAGGAAACGTTGTCATTGACTATTTTCGACTGACCATTGACTATTTTTCTTCGGTCCCGGCGTTCAGTCCATCATTGTAGGGTGGGCCTCGGCCCACCGAACTCAGGGCGTAACATTATTTAAGGTGGGTCAAGCCCCACCCTACCCTTCTTTTCGTATGGCGGCCCGGCACATCTTGCAGGTCACACGGCATCCACGTTCTCGGTGGCGATGCCCTCGTGTTCCGCGCGGTGGGCCGCTTCTCGGTCGCGCGGATTGCACGCGACCATCCCGTCCGCATTGAGAAAATGCAAATCTCGTTTCTTACGCTTCTCGCCAACGCCATGTCGTCATCAGAAGTATCCTTAATGCATCTTGCAATAATCAAAAAAAGTACTGTATGCCTTAATGATGGATTAGTTAGTATTAACCAAGATAAAAGATATAATATGGGAAATATTAGACACAGAATAGTCATGCAGAAGGAAGTGATAAGATGGCTGGGAAAAATTGTAGTTGGTATGATTGGGGTTCAGCGGTCGGAATTGGAATAGTTCTCGCGGGCACAGGCATATTACTCTATGGTTTAGGTGCATTCCTCGGCCTGTTTATCAGGCATGGACCCGGTGTGACGACCAGCATTACCGTTCCCTGAGAGCATGTGTGAAAAGGAAACGCTGTCATTCTGAACGGAGCTTAGCCTAGTGAAGAATCTCAGACCATACGTATGAATTGAGATTCTTCGGCTGCGCCTCAGAATGACAAGGATGATCATTTCGACTTCTCACACACGCTCTGAGGACGATTCCATAAATCGGGATTTGCCATTTAACCTTGCAATGAAGGTAACTGCGATTCCCTGTCATTGCGAGTCCCGGCGCGCCGGGAAAGAATCGCGCGGCAATCTCAAATATCTGGAAACAGCATACTCAATTCCACACCGAAATAAGTAAGGTGTTGCCTGAATACCATCTGCGTTTACAAAAGAGGGGCGTCCCTCATTATGTATTGCTGACCTTCACGACTTCAACGACTATAACCTTCTTTTCCGGCGACCTCATCCACTTGTTTTTCTCCGGGTGCCAGTAACGGAAAGAGGTCATGTAATTCATGTTCCCCTTTATGTACTGTTTTACCTCTTCGACCGGTATATAGTAGAATCCATCGTTATATAGGAAGGTATCTTCAGCCAGCGGGATCTTGTAGTGGATCTTGCTCCCATAAACATCCAGTCCACGAGAAATGTGATAAAGCGCGTTGACCTTCACGCCACGGCTTCTTGCTTGCCCAGGTCTAAGTAGACGCAATTCCCTGATCTGAATATCCACGGGTAGAAGATTGATAACACGGAAGTAATCCCTTTCCGGCATCTTAGGATAGTGCAAGAGGTTTACGTTCAATCCGTCTGGTAGTTTTTTCCAGATTTCACCCACGAACTCGGTTGCAGACTTCGCGAGATTTAAAACCGCATTTGCCGTCGTAATGATCGCAACTGATTCCATTGTTATTCTCCTTAATCTATGGTGTCCAACAGTTATTGTGCCGTCTCAAGAATACGAGAAACTCAGACGGTCCCTTTCGGAATAGTAGGGATCGACCCTATCTTTGATACTGGTCAAATAGGGTGCGTCCCGTCATATGAGATTTAATGAATCTATCTTTGCACAAGTTGATCGTAGCGCTCACGGAAACGTTTTTCAGAGTCTTTAGGGAACGGAAACCCTTGAGGACCTACAAATACATACGGCGTATCCTGTTCACGCTGCACGCGCTTATATTCGAGTAGCCAGGCATCGTAATGCTCTACGAGAGCAATTGCATCCATGACCAGATCTTGCGGTATCAATTCAGCTTTGTTAATAAGCAGGCTTCGAACGGCTTTGTTGCTGTCGTGAATAACTCCCGTTGCCAAAAACGTAGTACGACCGCTCCATACCTCGAAAGAACTTCGGGTTCGGTCAAAATGAATCATCATTGGACCAAGCAATTCAAGGAGAAGTCGTTGCCTTTCAATTTCCGGCTGCTTTTCAGTTCCGAGAACAGTTATTGCCGCTGCGGCCACATTAACATCGTCGGTCGCTGCGGTGGTCACAAGGGATTCTACTATCTCGGGGGGCATATCATGGATTGCCTGGTGGTAGCTTAATGCTTGAATCGCAAGGATTCGTTCTTGAGGTTCCTCACTTGCCAAGTGTGTCAGTAATTGGGCGACTCTGTCGGAATTCCTTCGGGCATCAGCGACTTCCTCTTGCTGGCGAGTGAACCAGGCTCCAGCGATCAGGATCACTATCGGAATGAGAAGACCCGCAGAGATCTTTCCTACGATTTCCGCCTTGAGCCATCTATCTGGTAAGGAACTACTTTCACTCATTTTAATAACTCCTTTCGATTGCACGGGAACTAAGGGTGTCAAGTCCTTTTGGGGGACTCATTTCCCTGACACAGTTTAATATTTCCTTAGACATCCGCATGGGCGGAAATCTGCCCATCCGAAAACTCGTAATCCTCTGCATTGCTTCCGTCTTAGTTGCTCACTCAATGTTGGCATTGGGTATTATATCTATCTTTCCGGCCGGGAACAAAGAGACTCTTTTCCAAAAACAGAACACGGGAGACAGGATACGGTCTCGTCGCTCGTATATCGTATGGCGTATGTCGCATGTCGCACATTAAAGATTAAGAATGTGTTTATTGGTGTTCATTCGTGGTTAAATTTAATAGATCCCTCCCCTTCATTAAAGACGACAGGGGACGTTGAGTCTTTTTCAGTCCTCCCAACGTCCCCCGCGCTTGCGGCCATTGGATTTCTCCGCCGATGAAGACAAATCTGAGTCAGCGCGAAACACGCTAATGATCCGCATCGTAAACGTTGTCGTTCTCGTTGGTTTCCTTTACCATGTTCTTCGCATCCGCCTGCACCACGACATTGGCCGTCGTCAGGGAGTTGAGGTCGAGCCCACGGGTCGATGAGAATTTACTGAACGGAATAGCACCCGAATTCCAGGCTTCCCCGGCCGCGATCCCCGATACACTCGCTCCATATTGTGCCTGCGGTTTTCTGGAGTCCGGCGCATTGATATCGTTGATCTCAATGTACGTCAAATGGGATCCGGCAGGTCCTTTGCCAATGTTCGCGACTTCGACTTCGATGGTTTTGGCCGAAAAATCAATGACCGGTTTTGTCTTGATGGTTAAATTCGGTTTGCAGCCAACAAGCCCCATCCAGCTCACGGCCAACAGTACAATAATGCGTTTCTTCATGATCGTCTCCTTTCGTATTCGAAAAAATGAGTTAACGTTTGCTTCCGCCATTTCCATGTTCAGAATCCATAAGGTCTGTAGGACACACTCTTGTTCACCATACTAAGCGTTGCCAGATAGCGAATATTGATGGTTATTTCGGAAAAATACGAAAAAAGTGAAAAAGGCCCCTACGCGAAGGAGGACAAAAACAGTAGAGGCCTTCTCCCAAGCCTCTGTGCCGGCGGTCATTCTCAAAAATACTGTGGCTTCCGAGCGTTGTCAATTGTGGTGACTACGTATTTTTCATGATAGAAATCCTTCTTTTTTTGACGGGATAACAGGATAAACACAAATTGAAGAGTGAATAGCGAATATCCAATATCGAAGGATAATGGTGGGGCAAGCCGCCACCCTACAACATATCCTGTCAATCCTGTTCATCCCGTCTCATTTAGAAAGTCGTGATATACCTTCCATTCGAAACCAGATGCTTCGACTGCCCCATTCGACTACGCTCAGGGCTAAAGGCTAATTCAGCATGACAACAAAGATTTCCTATTTCTCTGCGGCCTTGGCGTTCTCGGCGGTGAAATTCTCTGGTTTATGTCAAGATATTCGAACGAATCACGCAGGTAGTCAAAAGCAAAAATAGAATATTTTCAATTTTTCTTTACCCATTTAACGCCAACCGCTTACGTCGAAAACGTCGCCGACAATTTTGTAGATTTTCGCACGAATCGTGCAGGTTCGACCTATTATGGAGGCGGCTCATTTTCGCCTCCGGCTCAAATGAGTCAAATTCTAATATCTAAATCCGAAATCCTAAACAATATCGAAATACAAATGTTCAAATGATCAAAACACACGCCACAACCAAGACCTTAACGTGAACGTTTGGAGCATTGAAATTTCGGTCATTTGAATTTATTTAGAAATTAGGATTTAGTGCTTAGGATTTCACTTTACTTCGTGTTGCGGAGCGAGAGTCATTCAGTTTCAATTTGCCATTACGATTCCCTTTTGGCTTGTCCGGCTGTTTCTTCAGCCGGTGCTTTGGGTTCGACGGGCCTGGCATGGCTACGCCTTCTGCCGGATTCCGCTCACGCAGGGCCAATACGCCATCGTCGATCCGGACGATTTCCAACGCTTATCGAAATACAAATGGTACGCCTCAAAGCAACGTGGTAATTGTTACGCTATTCGTTCCGGAGAGACCATAAATTCCAAAAGACGTCCGATTCACATGCATCGCGAGGTGCTTCCAACCCCCGATCATCTGCTCGTAGATCATATCAATCGTAACGGTCTGGACAATCGCAAGGCAAACCTGCGTCCCGCGACAAAAGCTCAGAACTGTCGAAATCGGTCGAAACGCCAATACACCAACTTCACTTCCAGGTATAAGGGCGTTTGCTGGAACCGTAGTAAGAATCTTTGGGAAACTCATCTACGTACGAACGGAAAGAACATTTATCTCGGAAGCTTTCATCGTGAGATCGAGGCGGCCAGGGCCTACGACCGAGCGGCGAGGCACTATTTCGGTGAATTCGCTGCGCCGAATTTTCCACTGCGCAAGCGTCGGATTCGTCGTTTCGTTTCGCTTCTGGCCGGTATGATCATGACGTACCTTGCTTTCAAATTCGATGGGAATGAGCCCCTTGCCTGCGGAGCGTTTCTCAGCCTGGTTAATGTCGTGCAGGAAACGCGTTCACTTTTTAAACAGATTTCTCCGCTACGTGATGCGGCGCATCACTCCGGTCGAAATGACGATCAAGTCGGGGATAAGAAACACAACGCACATGCGAAGACTAAACGTGTCGCGGGCATCCCGCCCGCGATTCGAGGGCGAGACGCCCTCGACACGGGAGAGACTATCGTCCGTCATCCTCTCGTCCATCGTGCAAAGCAGCGGCCGATAAGACCGCGCTTGACATCGTCCCGGCCAGGGCGTAGAGTGGCGGCTATGGCAAAACAACTCTATATCATCGACGGGCACGCGCATATTTACGCGGCGTATTATGCGCCGATGCGCGGGCAGTTGACCGGCCCGACGGGCGAGCCGACCAAGGCGGTGTATATCTTCACGGCGGCGTTGCTGGGCTTGATCCAGCGCCGTAAGCCGGACATGCTGGTCGTGGCGCTGGACAGCAAGGCGAAGACGTTTCGCAGTGACATTTATCCCGAATACAAGGCGAACCGGCCGCCCATGCCCGACGATCTTCCGGGCCAGATCGGGCGGATCGAGCAGGTTTTGGAGGCGATGAATATTCCGATGCTTCGAGTGGATGGCTTCGAGGCGGATGATATCATCGGGACGTTAGCCAGGCGTGCGGGCGGCGACGGTTACAATTGCCTGCTTTGCTCGAAGGACAAGGATCTGCTCCAGTTGATCGACGAGCACGTGAGTATGTACGATATCAAGACCGATACGCTGACGGACGTTGCGGCGATGGTCGAGAAGATGGGGGTGCGGCCGGAGCAGTTTATCGATTGTTTGGCATTGCAGGGGGACACGTCGGACAATGTGCCGGGCGTGCCGGACGTCGGGCCGAAAACGGCGCTGAGCTGGATACAGAAATACGGCTCGATGGCGAATCTCTACGAGCACGTTGAGGAGATCAAAGGCAAACGGGGTGACAATCTCCGCACGTTTAAAGACCAGGCCGAGATGAGCCGGGAATTGGTGACGATCAATTGTGATGTCCCGATTGAGATCGATTACGATGATTTGGCGTTGAAGAAGCCGGACGGATCGAAGCTGGCTCAACTTTTCACCGAGCTTGGTTTTAGCCGGATGCTCGCACAATTGGGATTGAAGGCGGAGGAATCATCATCCGATTCGACCGATGGGCCGAAAGTCGAGCCAAAAAGCGATACGAAAAACTATCAGCTTATTGACACGCCCGCGAAGTTCGAGACATTCTTCGCCGAACTACGAAAGCAAAAACTTTTTGCGGTGGACACGGAGACGACATCGGTCGAGGCGATGCGGGCGGACCTGGTGGGGATGAGTTTCTGCTGGGAACCGGGCCGGGCGTTTTATCTGCCGGTGAAGGCGCCATTGGGCGCGAAGCATCTTGAGATCGCGGCGGTTCGCGAGAAGCTGGCGCCCATTTTAGGTGATGAGAGCGTCAAGAAAATCGGTCAGAATATCAAGTACGACATGCTCGTTTTGCGAAACGCGAAGATCCCGATACGAGGGATTTATTTCGATACGATGGTGGCGTCGTATTGCCTCGATCCGGAGCGGAGCCATTCGATGGACCGTATGGCGGCCGATTACCTGGGCCACGAGTGCATTCCGATTTCGTCGCTCATCGGCAAGGGCAAGAATCAGTTGACGTTCGACATGGTCGATACGGCGGCGGCGTGTGAGTACGCGGCGGAGGATGCCGATGTCACGTTCCGGCTGTATCTCTATCTCAAGGAACGTCTCGAACGCGAGCCGACGCTCGAGGAATTATTCGAGCAGGTGGAGATGCCGCTGGTGGCGGTGTTGGCGGCCATGGAGTATAACGGTGTCTCGCTCGATACGCGCGTACTGCGAAAAATGTCCGGCGAGATTGCCGAGACACTGAAGACCGTCACCGATGAGATTTATGAGCAGGCCGGGGCAATTTTCAATATCGACTCTCCCAAGCAACTCGGAGAGATTCTCTTCGATAAGATTGGCTTGACGCCGATTCGCATGGGCAAGACGGGCCGGAGCA
>Ga0272441_10010221_pt1 | contig 14265 bp, 13 predicted proteins | sample SSMProp6N_FD_193582 | JGI IMG/M metagenome (GOLD analysis project Ga0272441, IMG submission 193582) | Marine sediment archaeal communities from Little Sippewissett salt marsh, Falmouth, MA, United States - SSM-Prop-6N | ecosystem: Environmental > Aquatic > Marine > Wetlands > Sediment ... | reverse complement strand
CGTCGGAAATGCCGCTTGCCTGAGAGATCTCCGCAATGCTGGTACCGTTGAATCCTTTGGCGGCAAAGAGCTTTTCCGCATTTTCAAGAACTGCGGTTCTGGTCCCTTCAGGGTCGCGCTTTTTTCTCGGACTCATAATGTTATCCGGTTTTTGGTAGAAATTCCGGAAAGAAGAAGCAGAAAAAAACATACAGCATAGAAAACGGCAAAGGATGTATGCATGGGGATATTCCATGATACAAAGAACTGCTGTACCGTACTGTCAGCCAGACCTTTGGCTACGGCCTCTTCTGCGGAAGAAAAACCTGATGCAAAGAATACCGCGCCTACCCAGAAGGAAGAAAGGCCCGCAATAAGAGCTGTAACCCGGTTCTTCCGCAGGATGAAACAGAATACCGTCCAGATGATGCCTGCGGACAGGGAAACCCAAAGCAGAATGTTATAGTGCGCATTTGCCCGGGTCGCTTCCCGGAAGAGGGAAAAAGTGTCGGTAAACACCTGATAGTTGTCTGATGTTATAAGCCAGGAGAAATATCTTCCCAGCATGACGCTGTGGGATGTAAGGAACCCTGCCAGCATACCGGTGCATATTGTTACCCCAAACCATACAATACGGTAAATGCGGAGGGAAATTGATTTTTCATTCATAACAGACTCCTTTTACTTACTATACACTAAGTAAGTAAAAGGAGTCAAGGTTTTTTTTCTTGTGATTTAACTGCTGTTCCGAAAATTGTCCTTTTTTAGAAGTAATGATTTGTATAGGCGTTAAATACAACGGAAAAAAATCAAATCAGTACATATAAAAACCTAAAAACAGTGCGATTGTTTTTATTATAAAACTTAAGTAGTATGAATAAGGAGTATTACTATGGATAATAAAAAAAATATATCAACATCAATTTCAAATCGTGTTCTGCAGATCCCGAAATCCGCCATCCATGAAATGACCCGGTTATCCAAAGAAGTGGAGGACCCGGCATTTTTGTCCTGGGCCAAACCGACTTCCGGTACACCGGATCATATTAATAAGGCGGCGATTAAAGCAATCGAGGAAGGAAAAACTGGGGGGTATTCCGAACCTGCCGGTATGTATGCATTGCGGGAGAAAATCGCTGAAAAATTAAAAAGAATTAATCATATAGAAGCAAGTCCGGACGAAATCATCGTTACTGTAGGAGCTATCGAAGGTCTCGCTGCTGCAGTCATGGCTGTTGTTAATCCCGGAGACGAGGTAATCATCCCTGTACCCGGTTATTCCACGCACAAAACCCAGGTCTTACTGGCTTTAGGCAAGCCTGTGTGCGTTCCTACTATCGAAGAAGAGGGATTCAGACTTGATATTGACAGGATAAATAACGCTGTTACGGAAAAAACAAAAGCGATTTTGTTCAGCGATCCCAATAACCCCACAGGTTCGGTGTATTCTCCTGAAGAACTTGAAGCTGTTGCTGAGACTGCACGAAAGCACAATCTTATTGTTATTACTGATGAAGCTTATGAATATTTTACCTTTGACGGGTACAAACACAGCAGTATCGCTTCTCTTCCCGGCATGAAGGATCGGGTCATCAGTGCCTTTACGTTCACAAAAACCTATGCAATGACAGGATGGAGAGTCGGGTATATTCATTCATCAAAGGAATTAATACCCCAGATTAAAAAGGGACATATACCCTTTGCTATTTGCGCTCCCGTGGTTTCCCAGTATGCCGCCCTTGAAGCAATTTCCAATTCCCAGGATTGTATTGCGGATTTCCGGGAACATTATAAAAATGCCCGGGATGTCATGTGCGCGCGGCTGGACCGCCTTAACAGCATTTTTGAATACCAGAAACCGAGAGGTTCCTATTTAATGTTTCCGAAAATAAAGCACGAACACGGCAGGGATTCTCTTGATTTCGCAAAGCGTCTCCTCAAGGAAGCACGAGTTTCCACTACGCCGGGTGTTGCTTTCAGCAGCGAATCCCATCTGCGGATGTCATTCTGTGTCCCTGAAGAGATAATTAATAAAGCATTTGATAGAATGGAAGACTATTTTATGCATTATGAAAATTAGGATCTTCGGTACTGAGTCGTTAGGAGTCCGGGGCCTTTCCTGCCTGGTAGAGACCCGCAGCAGCAGAATATTCATTGATCCCGGATTAGCCCTTGGGTTCAACCGCGGCGGCCTTCAGCCGCATCCTGTTCAGGCAGCTGCCGGGGAAAGGGTCCGGGCGGAGATATTGGAAGCGCTGCCGAACTGTACCGATATTGTAATCAGCCATTTCCACGGCGATCATGTTCCTCTTGTTCATGCCAACCCCTATCAGCTTCCCGCACGGCAAGCCGCACCCCTTTTTAAAAAAGCAAATCTTTGGTGCAAAAGCCCTGATACAGATCGGATGAACCAGCGCTTCATAGATTTATCAGAACTGCTGGACCAGGCTCCCGTTATTGCCGAAGGCAGAACGCATGGCCCAGTAAGTTTTTCTCTTCCTGTGCCCCATGGGGAAGCGCGAACCAGGCAGAGTACAGTCATGATGACACGGATAGAAGATGAAGGGTGTGTTTTCGTTCATGCATCTGACAGCCAGCTTATGGATGGAGATACTGTATCAGAGATTCTGGAATGGCATCCTGATATTGTCTTTGTATCCGGGCCGCCTGTGTATTTATCAAGTATTCCTGCATCAGCAGTAGAATCCGCCCTGCATAATGCGGAGCGCCTGGCACAGAAAGTTGATGTACTGATAATGGACCATCATTTACTGCGCTGTAATGAGGGGTTTCGGTATTTGGATGATTTAGACTCAGCCGCTAGGCAGAGAGTAATCTGTGCGGCTGATTATATGGGTCGGCCGCGGCTTCCTCTTGAGGCGCGGAGAAAATATTTGTATCAGGAGATACCGGTGCCGGAGGGGTGGCACAGAGATTATGCTCAAGGAAAAGTTGATGCGGGAAGTTGCCGAATGGAAGGAAGATTAATTTAAGGAGGCAAAGGATCAACTCCCGGGCACTATTTCCTCATATCTCGATTGTTCTTCCGGCAATCAGATTAACACCGCTCCCCCGGAAATCCTCAATAAGAACCTTTCCCGAAAGAACCGGCAGTTTCAGTTCGAGGCTGTAGGCCTCTTCCAGAAGTTCAGTTATCAGTTCCTTCGGCAAGGGAGCGTCAGTTCGTACCGGAGCCCTGGCAATAAGCCTTGAATCCACAGCGCAGGTGGCCGTAACAATCCGTTTTGGTGCGAGGATCTCCTCTCTGCCGTATTCCTCTCCCTTAGGACATTTATTTCCCTTTACGGTTATCGTCTCTGTGCCGGGCGGTTCCGTCCATGAAACTGTCAGGCGGCAGCCCATGGGACAGCTGATACAGATTATCTCTCTTTGCTTATGTTTCATATCACTCTTCCCCGCTTTCAATACCGACTGTCAGAGTATTGTCTCCGAGCATTTGAATGTCCTGTACCTGTTCTTTTGTGAGGGTGAATTGAAGCATTTCCGACGGCTGAACATGCTGCAGTTTTTTTCGGTACAGTTCCTTCCCTCCGGCTGAAGCAACAAGAGATGCATTATTTTTTACAATCAGACTTCTTAAATAAAAAAGATTATCATGCTCCGGAGTATACTTGTTCGGGATTATGTACTTAACGTTCCCTCCGGCTGAAACGGGAAATTCTTTCTTCACGCCTTTACTCTCAATATAGTCGCTTGCATAGGCTCCGCATCTGGCTGCTTCCTCGGAAACAAAATCCACTAAATCATGTACATGCAGTACATTCCCGCAGGCAAAAACACCGTCAACACTGGTCATCAAATCAGCGTTAACATAAGCGCCGTTTGTTTCATGATTGATTTCAATTCCGCAGGTCTTGGATACTTCATTATCAGGAATCAGCCCTACGGAAAGAAGAAGAGTATCGCAGCTGATCCGAAAAGTTTCGGAATAATTTTCCAGTCCGTTTTTTAGAGGAGTTATATCTACTCCCTCAACTCTGTCTTTTCCGTAAATCCGGGAGACCACATGAGAGAGATAGAGAGGTATGGAAAAATCATTTAAGCATTGAACAATATTCCGGGTGAGTCCCGCTGGGTAGGGCTGAATTTCAATGACAGCTTTTACCTCGGCGCCGATCCAGGTCATGCGCCTTGCCATAATCAGCCCAATGTCTCCGGAGCCCACAATAACACACTCCCTTCCTGGAATATAACCGTCAATATTCACAAGCCTCTGGGCAAGCCCTGCTGTAAAGACACCGGCTGGACGAGTGCCCGGGGTGCCGATATTTCCCCTGTTCCGTTCCCTGCATCCCATTGCCAGAATCACAGCCCGGGCTGTGAATACAATCATGCCCTTTGCAGAGGAAAAAGCGTAAACATGCTTTTCCGTTCCATTCTCTTCTATTCTAGTTACTGTTATGCCGGTATACAATTCGGCGGAGCATTGGGCGAGAATTTTAATTTCCCGTTCTGCATACTCCGGCCCCGTCAGTTCTTCCCTGAAACGGGTAAGGCCGAAACCATTATGAATACACTGATTCAGAATACCGCCGGGAGCAGGCTCCCGCTCGAGAAGGATAACGGAATGCCCGCGCCGGGATATTTCCGCGGCTGCCGCGAGACCGGCTGAACCTGCGCCGATAACAACAGCATCACAGTTCTTTTTTTTCATTGGTTTCCTCCGGAGGGTGTTTCCTTCAGAGGGAGATCGCCTATTCTGTTTTTCAGGACCCAGCTTTTTCCGCCCCGTTTTGTTATCTCTTTGATGGATTTCCCGGTTTCCCGCTCCAGAATATGCAGAATTTTATAGGTGCAGAATCCCCCCTGGCATCTGCCCATCTGGGCCCTGGTGTAAAATTTGATGCCGTCCAAAGTTGTATGGCCCCGGTGAATGGCGGCAACAATTTCCGCCTCGGTGATGCCTTCGCATCTGCACACAACCTCGCCGTAAGCCGGATTTTCTGTTATCAGCCGGTCAATTTCTTCTTTTGAACTGTAACGGAAACGGGGCACTTCCTCGATATAGGGGTCATATCCAGGTTTTTCCATAAGGGAGCGGCCGTTTTTTTTCAGCAGGTCTTTTACATATTCCGCAATGGCAGGGGAGGCAGTCAGTCCCGGGGACTGAATACCTGCAACCTGCACCAGGTTTTCCGCTTTTTTGGATACATCAATATAAAAATCGTTTCCCGGAAGAGTCGGCCTGAGACCGGCGAATGAGGTGATAATGTCCCGCTCGGAAACAGCAGGGACAAGCCGTCGGGCGCTGTAGAACACCTTTTCAAAATTCTCCCTGGAAGTTGAAGTGTCCTCTTTATCCTCCTGATTTAATGCCGTAGGGCCGATCATAGTGGTTCCTTCTACTGTGGGGATAACAAGCATGCCCTTGGTTTCTTCTGAAGGAACCGGAAATACAACCCTTTCCGTATGGGCTGTAGCGTTTCTATCCAGGAGAAACTCCTCCCCTTTTCTCGGGGTGATGGTAAACTCTTCACCATGGAATATCGAGGAGATATTATCAGCATATAATCCTGCTGCGTTAATAACCCATTCAGTTTCGATAGTACGGCCGTCAGCTGCTTGTATAAAATAATGGTTATCCTTTTTTTCAGCTTTTATAACTTCAAAAGAGGTGATAAGATCAACACCGTTTTTCACCGCTGATTCAGCAAGGGAAAAAACAAATCCATAGGGTTCGATAATGCCGCCCCCGGGAGCAAAAAGTCCGCCGACTACATCAGGATTCAGTTTCGGTTCCAGGGACCGTATCCGCTCCCTGCTGCAGAGTTCGATCCCAATCACTTTGTTGCCGATTCCGTTTTCGTATAATTTTTCAACAAGCCGCATCTCCTCAACGGAAAAAGCTGCCATAACGATTCCGCACCGGTAAAAGGGAAAATGCAGTTCTTCCTTAAGGCGGTCAAACATCATGTTTCCCCGGATTTCGAGTTTGGATTTTAAGGTTGCAGCATCATGATGAAAACCGCCGTGGATGATGCCTGAGTTCGCTTTTGAAACTCCAAAGCTTATGTCTACTTCCTTTTCAAGGAGAGCGGTTTTCAGTTTATAAGAGGATAGTTTTCTCGCAATGGAGGAGCCGGACACTCCTGCGCCGATTATACAAACATCATACATATCATTTTTTTTCCACAAGATATAAATATTCTTTCACATGAATGTCTCTGCAGCGGAGATTACGGCTTCCCCGGAAAGTATTATATTTAGTTTCAAGTATTTCAAGTTTTCCGATACTTTCCAGCAATTTCTTCATTTCCTGCATACTGATAAAGCCCTCTGAATTAAAGGATATTAACAGAAATTTTGATTTTATTTTTTCCACGAGTTCCTTAAAAGAACAGTATGCTTTATTCTTTTTGTTATAATTCGACCGTTTCCAGTCTACAGGTATTCCGGAAACCCGGCTCATATTTTTCGGCTGTATGTAGTCTGTTATTAGATTCAGCATGAAATAATTGGATCCGTATGGATGCTGATTATAGGGCGGGTCAAGATATGCCACATCCGTTTTATCTATACAGTCTGCAATTATGTTTGAATCCCCCCTATGGATTTTTACTTCGCATTCAAAATTGCTGAAGACCGGAAAAGGTAAATAAATATTTCCGAGGATCCGCAATAAGGCGTCTTCGTTTTTTCCGCCGAATCTGCCGATTCCTGTATGCCGGTCTTTATAAAAGCCTTTAAACACTCCGGAAGTATTTGCGTGTATGGAAGCTTCTGATAATAACGGGGCAAGGAAATAGTTGCGGTATCCGCTCTCAAGGTTTTCGATTAACTGCCGTGCCGAATCGATGTACATTGCGTTTCTCGGTGTGAAAAAAACTCTTTCCCCCTCCTGTATGGCGTCCTGATTTTTCGGAGCATATAAATCGTATATAAATCCTTTAACCAGTTTTTCTTCCTCCAGCTTATTCTGGAGGTGAAAATATATTTCTTTTAGTTCTTTTATATCGAGGTCTGATTTATTTGTTAAATAGCATGAGTTGATAATCTCTGAATATTTTTCCAAATCATTTACTGTTAAGGATTCGGCGAATTGTTTAAAATACCTGGATACTATCCCCGATCCGGAAAATACATCAAAAACAGAAAGTTTTTTCTTTCCTAAACGTTTTCTTACAATAGCAAGGCCGTTGCCGATAAAATCTAATAAAGCCCTTTTATTCCCGATGTAGGTAATCAGCTGTTTTGTTAAAAAGTCGGGATTTTCCTGATAAAATAATTCCTGCTTATGGTAAATATCTGAGTAATTCGACAAAAATATGCTCCCCCAGTACATATAGTATTGTTCCTGTCTGGGTCTGTCTACAAACTGTTCCGAAAATTGTGTTTTCGGAACACTAATTAAGGATATCCAGGTCCCCCGCATACCTGATTGCTTCAGCTGTATTGCTCACCTGCATCTTTTCCAGAATATGCTGACGGTGGTTGTTTACCGTGCACACGCTTATTCCCAAATAATCCGCGATGTCCCGGCTGTGATACCCCCTGGCAATAAGTCCGAGAATTTCCAGTTCCCTGGGTGATAACGGAGATTTCACTTCAGCGTCATCCGGCGGGAAGAGGACCCTTTCTCTGGATTTTATATGTTCCATGTAGCGCCGGGACGGAACATCAGCATCTTTGAGAGGAGAAAGATCATTGACGATGAGAACCAGCCAGATATTTCCCTTTTTGTCCAGTTCAAGAACAACAGTCTGCTGGATCATGCGGATCCACTGATTATCAGAGCCGAGGATACGGAAATCCTGGCAGGCTTTATAATCTTTTCTCTGGTTCGCGGGAAGGGAATAGAGAAATCTAAAACAGCTTTTACTGGTATCTAAAAAAATCTCAACATCAGAAGGCTCCATCAGTTCAAGAAAATATTTCATTCCTGCCTTTTTTGCCTCTGCAGAATCACGGCCGATTAGATATTTGAAGCGGTCAGTCAGGAATCTGTAGTTTAAGGTGCTCATGTCGAACAAAGCAACAGAGCTTTTATCAACCCTGTCCAGCTGTTCGAGAAGCGGCAGGTGGGTTTCCAGGAGGGCCGGATTTGTATCCGCAGGATTGATCCTGTACTGCTCCAGTTCCGAGAGATATCGCTTTGCTGCGGTCGAATGATGATTTTTCACTATATCCTGCACCACTATATCCGGCTATTTTTATAACAGTCAACATACTTTGGAGGATGAACAATGACCGAAACTTTAAGAACTTTACAGCTTTTCTATGCAGGCGCCCTTTCAGATGCTGCCTTTCATTACGGCAGAAACGGGATAATGGAAACCGTAACTGCGGAAAAAAAGAAGCTCCAGGAAGAGGCTGCCCCGGGCCAGCTCCGCCATCTGGGCATTACTGATTTAAAGAGCGCCTACACCGTTTTAGGCGGGATTTTCGGATGCGCGAACTGGAATCTTGCCAGTGAGGAAGGCTGTGTTAAGGCGGAAACTTCCGGGTGCATGCTTTGCGCCATTGCAAAGAAGCAGGGCTCCCCGAAACCCTGCTATCCCTTCTGCATCAATCCTTTTTCTTCTTATGCAAGAGTCTTTGGGTATGAGCTGCAGGTAGAAGAAACGCTCTGGGAAGGCAAGAAGTGCATTTTTGTAAATACCAGGAAAGAAGAAAACGATAAATGAAATTAATACTATAGAAAGAAATCAAGTCCGGGAATATTTTGTAAAAACCGAAAAGCTTATTGGAACGCACCTGGTACCCGGCCTGGGTGCCTGTTTCTGCACATGTCCGGCAGCCGGAGCAGTACTTAATGTCATAATCGTAAAGCCTGCCGACAGTTTCGTTTTTGCGTTTTGTTTCGATAACAGCTAAAATGGTCATCTGCAGTTCTCTTTGTATGGATTGTTTTATATGAATAACCATTATTAAGTAAAAATAAATAAAGGATCAAGTATTTTTTCTGTTGACAAATGAATAGATACCCTCGAACATTGTTTTAGTAAAAATGTGAATTAAAATACTGTGATAAACCACTTAAATAGAGGTATAAAATGGAAAAGAAAGACTATCATGGTAAAGCGGCTGTTATCACAGGTGCAACAAGAGGCATCGGAAAAGCGGTCAGTATCAGATTGGCGGGAATGGGAGTAAAGATTGCCGCTATTGCAAGGAAACAGGAAGAGCTTGATGTCCTGAAAAAAGAGATGACAGAACTCGGGGCGGAATGTCTTACCTTTGCCGCGGATGTTTCGAATTATGAAGGAATCGGCAGAGTTATGAAGGAAACGTATAATACTTTTAAAAGCATCGATATATTATTAAATAATGCCGGAACCGGAGTAGATTGTTCTTTTGAAGATTTGACCCAGGAAGATATAGATCAGACGATTGATGTAAACCTCAAAGGTGTAATTTACTGTACAAAGCATGCAGTACCTTATATGGCATCAACAGGGGGTAATATTATTAATATTTCCTCTATGTCAGCAACCCGCGGCATCCCTGATCCAATTAACAGCAACGGGATCTATACTTCAACAAAATTCGCAGTAAACGGCTTTTCCGAATGTATGGAGAAATATTTACTGAAATATAAAATCCACGTTTCAACTCTGTGTCCTGGATCAACAGCAACTTCCTGGTGGGAGAGATGGGACCATTCATTCGGTCTGGACAAGATGATGCCCCCGGAGTATGTTGCGGATATTGTTGAGCTGATCCTTCAGACTCCTGACCATATCCTCTTTAAGCAGTTGAAGGTTCTGCCTGATACAGAGGTTGATAATTTTTAGGAATAATTAATAAACTGTTATCAATGAAAAACATTAAAAAAGAGGTGTTGGATATGAAAAAACTGAGCTTACTGGCAATTGTCCTGACCGTCGTTCTGCTCTCCCCCATCTACGCTCAAAGAACAACGGACATTGAAAACAGCAAGGATTATCCCCTCCTGTCCCGTTTTGAGGGCTCTGTAATCGAATTTTACAAGGAAACAAAATGGGGAAAGTATCTGCTTCCTGTAAGTGAAGAAGGAGCAATAGACTGGAACAATCCCATGGCACTCGAAGGGAGGGTGATCAGGACACAATATACGGCTTCTCCTGATAATAATTCTGAATTTGTCCTGCATAATTACAAATCAGCATTCGAGAAGGCAGGCTTTGAGGTCCTTATCGCAATAGCAAATGAAGAGCTCGGCGTCAGCGACAGGCCCCATACCTGGCATGATAAATATTATGAATCAGGCGGATACTATAATGGAATAAACAATAAAAAATTCGGAATGGGTGTTGGGTTTCCGACCTGGAATAACAAGCATTGTTTTATTGCATCCCGGGGAAATGACAGCGGGAAAGATATCTACGCGGTGATCTATGCTATTGTCGATGAGAATTACACCCTCATCACTCAGGATATCATCGAAGTCGAGGCTGTAGAGACAGGCATGGTTTCTGCAGACAGTATTTCTGATGATATCTCTTTAAAGGGCCATATTGCTATATATGATATTCATTTTGATGGAGACAAAGCAACAATAAGGCCGGAATCCGCGGAAGCATTAGCTAATGTTGCTGATTTCTTAAATTCAAATGCTGATAAAAAATATTTTATTGTTGGACATGCCGCGGGAATCGGGGATTTTGAATCAGGCATGAAGCTGTCCCTGGAAAGGGCGGAGGCTGTTTTGAAGAAGCTGGTTACGGAATACGGGGTCAGTAAAAATCAGCTGAAAGCCTATGGCGTAGGCGCTCTCTGCCCCCTGGCATCAAATAAATCAAATGAAGGGGCCTCTAAAAACAGAAGGGTTGAAATTGTAGAGCAGTAAATATACCCAGCCTGCTGTATTTTGTGATATATTAGGCTAAATGCTGAAATTAAGGATTTTCTTGTTCGTTCTCATCTTTGTGCTTTTTATGTATTCCTGCTCGCAAAAGGATCCTGAAGACAAATCCTCTGCTGATGACGCTGAAACGATAACCTGGTGGTGCAGCAACCGGGCTGCCCCTTTCGGCCTCTCAATGGGAGACCTGCCGGTTTTTAAGGAGCTTCAGGAGCGGACAGGAGCCAGGATTGAATTTATCCATCCTCCGGCAGGGCAGTATGCGCTCAGGTTTAAACTGATGCTGGCATCAGGAGAACTCCCGGATATTATCAGCCATGATTTTATCAATGATTATTCAGGGGGAATTGCGGGAGCTTTGCAGGATGATATTGTCCTTCCCATAGACGGTCAGCTTCTCAGAAATGCTCCTCATTTGAAGAAGTATTTGGATGATAATCCTGAGACTGCAGCTGCGCTGAAAACCCCGGATGGGAAATATTTCTGCGTTCCGGCTCTGAATACAGAAAAAAGAACATCCACCTATATCGGACCATTTATCCGCACGGATTATCTGGTTAAGCACGGATTAACTGCGCCAGTGACTGTTTCCGACTGGGAAGAGGTGCTGTCGGTTTTTCATCAAGATCCTTCAATAGAGATTCCTTTGACTTTTTACGGCGGAAATATCAGGGACACCCGGTTTCTCATCAGCAGTTTCGGCATAGACTGGGGATTCTTTGTTCAGGACGGCAGCGTTGTTTACGGCCCCTGCGAACCTGGGTTCAGGGATTTTATTGTTCTGTTTAAAAAATGGTATACGAAAGGCTGGATGGATCCAAGAATCATGATGAACAGCCGCAGAGCTTACAACAGGGTGGTTCGAAACAGCAATGTAGGAATTTATGTGGATTATGTTTCCAATATCATGAATTACGAACGGATGCTGAAGGGAAGGGACCCTGCTGCAGAACTTGTTCCTATAGAATATCCCCGGATAAATGAATCTGCACCCCGTCCCCCGGGACATGAGACCGGAGTGTTTATTCCCTTTGCAGCAGCATATATAACTCCCGGAGCCGGTGATCCTGAGAAAGTTATCAGGATGCTTGATTACGCATGGTCAGAGGAGGGAAGGATCCTCTTCAATTTCGGTATTGAAGGAGAAAGCTATTTTATCAAAGACGGAAAACCGTTTTTTAAAGATGAAATATTTAAAACAGAAGGAATCGGAAACCTGAAATATTATATTGTTTCGGGGCCTTACCTAAAGAATCCCGATTCTTTTCTGCAGATTCTCCGGCTGAACACCCAGAAAGAAGCGGTACAGCTCTGGATCGGAGAACAATTAAATACAGAGAGACTGCCTCTTTTAATCCCTGATAAAAATGAAAATATTAAGCTGATGAATATAAAAAGCCGTCTGGATTCCTATGTTTTCGACACTGCTGTTGATATTATCTCGGGTAAAAAAGAGTTGGAGGACCTTGAGCAGCTTAATGCTGATTTGATGCATATGGGCCTTGATGAGGCTTTGGTTTTGTACAACACCCTGTATAAAAATATAAAAGTTCCCCGGAATTAACTATTCCGGGGAAGATTATCATCTTTTTAAATAAAACTTTACCTTGTTACAATTTCAGTATCAGGGATACGAAGATGCTTAATCGGTGCAGTTTCATTACCGACTTTGACTTCGCCTTTATAAAGATCACTTGTGTCGGTTATATATGAAGCTGTCCATGTGGTGGCGATTAAGGTATCTTTATCAGGGTCACTGAAACCTGAATCCTGGACGAGAACAACTTCGCCTACAGCCAGTTCGCTCTTTACAGCCGGATGGGAGGTAAACACTTTTGCCCATCTTTTTTCACTGCCATTACTCATATCAAGCACTTCCGCCTGATTTTTTGTGTCCGCAGAAGCTGGTTTGATAATTTTTGCCGAATGGTAACGGCCCTCAAGACCATCGACATAAGCAAATACATAGCCGTCAAGGGGATCGGAAATCCCTGATGCAGGACTGCTTGAGGTATCGCCGGCAAAGAGGTTCAGCAGACTGGCGCATCCTGTAAGGGAAATCAGCAGCAAAACAGCAAGCAGCGGCAGTAATTTCAATTTATTCATGCAAGTATTCCTCCTGAAAATATTTTCTTTATGGTATTGGCAGGGGGGGGAGCTGTAAATTAACAGTTTTTCCGAAAATAAACAGAAGGTTAGAAAGTCTCAATAATTTCCCAAAACAATAAATAATTTCATGGTATAGTGGTTTTTCAGGAATTTATTGAATGAACTTCGGCCGGCAGAAAATATTATTCACGTGGATAAGGACTACTCTTTTTTTAATCGCATTATTTATAGTTCTTATTTTTATATCATATACTATTGCGGGTAATTTGATTGATGAACAGATATCGTCAATAAACTTAGGTCTTGCGGCGCAGATACGAAGCAGGCTTGATAATCAGCTCTTGGAGATGCAGACAATAGGGATTGAAGTCAGAAACGCATCCTATACGGCTGTTATCTTAACCTCATCATGGGAAGATCTTTCAGAACATTCCTGGGCTTACCGGGACATGGTCGATTATTTCAGGGTAACTCAGGCAACTCATTTTTACATTGAAAGTATCTGCTTTGTGTGCCCTCAGAAAAACCTTGCTGTTTCAAGTGACGGGATTATGAAAATGTCCGGGTTCCCATTGCCTGAGGAGGCGGAAAAGGAAATTGATAAGTATGAAAGAGCATCTGAAAATCGTCCTTCATGGAATGATTCCAGCTGGTTCAGGGATAAGGACAATACTTTTTACTTTATCCGTTTATTAACAGATTTTAGTAATAAGCAGCGGGCATTTCTTCTTGTAAAAACTGATAAGGCCTATGAACAGAAAATTCTTGAGGAAATACCGACAAAGTACGGAGGGGTGCAGTTTGTTGTTGATAAGCAGGGAGCCCTCCTTTTTTCATCAGCTCTATCCGGTGATGAAGCTCTCCCTGATTTGTCCCTGTCTTTGTTCCGTTCTGATTCCTGGTCTGGTATCCTTAAAAAAACCGGGGCCGCCGCAGTCATGAAATCTGAAATTGCAGATCTCTACTGCTGTTCTTTTATTCCTCAGAAACTTTTTCGTTCGGACCTTAATAGACTGCGGAATGTATTCCTCTGTGTTTCTTTCGGGGTTGTTGTTTTCTGTACCGTCTTTCTGATTTATTTTATTTTTATTCATTATATTCCTCTTAAAAAAATCATTGCGGGATTCGAGGGGGAGCTGGATTTTGTTCCTGCCGGTAAAAATGAGTATGAAAGAATCGAAATGTACTCAGTGCACCTTTTATCAAAAAATAAAATAAACCGCGCCCAGCTCGAACATTTTGAGGAAAGGATGCGCAATCAGTATCTGGAACGGTTCCTTAAGGGGCTGGTAAAATATTCCGGACTGCCTGAATCTCTGAAGAAAGATATCCCCGGTCCGGGATCCGGAACAATGAATTTATTTAGCTATATA
>Ga0272441_10010219_pt1 | contig 14273 bp, 7 predicted proteins | sample SSMProp6N_FD_193582 | JGI IMG/M metagenome (GOLD analysis project Ga0272441, IMG submission 193582) | Marine sediment archaeal communities from Little Sippewissett salt marsh, Falmouth, MA, United States - SSM-Prop-6N | ecosystem: Environmental > Aquatic > Marine > Wetlands > Sediment ... | reverse complement strand
TTTCGGAGGATGGAAAGCATATAGCGTTTTCAATGAGGGATAACAATCCATTTGTCCTCAAGATCATGTCTATTGCAGATAGACAAATAAGGACAATCGTTGGGAATGATATTGTTATGGAGGTAGCCTGGATAAACGATGATCGCGATCTGCTGTTTGTAAAAAATCTCAGCGAACTCTGCCGAGTTTCTGTTGAAGGGGGCGTGCCGCAAAAACTCTGGGAATGGAAAGAGATGATCGTGGGCCCGCGTCTTCATCCGGACGGGCAACGTCTTGCCTTCCATAGTGGCGGCTATGCGTCCGAAATGTGGGTGATGGAGAATTTCCTACCGACGACCATCGCTTCTGCTGCGAAGTAACGACGAGAACCAAGCTTCAGAGCTGGGCTTCTTGCAACGACACAAGGCGACGGCCGGCATACAAATAGAAAGAGTTGCTGGTCGTCGTCTCATACCTGAATCCTGTTGAAGTCACAATTTCCGGAGAAATTCCCTTCTATTTCTGGTAAAATATATTACGGCAAACAACGAACGCAGGATTTACGTAAAATACAGGGAATTTCTGTTACAGAATCCGTTGGGTGTCGTCTATATGGATGGATAAACAACGGATCTTGAAGTGCGCTCCGACCTCGACGAACAGCAGAAGCCCGAAAGGCCCGAAATGGAACAAACGACCGGTCAAAAAGCCAAAAGCGCGGGGACCAATGGAGGCGTTGATGAGAGCCAGCTTATGGCTCGCTTGCACAAGGGTTATGCCTGCCTAAAAGATCAGGTGCACAACGTGATCGTTGGTCAGGAGGACGTGATTGATTCGATGCTTTGTTGTATGCTCGCCGGAGGGCATTGCATCGTCCAGGGCGTGCCGGGCCTGGCTAAGACGATGATGGTCCACGCCATCGCGGATGCGATGAAGCTCCTGTTCAATCGCATTCAATTTACGCCCGATCTGATGCCGTCGGATATCACCGGCGCCGACATTATCCAGAGGGATCCGCAGTCCAAAAAGAGACGGTATGAGTTTGTCAAAGGCCCGATCTTTGCGAACGTGATTTTGGCCGACGAGATCAACCGCACGCCGCCCAAGACGCAGGCGGCGCTTCTCCAGGCGATGCAGGAACGCGAGGTCACGGTGGCCGGGCGAACGTACAAGCTGGATCAGCCGTTCTTCGTCCTGGCCACGCAAAACCCGATCGAGCAGGAAGGCACGTACCCGCTACCCGAGGCGGCTTTGGACCGGTTTATGTTTATGATTTATATCGATTATCCGACGGCCAAGGAAGAGCATCTGATCGTCAAACAGACCACGACGAGCAAGAAAATCTCCGTTCAGCAGGTGTTGAGCAGGAATGATATGGTGCTGTTCCAGGAGATCGTGCGGATGGCGCCCGTCAGCGATATGGTGATCGCCTATTGCATCTGCCTGGCCCGTGCGACCCGGCCGGGCGATCCCCTGGCCACTTCGATGGTCAAGAAGTATCTCAAATGGGGAGCCGGACCGAGGGCGGGCCAGTATATGACGCTCGGCGCCAAGGCCAGAGCTTTGATCAAAGGACGCATCACGCCGAGCTTCGATGACGTCAAAGCGGTTTGCAAACTGGTGCTCCGGCATCGCGTGATTCCCAACTTCAACGCCGAAGCCGACGGTGTCGGCGTCGAGGGAATCCTGGAAGACCTCGTCGAGAATGTCCCACTGCCGAAATAGCCTGAAAGATGATAAGCAAGGCGTTTCAGATTTGCTTGTGGGGGCTGGGCAATGAGAGAGAATCGTAAATATCTTGATCCGGCGTTTCTGAGCACGCTGGGGAATATGGATCTCGTGGCCCGCTGCGCGGTGGAGGGCTTTTTCTCGGGTTTGCACCCGAGCCCTTTCCACGGCTTCAGCGTCGAATACAGCGATCATCGGGAGTATCACGCCGGCGACGAGTTGAAATTCGTCGATTGGAAGGTCTTTGGGCGAAGCGACAAGCTGTATATCAAACAGTTTCAGCAGGAAACCAACACGACCGCCTATATCCTCCTGGACAGCAGCAAGAGCATGTCCTTTGCCGGCGACGGCAAGGTCAGCAAGATGGATTACGCCTCTTTTCTCGCGGCGGCCCTGAGCTACCTAATGCTCAGCCAAAGTGACAGCACCGCCCTGATTCTCTTTGCCGAGACCGTCGCAAAGTATATCCCGCCCCACTCGAAACGCACGCATCTCAATATTATCCTCAAAACGTTGCAGCAAAACAAACCTGCCGGGCAAACGAACCTCGCCGGCGTCCTTCACACGTTCGCCGAGACGACAAAAAGGCGAGGCATCGTTATTCTGATCTCCGATTTGCTCGACGATGAGGATGACATTTTCAAGGGCTTAGCGCACTTGAAGTTTCTTAAACATGACGTGATCGTGTTTCAAACGATGGACCATCAAGAGCTTCATCTCGATTATGAAGGCCTGATTCAATTCGAGGACCTGGAATCTAAAGCGAAGATACGCACCTTTCCCCAATCCCTGAAAGAAGGCTACCGTCAGCGTGTGGCCGAGTTCCTGGATGAGATCGAGAAAACCACCGGCAACACCGGCATCGATTATTGTCTGCTCAACACGTCCGAGCCGCTCGATAGAGCCTTGGTGGCGTATTTAGCCAAGCGAAAGAGATTGATGTGAGTTTTACAGCCTGGATATTCCTGCTGGGGGGGCTGGCGGTCGCCGGGCCGCTGATCGCGCATCTGCTGGCCAAGCCGCGATTCAGACGGCTGCCCTTCACGATGCTTCGATTCCTGCGCACGGGCCAGGTCCAAAGCCAATCCCGGCGGAAGCTCCGCGATCTGCTCATTCTGTTGCTTCGTTGCACGATGATCGTCTTGATTGCCTTGCTTTTCGCCCGGCCCATCTTGCACCTCAGGCACAAACCCGAGCAAACCAAACACACGTATTGTCTCGGACTCGACAATTCGATGTCCATGGCCTATTCGGATGGAGACAAGGTTCTTTTTGACAAGCTCAAAGATTCCGCCGTTGACTACGTCCGTTCGGCAGAGCCCGATAGCTTGTTTCATATCTGCGCTTTGGCCTCGGGAGACTGGATGCAAGAGCTAAGCAAGGAGCAGGTCCTGGCCGAGATCGGGACCTTGAAGATCGAACCGGCCAGCACGAACATCGGGGATTTCCTATCGGGTCTCAATCGAACGAACCGTGCAAAACATTCGAACGATGAGACGTCGGTTTTGGTACTCAGTGATTTTACACCCAAGACGCTCAGGCAGTTTGTCCGGATCACCGAACCCAGCGCTGTTGATAGAATGGACTACACGCCAATCCTCTCCTCGAAGCCTGTGAATAATGCAGCCATCGCCGAGGCTCACGTCGTCAATCTGGCTGAAGGTACATTAACCGTCAGCGCTGCCGTCGCCAACTACGGCCGAACGCCACAAAAGCGCCGATTAACAGCCAGGGCCGGATCGCATGAATCGGCTCCGACAGACATCCATCTACTCGCACATCAGCGCGGGACGTATCAAATACAGATAGACTTACAGCCCATTGGCAAGGAACCGTCTTTCTGGCCCGTGGAATTGAGTCTTTCGGAGGGAGACGGCCTGCGGGCGGATGATACGTTTCACCTTGCCGTCTCCATCCCCGGATACAACGATATGAACGTTCTTCTGACCGGTGAAAGTGACGTCGAACTTTTCCTGCTCAAAACCGCGATGGAGATCCTATCGCGCACGCGTTCATACAACGCACTGCACATCAGGCAGGTTTTGATCGATGAACTTGGTTCTTCAGATATGGAATGGGCCGATGTGCTGGTCTGCTCGGTGATAACGGATCGACTTGGTTATCTGGCCTCCGGCCTGAAGGATTTTGTCAGCGCCGGCGGCAAGCTGGTCTGTTTTACGAAAAAATCCATGGCCTCTGAGGCGGCAAAGCAATTGTGGCAACGAGGTGTGCTTGCCGCGCTACCCAGCAATTATATTCACGGGCGAACATACATACAGCCGAAGCCGTCCGATTATCAGGTTGCCGGCGTGGACCCTACCGCTGCAAAATCTCTATCCAACTACAGGATCGATAAGATCCTTCTCAAGGGCTATCTGGAATGTGAACCGCACACTGACAGCCGGTGTCTGTGGCACCTGCAGAACGGTATGGGCTTCGTTTACCTCAAAGCCTTCGGCAGCGGCTGCTCTATCTTTGTGAATACGAGCGTGGATGATTCGCTCGGATCGCTGACCAAGTCCAATGCCTCCGTCGCCTTTTGTCAGTACCTGCTGGGTCAAAAGAACCAGATAAGCGAGCATTGTTTTGCCCGGGATGAACGGGTAACGCTTCCGATTCCCAATCGACCGATGACAGCCGGAACACAACAGCCGTACTGGGTTGAGGTATGCAACGGGAAAAAACGCCGGGCCGCAATGACCGACTCCTTGTTGCAGGTGCCTAATCCGGCCGGCATTGGATGGATCAAAACATTAGGGAAGCCGACACTCTACGCGGGCGTGAATTTACCTCAGGGTGAAACGGACATGACGCAGCCGGACGTTGCAGAGCTGGACGATATGATGAAACGAGTGTTTTTGACAAATGGTGAAAGAAGCGTCTCTTCGGCGGACGTTCTCGGCGACAAAAAACCCAGGCCCATGTGGAAGGTCCTGGCATGGGCAATCCTCCTGCTGCTCCTGGTGGAACCGGCTATTGCAAACAGATTGAGGCGTTAGAAAAGGCTCGGAAATGGCTCAAACGGCACAAGAGAAACTCGACAGCCTTGTTCTCAGGGTCAAAAAAGTCAGGCGATGGCTCGTGACGCTGGCCGTTCTGAGAGTCGCGGCGTTGTGCCTGATCTTTGTCTCGGCCTACATCGGTGTTTATGCATGGCTGGACCACCGGTTCAATTTTGACCAAACGGGTCGAATCGCGGCGCTGTTTCTGCTCATCGCAGGTCTGGCTGTGCTTGTTCACCGGTTGACGAAACTTCTGCTCGGCCACATTTCCTGCAGCGCCGCGGCGAATTACATCGAGAACAAACGCAGTTTCGACCAGCAGCTTGTCACGGCGATCGAATATTACGAGAACAAACAGAACTATCCGTATTCCAGCGCGCTGGCCGAGCAGCTTGTCTTACAGGTGGAAAGGGACAGCGCCGAATATCGATTCGACGCAGCCGTGCATAAATGGCAAGGATATGTTCTTGGGGCCATTATTTCATTCGGTCTTGTCGTCGCGTGGTTCTACGTCAAGGAGAACACTGTTTATTTCGCCTCGTATCTCGCCCGGCTCACACGCCCATTGGCTTCCGTGAAGGCCCTCTCACCAACACATCTGGAATCCATCACGAAAGACCTTGTGGCCGAACCCGATTCAGAAGTAACGTTCGCCGCTGATATTGAAGGACGCATGCCGGAATCCGGAGAACTCGTCGTAGTAAGTCTCGAATCGGAGAGTGCGGAAGATACCGGTAAACAAGAGGGTGGCACCTCATCCCTTAGGGATAGGGATGGATCAATGCAGGCCATCCCCAAGCTTCGCTTGAGGCTGCCACCCATCAAAGGAGGCCAGGCAACGCGATTAGAAGCGTCCAGGTCCTTCTCCCAGCCGGGGCGATTCAAATACCGTTTCGAAGCCGGATCGACTTCAACGCCCTGGCATACACTGACTATTGCTCCGTCGCCCGAAATTGAAAACATGACCGCACAAGTGACGCTTCCGAGAAAGCCGCCCGGAAGAAAGTGGATCAAACCCTACACCGAGTCAATCGAGAATCATACGCTGGAAGTCCTCCCGGGCAGCAACGTCACACTGAATGTGCAGGCCACGGACAAACTTAAAAAAGTCGTTGCCACAGATTTGGATGGCAAGCCAATGGCCAAAAACCTCGACGGAACGGATCAATTCACATTTCACTTCAAAGCGGACAAAAACGGCTCCGTCCGCTTCGACCTGGTCAACGAGCAGGGTTTTGCGAACAACGATTTGCCAAGGCTGGAGGTTATCGTCAAGACCGATGAGCCTCCGAAGTTCGAGCTGCTCTCACCCGAAGGGGATTACGTAGCGACCGACGTGGCCAGCGTGCCCGTGACGTTTGAGGTGACGGATGATTTCGGCATGGAATCCGTGGAGATGTGCCTGGAAATACCCGGCCAAAAGCCTTCGAAGCTGACGATTCCACTGGAGGAGGGAGTTCGCAGTAAAACGTTCACCCATACCATCGAATTGGAAGAATACACTTTAAGCATCGGTGATAGCGTTTTGTTTTATGCCAGGGCAACGGATGTCGATACAGGATTGAGGTCGGAGAATCGGACGTCAAGCAGCGAAGTGTATTTCATCGAAATCAGGCCCTATCGGCAAAAATGGCATCCCAAATCCGGCGGCAAACCATCACCTAATGGGATGCCGGCCCCCGTGGAACTGCTAAATATTCTCGAATACACACGGGCGATCGTAAAAAAAACGTGGGCGATTGCTGAAAAGCCGAACCTGACGGACCGGGACCACTCCGCTCTGGAGTCCATAGACAACGACGTTCGATACTGCGCCGAGCAATTGGCTTTGATTCGTGACGATTCCGATTACGGTTGGCAAGAACCTCACAAAGCCGTGCTCAACCTGGTGCGACGGTTTTACGAACAGGCGAGCAGACTTCTGGATAAATACGATGCCGCCTCGGCCATGGCGCCGGAGAAAAATGCCTATCGCATCTTACGAAAATTTATCCTTGAGTCAGAGCTGGAATTGAATCCGCCCCCGAGCGTTCAGAGCCCACCACAGGAAAAACCCGACAGCGTGAAATTGCAGGAAAGGCCGCCGGAATACGAAGAGATGGAGGCCGAACGCGTCGAGAGCGAGCTGCAGCAAATGCAGCAGGAGCTGGATAAGCTGACGAAAGAGCAGGAGGTTTTGACGTGGACGTTTAAGAATTTTATGGAACAACAGGCCGAGAATCAACAGTCTGCCCAAAAAGCGACGAGCCAGGAACCATCCAACACGAAATCCGGCGAACAAGGTCAGGATAAAACAACCCAAGACCAGCAAGGCCAGTCAAGCCCCAGTCAACAAGGAGAACAATCTTCAGCAGACCAAGAGAGCGAAGACAGCCAGAGAGCCGCCGAAGGGCAGAGCGGATCAAAAGGACAAACTTCATCTGAGGGTAAAAGGGCATCGGGAAACACCGGAACCAACAACAAACAGAGTCTCGACGAAGACCAGCAAGGCCAGGCAAAGCCCGATCAACAAGGTGACCAACCTTCAGCAGACCAAGAGAGCGAAGACAGCCAGAGAGCCGCCGAAGGGCAGAGCCCTTCAGGAGAGCAAGGTTCAGAAAAAAGTCAAAGTGCAATGGGAAGTCCTAATGCCAGCGATATGCAGACAACCACGGAAAGCCAAAGCACTCCGAAAGGCCAGAAATCAGGAGACGGCCAGAGTGAAGCAGGAAGTCCGGACTCCGATGATGGGCACAGCGGCACACAAGGTCAGGGTAAATCAGAAAGCCAGGCTCCGGGAGAAGACAAAAATGCTTCGAGCGGCCAAAGCCCCGGCGAAGGAGAACAAACCAGCGAAAGCCAGGATGAGAACCAAACGTATGGCGGCAGTCAATCCAGCATGGCCAATACCGATCTTCGGTTGAGAATGCTCCAGGCGAAACAAAAGGCATTGCAAGAGCAGGTTTCACAATTGAAAAGAGACTTGCAGCAGTTGCCTCAAACAACTCAAAGCAATAGTGAAGAAGGCCGTGATCAGGCACAAAAGCATCTGGACGCAGCCCTTGAGAAGATGGATGATTTTCAGGACAGACTCACCGAGAGCCGCTACCAGGCTCAGATGGACCCGAGACAATCGAGTGAGGCCCTGGAAACAATGGAGGCCGCCAAAGACCAGATGGACCTTGCGCAGAAGGCCATTGAGAGCGAGTTGACCTGGACCGACGAACAGCGATTGGCCAATGAGGCTCAGGAGATGGCCGAGCAGCTTGCGGCGGATGCGGATGCATTCGACGAATCGGTCACGGAGGCGGAGCGTGAGGACATGCTGGCCCGGCTCGAAGCGGCCAAACGCCTGCTCGAAATGATGCCGGAGCCCCAGTGGGCCCAGGTTGGCAAAGGCAGACGGAATCCGTCGAGTCCCGCCGCCGTCCTTACGAAGAACCCGAATATGGAACCGGCGGAAGCAGCCAGGCAAATGGCCCGGCAATTCTGGTCCATCGCTCTGAACGCCAAGAAACGCCAACAACAATTGCTCGAAGATGAATCATCCGACGTGACGTTTTACGAACAGGAAAACGAGTTTTTTGAAAACGCCGCCAAATTCGATACGGAGTCGCTGCAAAAATGATTTTCGCGAACTATCCGGGACATCTTATGGCCGCGCTGCTTTTGGTCCTCTCGGCCGGCCTGACGCTCTTTACCTTTCACACCGGTGAGCTGCGAAAGGCAAAACTGCAAGCGTACAGACTCCCGCTAATTCTGATGCAATATATATCGATCGCTATTTTGCTGTTCATCCTGTGGGACCCATCCCGGTCCGAGGAAAGCGAAACCTTGGCGAAAAACTCGGTCTTGGTGCTATTTGATACCAGCGAGAGTATGTCGATCGCCGAGGATGGACCAACCAACCGGCTAGACAAGGCGTTGAACCTGTTCGAGAAACAATTCCAACCCTTCGACTCGGAGAGCCCCGACTACAAGATATTCGGATTTGACCACCTAACCTACCACAGCGGCTCATTGGACTTTCTCAGACGCTGGGGTACACACTCGAACTTCCACAGCATCCTGACGATGCTGAGCCAATATGACGTTATCGAAGAAGCAAGTTCCTCACAGGCGGAGGACTTGACTTCAAACGAATCCAAGAAAACAAGTGATGTGATCGGGGCGGTTGTTTTTACTGATGGACAAGCCGACAATAAAAATATCGATACCTATTTACCGCTTCGCAATCCCGATTTTCAAGTAATTGTCGTCGGCGTCGGCTCACGGGACCGGCAACCCGATATCGCCATAACATCGATTGATGCCCCATCGAGGATGGTGATCGATAGCGTCTGTAAGGTAAAGGTCACCATCGTCGCCAAGGAACTCCAGAATCAGCCCGTCATCATTGAGCTGCTCAAAGACGAACACATCGTGGATACAAGAGAGATTCCCGCCGGAGCATTTTCTCACAACGACGAGGGTGGCAGCCTCAAAGCCGAAGGCTTTGGGGATGGCTTGGCATCGATCGAATTCGACATCGGCGCCGATACCCTTGGAAACCATACCCTCTCGGCCCGTGCAAAAGCTGTTGAGCAGGAAGTGAATTTGGCCAACAATATCCGGACTACAATGGCCGAGGTCATCGAAGAGACCCGACTTCGTGTGCTCTTCTATTCTCAGGTCGCCAGTCTCGATATCGGTAAAATCAGGCAAGCCCTGGGTCGTGACGACAAGATCGATCTGGACCTGGGCTTGGATGCCATCAGAACACCTATTCTGGCTCAGCGGGTGTCTGAATCATGCGGCTATGCCAAGCTGCCCGACGACCGGCAAGGATTCAATCAATACGACATTGTCATTCTGGGCCCCTGCGATCTGGACGGCATGACAAACGTCCAGATCGACAGTCTGTACAGTTTCGTGGTGGATCGTGGCGGCGGGCTTATTCTGCTGCCGGGAAGGGGTGAATACGGACCCGCCGGCTGGAACAACCCAAAAATAAAAACGCTCATTCCCATGATCCTTGATTCCGACGAATCAACGGTTTTTTCCAGCGATCCGGGACCCATCGAACTGACACTCGAAGCCATAAATGCCAAACTCGTCCGCCCCGAAACGTTGAAAGATTTCGATGAGCCTGTTCTGCCCTATTATCAGGTTTTAAATTCCAAACCGGCTTCCACAACGATGGCTGTCACCAAAGAGACGCCGATTATCGCCCTCCACCGGGTGGGTCGCGGCAGAGTGTGCCTTCTGAATATTTCAAAGCTCTTTTTGCTGTACCATGAAGAGCTCGATGGCGGACTGCTCTACGAGATGATGGCCGGATTGACTGCTCACCTGGGCAGAATTACACATCGCGAAGCCGGGATTGAACTGTTTGCAGAACGAATGGCTAATCAGACCGACAAGGTAAAGTTCGAGGCGTACGTTTGCGATTCATCTTTTAAACCTGTGGCCGGCGCCAACGTCTTGCTCAATTTTGGATACGCGGTCTTAAGCATGGCCCAAGTCGAGCGGGGACATTACGTCGTGGACGTTGAGGACGTTCGGGACCAGGCCATCGTCGCGACGGCACAGGCTGAGATCAACGGTGCATTTCTGGGCGAAAGAACCATTGCAATCAATCTACCCCCGATTAAAACCGAGATGAGTCATGTCGAACTGGATGAGCCATTTCTCCAATCGCTGGCAAAAAAGCTCAACGGGAAATATTACCACGCCGATGAAATCGATGAAAACGTCACGGAGTTATTTGAGGCCCAAACTCAGATCGGCACTTCCCGCCGGATGACCAGCATCTGGCCCAGTTGGCCCTTGCTTCTTATCTTGTGTGTGCTGTTGAGCGCGAGCTGGTTTCTCAGACGAGCTATCGGTCTGGTGTGAAAGGAACGATGATTCCTATGAAGAAGATTATGATTATTATCTCCGTAGGCCTGATGATTGAAGCCGTAACGATGGGAGCGATAAGCCCAAAACCAACACAGCACAAGAACACTTATGCCGTCATCGTCAGCGGCATCAACAAAGATCCGAATGAGCAACAGGCCAAGGATCGTGCGATAACGAACCTTCATCATTTTCTTATCAACACCGCTGGAATAGAACCGGACCGGCTGGGCATCCTGGTCGGTCGTCGCACACCGGTTCATAAAGACTCAAAACTTTCAACCGCGGAAAACATCAAAAAACAGTTGAACACTTTCACAACCGCTATTCGCACTACGGATCGATTCATATTTTATTACGTGGGTCAGGCCAACGTCGTAGCGGATAAGCTGCGTTTGAACCTGCCGGGAACCGACATTACGCACGAGCAACTGGCTGAATGGATAAAAAGGATCAAGGCGTCTTCGATGCTTATCGTACTGGATTGCCCCGGCGCGGGCTCGGCTGTCAAAGCTCTGGCGGATAAAGACCGAATTATCATTGGTGCCTGTACGCATGAACAGCGCTACAGCACGCAATTTAGTCAATATTTCATCCCCGCGCTGACCGATCTGCAAAGCGATACGGATCGTGACGGCAAGGTCTCGGTCCTGGAGGCGTTCACCGTTGCGGCAAGACAATTGGACGATTTGTACCGCCACCAAAACCTGCTCCAAACGGAAACGCCGATACTGGAAGACAACACAGACGGTGTACCAAGCCTGCACCCCTGGCGATACCGAGAGGATAGCGTAGACGGTCTGATGGCCTCGACGTATTTCCTGTCGCAAGAATAAAACGGAGAAACATTGATGATGAAACCTGACAATACGAAAATGGAGCGAAGGCAATTCTTGAAAACCGCCAGCGAACAGATGCTCGGTGTCACCTTTGCTGCAGCCGGCCTTGAAACAGTCGCGAATGCTATAGGCTACAACGAGGGTCCGGACGATCTCGACCACTATGATTTCCTAATGCCCCGTGTCAAATACGCACATCAGAAAAAGGAAGTGGATCGGTGGAACGTTCGGCCGGGCGGGGATGCGAATTTACTAAGAGAATTGAGTGCCGTCATCCGTTGCAAAGTCAAGCCCATCAGTGGAGTCCGAGACTGGGATCCTCAGTGGGCCGCGGAAGGCCAGCTTAATACGATCGTCACCTTCGACGAGCCGGAAGAAGTAATGAAGTATCCGTTTCTTTTTATGACCGGCGAAAATCACTTTACGTTTGACGACAGCCAGAAAGAGAATCTCAAACAATACATTCTCCGCGGGGGATTCCTGCTCATGGATGATTGTGTCGTCGATACGGGCGGCGACTTCTTCTATCAGAGCTCTTACGCACTATTGGAGGATGTCTTCGGGCGCGGAGACGTTAAACGAATCCCGCGCGAGCATGAAGTTTTTCATAACGTGTACGATCTGGGTGACTCAGGTTTGCCGCATATGGAATACATCCAGCCGCAAATGCCGAATTTCCCCTGGATGATCCGACCGCCGCGAATGCCGAAAACAAGCCCTCTACCCGTGATGCAAGGCCAGAATCACGGCGCCCGAGGTGTTTTTATCGGCGAACGCCTGGCTGTGTTCCTAAGCTCCACCGATATTCACTGCGGATGGTGTGATAGTCACGGCTTCACGTTCGGCCGGCACAACTACAGAAAAGCCATTCAAATGGGGATCAATATCATCATGTACGCTCTTTCGCACTAAATCGGCTCCAACTCAATGGGCACGCTCCGAAACGCCCACGGAAACGTGTTGCCTCAATGTCCGTGGATATGTTATAATAAAATCATCCGGATCTGTGGAAATGTCGATGCCGGGGCCACGCGATGCCGATTTAACATTGAGACTATTGAAATCGACGACAGAAAATGAATTTTTTGCTCTCGGATATCCCAAGAGGTTTATGACAAAGAAATAGCTGTTAACCTAAACCATTGACGAGGAAGGGATTAGAAAAGTGCTACGCGATATGAAAATCTTCGTGTTTCTTCTTGTAACGGCCGCTTGTCTCGCTGCAGATCCCCCGCAAGAGACGGATGTTACACTGGTTATCAATGAGTTCATGGCCTCCAACAGCAGCTTTATACGGGATCCCCAGGGCCAATACGACGACTGGATCGAACTTTACAACGCGAGTACCGAATCCCTCGACGCGGCCGGCATGTATCTGACGGATGATCTGGATCGGCCCACCCGATGGCGTATTCCGGCTATTGTCCGTGGGGCAATGTTGATCCCTCCGGGCGGTTATCTGCTCATATGGGCCGATGGGGATACGGCCGATTCCGGCTTGCATGCGAACTTTAAACTCGATGCCGATGGTGAGGAAATCGGCTTGTTTGACAGCGACGGGAAGACGCTGCTTCACAGCGTCGAATTTCCCGGTCAAACGTCCAATCTTTCGTATGGCTGCTATCCCGATGGCAACAAAGACTGGCGGTTCCTCTCGATACCGACGCCGGGCGCACAGAACGAAGGGGCTTATCTGGGAGAGGTGGAGGCTCCACAGTTCAGTCACGAACGCGGTTTTTATGACAGGCCCTTTTCCGTCACCCTCGCAACGGAAACCGAGGGGGCGACGATATATTATACTCTCGACGGCTCCAGACCTTTTGAATCGACCGGTCGGTTCCCAACGGGTTTAACCTATACCGGCCCCGTTCGCATCTTGCGTACGACCTGCCTGCGGACCAGGGCCATTAAGCCCGGTTGGAAACCGTCGGCGGTTGTGACACGCACCTATCTGATCAACGTGAGCGAAGAGCTGAAATCCCTGCCCGTCATCAGCCTCGTCGGCGATGCACGGCAAACGTTTTACGAACCGGACGGCATCATGGCGATTGTCGGAGGGACCTATGGAAGCGACGGAACGTGGGTTTCCGACGGCGCGGGAAGCTATAACAATCCGATGCAGCGCGGGATGGCGTATGAACGTCCCGTCTCGTGCGAGTGGATCGAGCCCTGGGACAATTCCGGCTTTAAGGTGGATTGCGGTATCCGTGTACACGGAAGCAACTACATGCGACCGCGATATCGACGAAGCGGCGGTTACTGGACCGGGAGCTCAAAATTCGCCTTTCGGCTGTACTTTCGCGACGAGTACGGGCCGAGCCGGCTGGAGTATCCACTTTTTCCATTCGACGTCGAGCGTTTCAAAGCCATCGTGCTTCGCGGGGGGCACAACGACAGGGTCAATCCCTTCATCAAGGACGAGCTGATCCGGCGTCTGCACAAAGATATGGGAAACATGGCCAGCGGAGGAACCCATGCCAACCTGCTGATCAACGGCGAATACAAAGGCTATTACAACCCCTGCGAGCATATCAAGGATTCGTTCTGCCAGGAATGGTACAACAGCGACAAAGACTGGGACGTGATGACCATGAACGGCATCCGGGATGGCGACACCGCGTCGTGGAACGAAATGATCGATTATGCGCGTAATAACAATTTGTCCGATAGCGTACATTATCATGAAATGAGCAAACGTCTCGACATCCCAGCCTTCGCCGACTATCTGATCCTCGAACTCTGGTCCGGGAACTGGGATTGGCCGCAGAATAACTGGGCCGCGGCGAGTGAACGCTCGGAGGAAGGAAAATGGAGGTTCTTCATTTGGGACGCGGAAGGGGGTATGTATTCAGACCGGCTGAACATC
>Ga0272441_10010218_pt1 | contig 14274 bp, 6 predicted proteins | sample SSMProp6N_FD_193582 | JGI IMG/M metagenome (GOLD analysis project Ga0272441, IMG submission 193582) | Marine sediment archaeal communities from Little Sippewissett salt marsh, Falmouth, MA, United States - SSM-Prop-6N | ecosystem: Environmental > Aquatic > Marine > Wetlands > Sediment ... | reverse complement strand
CCGCCGTGTCATCCACTATCTGAACCTTGACATACGCAGGTGTCTCCTCAACCATCGGATGGTAGACATCCTGCCAAAGCGTCGAATCGTGAAGCGTGGTCATCGACTTGTAGAACGCTCTGGCTTCAAGTCCCAGCACGCATTCAGCCAACTGGGATGCCTCGATGTAGCCGAAATCACGTGTCGCACAGCCGGGTTACTCGGTACGCGCCCTGCTGAATGAGTGCCTTGACGCGCGATAGCGGGTAATGAGGCCTTCCCTTCTCCATGTCTGAACGGTATCATATTCGTTTGAAACTTTCAACCCGAAAACTAACCTGCGCGAATTGCGGGAATTACGGCGGAGTTAGGAGGCGAAACCACGGGGACCCATTCTCACCCGGCACCCAGGACGGCCTGTGACGCGTGTTCTAGGCCCACAACCGCATCAAGAAATGACTCTCTTCGTCTTCGGGCCAACCTAAGGGTTTTCCGGTCCGAGATCTTGGCGGAAGTCCTGCTTGAGAATCACTTGACGCCGATGGCAGGTAGTGGTAATCTACTCTTCCTAAGTATTTTACCTTGGGTGACTTGAAGGTCAAGAGGGCTGTGGGAAGGCGGTGCGCCAGAACAAGTGAGGGGGTCGTGTCCTTTGACACCGACCATCGCTATCGGGAGGAAGGCTATTATGGCAAGCTCGATGAGGTTCCGCAGGGGGCAGTGTGGATTCCAGCAGAAGGAGAGGTCCAGGGGGATTACGCGCGTGGTGCTGATGTGCGCAGCCATGGCGATCCTCTCCGGGGGATGGGCCTTGGCCGCGCCGGCCGTGTTCCTGGGCCACTCCCAGGGGACGGATAACCAGAACGCAGGTACGTCGTTCATGTTTGCGACGGAGGTGCCGTCCGGCAGCGAACTGGCCATCGGTATTGTCCATGACAGCGCCAACGTGGACGTTGCGGAGATGGAGCTTGGCTGGGACGTATTGGGCGTCTTCGTCCCCCTGGCCGACATGGACTTGATCTGGCAGATCGAGCCCACCAAGGAGGAGCGTATCGCCATGTTCTCTGCCGGGAGCAGCGCGTTTGCCCTCAGTCCCAACGCGGTGCGGATCACCTATGCGGCCGATGTCCCCTGCAAACAAGGAAGCATTCTGTATTTTTCGGACGTCAACCAGACGACGCCGGTGGGCGCGATCAATGCGCAGTGGGGGGTTGATCCCTTTGAGGACCGTGCCAACAATCTCCCGCCGAACGCCACCCCGACCTTCTCGTCGTCCCAGGTTCCGGCGGGCTGCCAGGTGGTCTCAGCGGTGTCCGGTTCGGACAGCATTCTGCTTGGTGGCTTTGGCAACCTTGCCTTGAACTTCACGGGCGCCAGTTCGAATAGCATGCTGTACAAGACGGATGTGACGTACTGGCTCAACCGAGGGACCGGATCCGCAGCCATCTCCTCGGATTTCACGGGCGATTTCACGGCTAATTGGGACGGGTACTCCATCTTGTTTCATCTCTCGGCCATGGCCGTGGTCATTCGACCCAAAGACACCACGCCCCCCACGGGCACCATCCTTATCAACAACGACGATGCGTATACCACGAGCGCGAACGTCACCTTGACGTTGTCGGCCACGGACGATCTGTCCAGTGTGACGGAGATGCGTTTCAGCAACAACGGAAGCACGTGGACGTCCCCGGAACCGTACGCGACGTCCAAGGCCTACACGCTTCCCACAGGGGACGGCGTGAAGACGGTGTATGTCCGTTACAAGGATGGGGAAGGCCTGTGGTCCGGTTCATTTAGCGATGCTATCCTGCTAGACGAGAACGGTCCTACGGGCTCGGTGGCGATCAACGGCGGCGCCACGCACACCACCTCGCCGAACGTTACGCTGACGCTTTCGGCGTCGGACGGCGGGGGCACCGGCGTGACGCAGATGCTCATCAGCAACGACGCGGTGTTCAACGAGCCCTGGGAACCTTACGCGACCTCGAAGGCCTGGACGTTGGACGCCCCGGGCGTCGATGGGCAGAAGACCGTCTACGTGCTGTACCGGGACGCTACGGGCCACCTGGGAGGCGCATACGTCGACACGATTGTGCTGGATCGATCCCGGCCGGGATGTACGGTAAGCACCACGTCCCCAAGTCCGACCAATGTCCAGCCCATCCCCTTCACCGTCACCTTCACCGAAGCGGTCACGGGATTCGTGTCGACCGACATCACGGTAACGAACGGGGACATCACGGCCTTCAACGGCGGCCCGGCGGTGTATGACATCGAGGTGACGCCGACGGGGTCCCCGCCCACAACGGTCACGGTGTCCGTGGCGGAGAACGTCGCCGAGGACTACGCCGCGAACCTCAATACCGCGTCGAATTCCGTGGCGGTCGAATACGACAATGTACAGCCAACCTGCAACGTCATGGGCCCCGTGTCGCCCACGAACGTCAGCCCGATCGTATTCGCAATCCAGTTCAATAAGCCCGTCTCGGGGTTGCTTGCCGGTGAGATTGTGGTGACGAACGGGACCAAGGGCGCGCTGAGCGGCGGCGGGACAAGCTACACGCTGCCGGTAACGCCGATCGCCCAAGGCGACGTGACGTGCCAGGTGCCGGCCGGCGCCGCGGAAGACGCGTCGCACAACCTCAATCAGGCCTCGAACCTCGAGTTGGTGGTCTATGATTCGATTCTGCCGGGGTGTACGGTCGGAGGTCCGGCGTCCCCGACCAATAGTGCGCCGATCGTGTTTACGATCACGTTTGATGAAGACGTAACGGGCCTGACCGAAGGTGAGATTGTGGTCACCAACGGCACCAAGGGCGCCCTGGGCGGCAGCGGGGCAAGCTATACGCTCCCGGTGAGCCCGGACGCCCAAGGTGCGGTGACGTGCCAAGTGCCAGCCGCCGCGGCCCAGGATGGCGCAGGCAATGAAAGCACGGCGTCGAATCTGCTCAGCATCACGTACGATTCCGTGCTGCCGGCGTGCACCGTGGGCGGACCCGCGTCCCCGACAAACGTCAGTCCGATCGTGTTCACGATTACGTTCGACGAGGACGTGACCGGCCTGACCGAAGGTGAGATTGTGGTGTCGAACGGCACTGCGGGCGCCTTGGACGGGAGCGGGGCAAGCTACACGCTGCCCGTGACCCCCGACGCCCAAGGTGTGGTGGCGTGCCAAGTGCCGGCGGACGCGGCCCAGGATGGCGCGGGCAACGGCAACACGCTGTCGAACGAACTGAGTATCACCTATGACTCGGAGGTGCCCGGCTGCACCGTGACCGGCCCGCCCTCGCCGACCAACACGGCCCCGATCGTGTTCACGATTGCGTTTGATGAAGAGGTGAGCGGCCTGACCGAAGGCGAGATTGTGGTAACGAACGGCACGAAGGGCGTGCTCGGCGGCGGCGGGGCAAGCTACACGCTGCCCGTGACCCCCGACGACCAGGGTCCGGTGACGTGCCGTGTGCCGGCCGACGCAGTGCAGGATGGGGCAGGCAACGGAAACGCGGTGTCGAACACCGCGAGCGTTACGTATGACTCCGAAGCCCCGACCTGTATTGTGAGCGGGCCTGCCTCGCCGACCAATGTCAGTCCGATCACGTTCACGATAACCTTCAGCGAGGACGTCACAGGCCTGTTGGCGGACACCATCGTGGTGACGAACGGCACGAAGGGCGTGCTCGGCGGCGGCGGGGCAAGTTACACGCTGCCCGTGACCCCGGACGCCCAGGGCGAGGTCACCTGCCACGTGCCGGCCGGCGCGGCCGAGGATGCGGCAGGCAACGGCAACACGGTCTCGAACGATTTGAGCATCATGTACGATTCCGTGGAACCCACGTGCGTCGTGACGGGCCCGCCGTCCCCCGTGACTGAGCCTCCCCTCATCCTGACGATCACTTTCGGCGAGGCGATCGCCGGGTTCGACGAAACCGACATCGTGCTGACCAATGCCTTGGCCGAAAGCCTGACGACGTCGGATCAGATCACGTTTGCGCTGGAACTCGCGCCGGTGGGCATGGGCGAGGTGACGTGCCAAGTGCCGGCCGGCGTGGCCCAAGACGCGGCGGACAACGGGAACGAGGCGTCGAACCTGTATGTGGTCATCTACGACAGCGAGCGGCCGTCCTGCACCATCTCGTCGGCCCAGGCCCCGGCGACCAATACCACCCCCATTACGTTCATGCTGACCTTCAGTGAAGACGTGGTGGGATTGGAGATGGCCGAGATCGAAGTGACGGGCGGCGCCAGCACCACGCTGGACGGCAGCGGTGCGGTATACACCTTGACGGTGGACCCCGGCGCCGAAGGGCCCGTGACGTGCCACCTGCCGGAGAACATGGCGGAGTCTGCCGACGTGGGCAATCCCAATACCGAGTCCAACACGCTCCTCGTCACCTACGACGCTTCGCGGCCGTCCTGTACCATCGCGGGGCCGGCGTCCCCGACGAACACGGCGCCGATCGAGTTCATGATTGACTTCAGCGAGGACGTCCTCGGGCTGACCGCGGACGCGATCGTGGTGACGAACGGCACGAAAGGCCCACTCGCGGGGAGCGGCGCCGCGTACTCCTTGCCGGTCCTCCCGTTGGGCCAGGGCGATGTGACCTGTGAGGTGCCCGAGGCCGCGGCACACGATCCCGCGAGCAACGACAACACGGCGTCCAACGTCCTCACCATCGCGTTCGACGACGTGCGTCCGACACCCACGGTGACGCCTCCGGCCAGCCCTGTGCACACCCCGCCCATCGTGTTCGTGATCGAGTTGGACGAGGAGGTCACGGATCTGACGACCGCGGGGCTGACCATTGGGAACGGTTTGCCGGAGGTGCTGACGGGTGCGGGCGCGGGCCCGTACACCATCGAGGTGGTGCCGCTGACCATGGGCGACGTGACCTGCCAGGTTATCGACGGCGCCGTGGAGGACGCCGCAGGCAACGCCAACGTCTTGTCCAACGAGGCAAGTGTATACTATGACAACCCGAGTCCAAGCTGCCTCGTCACGACGTCCACAGGCTCGCACACGAACGTGTCGCCGATCGTGTTCAATATCCAGTTCCTTGTCCCGGTGACGGGCCTCGAAGTCGGCGAAATTGTCGTGACCAACGGCGTCAAGGGCGCCCTGACGGGATCCGGGTGGAATTACGCGCTGCCCGTGACGCCCTCGGGTCAGGGAGCCGTCACATGTCGCGTGCCGGCCGATGCGGCCCAGGACGGGGGCGGCCACGGGAACACGGCGTCCAACCTGTGCAACGTGATCTATGATACCGTCGCGCCCACCGCCACGATCACACTGGACGGGCCCACGCCGACCACGGAAGCAGAACTGCTCTTCAGCGTGGATTTCAGTGAAGACGTGGGGACGTCGTTCGACGACGCCGTGATGGTGACGGGCACCCTGGCGCCCCTGTCGTCGGTCGCCGAGGTAACTGCCGTAGGCAACGACTACACCGTATATATAGCCGTCACCAATACGGACGCGGACGGCACGCTCGGCATCGGGGTCAGGACGACCGTCCAGGACTTGGCAGGGAACCCCTACGGGGGCGGCCTGTCGTCGTCCTACACCGTGCGGAACTGGTTTGGATTCAGCAGTTATCCGGCCAACGTCTACGCCTACTACGGCGAGAATGCCGCGTTCAGCGTCGCACTCAATCCCCACGGGCTAAGCACCCCCGCGTTCCAGTGGCTGTTTGACGACGCGGGCCCGGCGGCTCCCGTGCCACTGGGGGGCGCCACCGACTCGACCGTGACGCTCTCCGGGATAGATGCGGCGGATGAGGGCGACTACTGGTGTGTCGTGACCTACTTCGGAGAGGAATTCCCATCGAACCAGGGCACGCTGGCCGTGGGCGAGCACCTCGAGATCACGGGGCACCCCCAGGGAGGGGCTTACGGGGCCGGAGCGACCCACGTGTTCGGCGTAACGACGACGGGCGGATTCGCCCCGCTCACGTACCTATGGAAGAAGGACGGCGTGGTCCTTCCGGGCCAGACCCACCAAACCCTCACGCTGTCGCCGCTGACGGAAAGCGACTCCGGCGCGTACTGGGTGGAAGTCGCCGATGCCGGCACGGACGTCGTCGTGTCCAACACCGCCGGACTCGAGGTTGGCCCGTCCGCGTTGCCTGTGATCGGACCGCCAGGCCTCGGCCTGATAATGCTTGGCATAGCGTTCGTGGCCGGAGCGGCGTCGCTCGCCCGGGCTGGATCGCGGAGACATACTTAGGACGGATAGTAGCCTTGGCCGGACTGCCATCGGTCTTGGTCTGTCATTCGGACTGGCAGGACGTTTGTCGGGCCGGATGACCGTGTGTGGATCCACGTTTTCTTCCGCCGCGTCTTGGTTCGAGCCGGCTGTTGGCGACGTGTTCCCCCAGCCACGGTGTTCTTTCCGGCGCGCAGGGACCGTGCAGCCACGGGCCTCGGCTGGCTTCTACGCTGTGCTACTATGCCAATCCGCGACGAACATGGGAGGGGAACGATCGTCATGAGCGACCTTTTGACTCGCCGTGATTTCCTGGGAATGAGCGCCGCCGGAGCGGTGTTGGCCGCCGCGACCACGGCGGCTGGCGCTACGTCAAGGAAGCCCAACATCGTCTTCATCATGGCGGATGACCTCGGCTGGCAGGAACTCGGCTGCTACGGCCAGAAGAAGATCCAGACGCCCAATATCGACCGGATGGCCGCGGAGGGTATGCGGTTCTCGCAGTACTACGCGGGGTCCGCGGTCTGTGCACCCTCGCGGTGCTGCTTGATGACCGGCAAGCACGGCGGGCACGCCTACGTCCGAAACAACCACGGCATCAAGCCCGCTGACCCGAGCGCCTTTGGCGGGCAGCTTCCTCTGCCGACGACGGAAGTCACCATCGCCGAAACCCTCAAGGCGTGCGGCTATGCCACCGGCTGCTTCGGGAAGTGGGGCCTGGGCGCCCCCGGCTCGAGCGGCGACCCGCTGAAACAGGGCTTTCACCGCTTCTACGGCTACAACTGCCAGCGCCACGCGCACAACCTGTACCCGCGATTTCTCGTGCGGCAGGACCAGCAAGAGATCCTCGAAGGAAACTCGCGGGGCCGCACTGGAAAGCACTATGGGCCGCAACGCATCGCGGATGAGATGCTCAAGTTCGTCCGGGAGCACAAAGACCAACCGTTCTTCCTCTACTACCCCACCGTCATTCCACACCTCGCGCTGCAGGTTCCAGAAGAGGACATCGAGCAATACAAAGGCAAATGGGAAGAGACCCCGTACACCGGCAAGTCCTACCAGCCGCACCCTACACCGAAAGCGTGCTATGCCGCGATGATCGGTTTCCTCGACAAGCAAGTGGGCCGCCTGTTCGCGCTCCTCCAGGAACTCGGGATTGACCAGGACACCGTTGTGTTCTTCACGTCGGACAATGGTACGACCCACCTTAAGGAGCAGGTGGACTACGAGTTCTTCGAGAGCGTGGGCCCATTGCGCGGCCTGAAGGGCTCGCTCTATGAAGGCGGGATCCGCGTGCCCATGGTCGTGCGTTGGCCGGGGCGCATCGCGCCCGGAACCGCGTCCAACCACCTCGCGGCCCACTGTGATGTTCCGGCAACGCTCACCGAGATTGCCGGCACGAGCTTCCCGAGCAGCGCCGACGGCATCAGTATCCTACCCAGCCTCGTTAGCAATGAAGAAGGCCAGAAGGAACACGAATACCTGTTCTGGGATTTCACAGGGTACGGCGGACAGGTCGCGGTGCGCATGGGCAAGTGGAAAGGTGTCAAGCAGAACCTTGGCAAGAAACCCGATGCGCCACTCGAGTTGTACGACCTCGAGCATGACACTGGCGAACAAACGGACGTCGTCCAACAGCACCCGGAAGTCGCCGCGCGAATCGAACACATCATGCTGGACGCGCGCACAGAACCCCGCTTCGAGCGGTTCCGCTTCGGCCGCTATCGCGAGTGAAAGCCGCGGGCGTCCGGCGTCGACGTTGTCAGCCCCTTCCTCAAGGAGCCCCGAATCTCAATTCGGACAAGCAGGAACCGAACAGGACGATGACGATGGCGATGACGATGACGAGTGACGAGTGACGATGACGAATGACGATGACGAGTGACGATGACGATGACGAGCACGAGCACGAGAGGGTACTGCAAGAAGTTGAAGCGCCTTGGAGAACGACGACACTTCTCGCCAACAGGGGACTGAAATCGGCGGCCTTCGCGCTGGACCAAGAGGGGCTACCCGAAGGAACTTGTTACGGAAGAGGCCTGGAACGTAAACTCAGTTTGGATCGTGAGACTCCTGCGCTATCATGCGCGGCTCGTCGGTTGCTGCGATTGTTTTGACTGCATACGTTTACTCGAAAGGGGAACTTCATGTTGAAAGCGGGATTCGCGAGTGCCTGTATTACGCCCGAGCCGGGCAAGGAAGTGCCGGGCCTATTCGAGCGCCGGTTGGCCCAAGGCGTCTATGACCACCTGTATGCCCGGGCCGCGGTCGTCGACGATGGCCGGAACTGCGTGGCCTTGGTGCAGACGGACACCGTCAAGGTGGCGGATGAGCTTGTGGCCGATGCCCGGAAGCACGCGAACCGCTTCTGCGGTATCCCGCCCAAGAACTGCTTCATCAATGCCACCCACACCCACTCCGGCGGGCCCAGCATGACGGGTTTTCTCGCAAGGCCGGACACAGACTACGCGGGCTTTGTGTCGCGCCAGATCGGGGCCGCGATTGCCGAGGCGTATCGTGTGCGCCGGCCCGCGCTCGCAGGCGCCGAGGCCGACAAGGCCGAAGGGGTCGCCTTCAACCGGCGGTTCATCATGAAAGACGGCCGGCAACTCACGCACCCCGGCAAGATGAATCCGGACATTATTAAGCCGGCAGGACCCGCGGATCCTACGGTGACGGTCGTCGGCTTCCGGGACCCGAAGGCGGCGAGACCATTCGGGTGCATCGTGAATTTCGCGTGTCACGGCACGCACATGAACGGCTACCTGTTCTCGGCCGACTACATGCGTTGGGTGGTCGAGACGCTCAAGGTGGTCTACGGTCCCGATTTCGGCGTGGTGTACCTCAACGGCGCGTGCGGCGACGTGACGCAGGTGGACAACCAGAGCGCCCGGCCCAGCGAGTTCGGGCCCTATTGGTGCGAGCGCACGGGGCGCGTTATTGCGGGCGGGGCGATCCAAGCGCTCGCGCGGATGGACTACTATGCCAAGTCGACGGTGGACTGCCGTGCCACCACGCTGCGGGCCGCCCTGCGCAAGAGCACGCCGGCCGCGTGCAAGGCCGCGCGCCAACTTCTCGCCAAGAAGGCCATCACGCACACGGACATCGAAACCATTTACGCGAACGAGCTGCTTGCGGTCGAAGCCCTTCGCCGCAAGACGCCCCGGCGCACGCTCGAGATCATGGGCGTCCGCATTGCGGACGCGCTGTTCTGGGGCGTGCCCGGCGAGTTCTTCCAGTCCTTCGCCCTCGAGGTACGCGACGCGTCGCCGTTTGCCCACACGTGCTGCGTCGAGTTGGCCAACGGATACAACGGATACATCTGCACGAAGGAGGCCTTCGCGGGCGGCGGCTACGAGATCCGGACCGCCCGGAGCAGCCTGCTCGAGCAGGACGCCGGGGAACGCATCGTGCGCGCGGGCAAGCGTCTCGCCAACCGCATGTACGCCGAGGCCGAAAACGAGATGCGCGCCTTGCCCAGGCGCAAGACCTGGCCCGCGTTCAAAGACGACGCGGCCCTGGACGGCATCAACCAACTCACGAAGACAGAAGAGGTCAGGTCTTGAATTGCAAGGTCCGAGCGGATGGACTGCTACTCCTGGAAACCCCGATTCCTGTGACCTTGCAATTCAAGACCTGACCCCTTCTGTCCTTCTGTCCTTTTGACAGGAACCACTTCCAGAGGGTACTCTGGAAGGAAGAGAAACTGGAAAACAGTGCCGCACTACGAACAAGGAAAGGAGCAGGGAAATGAGTAGTCGCATGACATTGTGGACAGCAGGGCTAGGCTTGGTGCTTCTGGCGGCGGTATGGGCCTGGGCCGATTCGGAGCCGGCCACCAACTGCCAGCTTTCGGTGCCGTGGTACGTGGACACCGCGGGCGCGGCCCAGCGCCTGCCGGCCAACGACCTGAAGATCACCTCGATCATCTATCTGCACAACAACCTGAGCGAAGACATGCCCGCGGCCATCGAGTACTACACGCAGGACGGCGTGTTCATCGGGCCGGCGTGGCCGGACAACTACTTCCTGGTGCCGGCGCGCGCGACCATAGCGTTCCGGCCGGTGGCGGACGACCCGGACAGCGTGGCCGGGGGTCAGGAGGCGCCAGTGGGCCAGGCCGTGCCGAACCGGCCCATGGGTACGGCAGGGGGGAACGACAACAAAGCGAACGGGTCCATCGTGATCCGGTGGCAGGGGGATACCGGCGACCTGCAGGGGACGGTCGAGAAATGGCGTAAACTGAACGAGAACGCCGTGTACTCGAAGGCCATTCTGTTGCCCCCGGGCACCCTGTCGGACTACATTCCGCACCAAACGGAGACCATCATGTTGCCCGGCGATGTGCCGCTCGAGTTGGTGTGGGTGCCTTCGGGCAGTTTCCAGATGGGCCGGTATCCGGGCGAGGCAGACAGCTACGATTGTGAAGACCCGCAGCATCCGGTCACCCTGGCGTATGGTTTCTGGATGGGCAAGTACGAGGTGACGCAGGAGCAGTGGCTGGCGGTGCGGGGTTCGTGGCCGGGTACGGCGCCGTCCTCGACCTACGGTCTTGGGGATTCCTATCCGGCGTACTTCATCTCGTGGAATGACGCGAAGGATTTCATCACGTCGCTGAACGCGCATATCTCAAGCAGCGGCCAGGGGCCATTGACGGTGCGGTTGCCGAGCGAGGCGGAATGGGAGTATGCCTGCCGGGCGGGGACACAGACGCGGTTCTACTGGGGCGACGACATCGGCTATACGCAGATTGGGACCTATGCCTGGTACAGCGACAACAACAGCCCGTACGGGAGCAAGCCCGTGGGCGGTAAGACGGCGAATACCTTTGGCCTGTATGACATGAGTGGGAATGTGCACGAGTGGTGCGAAGACGACTACCACGGGAGCTACACCGGGGCGCCAGTGGATGGGAGCGCGTGGATAGACTCGCCCAGGGCCTCGTACCGGATGTTCCGGGGCGGCTTCTGGCATAACCACGCCAGGCGCTGCCGTTCGGCGTTTCGGGACTACGACGCGCCGGGCCTTCGGGACGGCAGCCTCGGGTTCCGGCTGGCCGCAGTTCAGTAGTTCCTGTCGAGCCAAGAGAGATCGAGCGCAGGTCCCAGAAGGGATGGGACGTGGTGAGCGGAGCGAACCCGAGCGCCTGCCTGCCGCGCCGCGGCGCAGGCAGGGAGCGAGAGTCCATCCCTTCTGGGGGCCGTAGCGAGGGCAGGCGTGGTTTCTTGAATTTCGTCTTGTGGGGTCTGGGGCGAAGCCCCAGCGATTTTTTTTTGGAGCGTGAATGCAGTACAAGTTCTTTGGCATACCCGCGGCAGGCGCCGAGCAGGCGGAAGCGGAACTGAACGCTTTCTTGCGGGGTCATCGGGTGACCGCGGTGCACCGGGAACTCGTCCGGGAAGGGAGCGCGGCCTTCTGGGCGTTGTGCGTGGAATACCTGGAAGGCGCGGGCGGCAGCGGCTCGGGCAAGGGTGGGGGCCGCCCGCGCGTGGACTACAAGGAAGTGCTTTCGGAGGCGGATTTCGCGGTGTACAGCCGTCTGCGGGAGCGGCGGCGCGAATTGGCGGAGAAGGAGGCAGTGCCGGTCTATGCCGTATGCACGAACGAGCAACTGGCGGAGATGGCGAAGCGCCGGGTGAGTACGCCGGCAGGCTTGCAGGAAATCGAGGGCTTCGGGGAAGCGAAGGCGGCGAAATACGCGGCGGGCTTACTCGAAATCCTGGGGGCGAGCGGAGCGCCGGATGAAGCGAGCGGGTAATCTGATGGCGGGTATTGCGGACCGGGACAACCTGCTGCTGGCGTTCTGGAAAGCGCAAAAGGGGAAACGGGCGCAACGGGAGACCATACGCTTTCGCGAGAACCTGGAGGCCGAGCTCGCCCGCCTGCGTTCCGCGTTGTTGGAGGGTCCGCTTGGCCTTGGTCCCTACCGAAGCTTCACCGTGCATGATCCGAAAGAGCGGGTGATCTGCGCCGGGCCGTTTGCGGACCGGGTGCTACATCACGCCGTGATGAATGTTTGCCATGCGTCGTTCGAGGCGTACCAGGTGTACGACAGCTACGCATGCCGCGTGGGCAAGGGAACGCACAAGGCGGTCGAGCGCACCCGTGAGTTCGCGCAAAGCCATCGGTATTTCTTGAAGCTGGACATCCGCCGCTATTTCGACAGCATTGATCAAGAGATCCTCAAAGGGCAGGTGCGGCGCCGTTTCAAGGACCGGCGCCTGCTCGAGATTCTGCACGCCATCATCGGCAGCTACGAGACGGCGCCGGGCAAGGGGCTGCCCATCGGCAATCTGACCAGCCAGTATTTCGCGAACCACTACCTGGGCGCGTTGGACCATTTCGTGAAGGAAACGCTGCGCTGCCTGGCCTATGTGCGGTACATGGACGATTTCGTGCTGTGGCACGACGGCCGCGGGCAGTTGAAGACGTGGCGCGGCGAAGTTGGCGCGTACCTCGAAGAGACCCTTCGGCTTGCCATCAAGCCCGATTGCCTGAACCGGTGCGATGCGGGGATGACCTTCCTGGGCTACAGGGTCTTTCCCGCGAGCGTCACGCTGGCGCGCAGGAGCCGGGTGCGGTTCCGACGTAAGCTGACGGCGGCGCACGAAAAATACCTGTCCGGTGAATGGACCGAGGCCGAAGCCGCACGGCACGTCGAGCCGCTCATCGCGTTTGTGCGGCATGGCCAGTGCGAGGGAATGCGACAGAGGATTCTTGCGCGGCTTTAGGGCGTCGTCCACGGGCCTCGAACCGGATGATCCGGGGCGGCAACTGGAACAACAACGCCAGGAACTGCCGCTCGGCGTATCGGAACAACAACACGCCGGACAATCGGAACAACAACATCGGGTTCCGGCTGGCCGCAGCTCGACAGGAAACGCCGGAGTGCGCCTGACGAACCGGATGACGTCCTGCCCCCGGCGCTGAACCGCGGCTGGGCAAAACCCCGAAGGCAAGGCGGGGCTGGTAGCGCGCGATGCGCGAAGGTCCCGCCTTGCCGGTTTCCTCTCATGGGTACACAAACGTAGATCTCCATGTCCATTCCTTATCCTTTAGCACTCACCACGGATACTTCTAATCGGCCCAGATCTCGCCGTCGTCGCCGCGTCGGTCCTGGACGATGAACCGCTACGCGCCTTCATTGCGGACAAGGTCGGTGTTCGGGATATGGCAGGGAGAAAAGGTGAAAAGGGCACATGGGGAAGGAAGAGACAGGATCGCACGCCCAAGCGGACGGAATTCCCCCTTTCCCCTTTCCCCTTTTTCCCCGTTTGGGCTTGGCTGTTGTGTTGGTTGCGGCTATGCCGCGTTGTGCGTCATATATACCATGGCTGGCCCTCCCTAAGCGTTGAAGTTAGCGATCAGGAATGAGCCAACGCAGTCCCTTGAAAACAAAGCGCTTTCAGCCTATAGGCACTGGTAAGTCGTAAACTCACGCTAGGTCTGTTCAGACTCCCGTCACAATACCTTCTCGCACGCCCCAAGTCACGTGCTATCATACGCCCGTCTTTTTGGGCCGCACCAACATCAGGAGGAAATGCGCTCCCATGACACGACGAGACAGAGTGATGAAGGCCTGCGCTTTCGAGGAAACGGATCGGGTCCCGATGGATTTGGACGGCATGGCATCCACCGGGATCAGTTGCTTTGCGTATCCACGGCTTGTCGAGGCGCTCGGGCTGCCGCCGCGGCCCGCCCGCGTGTATGACACCGGGCAGATGCTCGCGATGCCGGAGCTGGACGTGCTCGACGCGCTCGAGTGCGACGTGGTCACGATTCACGGCCATGTGACCAACGCCTTCGAGCAGGAGGGGGTCTGGAAGCCCTACGACTTCAATGGCCGCTTGGACGCCATGGTGTGCGACCCGGACATGTTCCAGACCCTCGAGGACGGCACGATCATCCAGCCCAGGCATCACGTCAAGATGCCGCCCACGTCCCACGTGTTCGAGGCGGAACACGGCGGGCAGCCCTTCCCGCTCACGGGCGACCTGCCGAAGCCGGACCTCGAGCAGATCCAAGAGGACCAGGAGTCCGGCGGATTGAGCGAAGAGGACGTCAAGCGCATCACCGAATTGTGCAGTCGG
>Ga0272441_10010217_pt1 | contig 14274 bp, 18 predicted proteins | sample SSMProp6N_FD_193582 | JGI IMG/M metagenome (GOLD analysis project Ga0272441, IMG submission 193582) | Marine sediment archaeal communities from Little Sippewissett salt marsh, Falmouth, MA, United States - SSM-Prop-6N | ecosystem: Environmental > Aquatic > Marine > Wetlands > Sediment ... | reverse complement strand
TTTTTCATAAATATATTTTTCAATGTCCCGCAAGGATCGTTCCAATCGGCAAACCAATCCCTACAGCGGATTAAAATTGGGGAAAATACGCTTTATACAAAGCAATTAAGCCCCAAAATTAAAGGGACTTGAAGGAAAAAAAAATTTTTTGTAACAAATTTAGCATAGCTTCGTCTTCATGGTGTAAACCGATAAGAAAAGGTGGTAGTATCAACCGATCAACCGATAATGACACAATCCGAATTCCTGGAAATCGTGATGCCTTTTAAGGATAAGCTCTACAGGCTTGCCAAGCGCCTGCTGATTTCCTCCGAGGAAGCGGAAGACGCCACACAGGAAATCCTGATGAAACTGTGGTCTCGGAAAACGAAAATGGCATCTTATAAGAATGTGGAGGCATTCGCGATGACCATGACCAAGAATTTCTGCCTGGATCGATTAAAGTCCAAGCAGGCCGGGAACCTGAAACTGGTGCACAGCAATTTTACCGATGGGACCACCTCCCTGCAGAACCAGGTAGAAGTACGGGACAGCCTCGGATGGGTGCAGCGGATCATGGACGAGCTCCCCGAGCAACAGCGAATGGTTTTGCAGCTCAGGGATGTGGAGGCTTACGAATATGAAGAGATTGAAAAACTCATGGACATGAAACCCACTGCGGTCCGTGTGACCCTGTCAAGGGCGCGGAAGGCCGTTCGGGAAAAACTTTTAGAAAAACATCGCTATGGAATTGGATAGGATAGAAAAATTACTGGAGAAGTACTTCGAGGCCAGCAGCACAGCGGCCGAGGAGCAGGAACTAAGGGAATATTTTGCCGGGGAGCAGGTAGCTCCGCATCTGGAAGCATACGCCCCCATGTTTACCTACTTCTCCGTAGCCAAAGAAGAACGCTATACGGGGCAGGTTCCGCTAAAAACCAGAAGTAGAAATACGATCTACGGGTGGATTTCCATTGCCGCCGCTATGGTGCTCATGTTTGGCCTTTATTTCGGGAAGCAGGTCCGCGATCAGCGCGAAGCGGAATATGCATATCAAGAGACCCGGAAGGCCTTTGGCCTGATCGCGCAAAATCTGGATAGGGGTACTGAAAAAATGGCCCATCTGGTTGAATTTGAAGAAACAAAGCAGAAAATCTTAAACAACAATTAAAAACGAAAAATCATGAAAAAGTTCATCGCAATCACATTACTGCTGTTAGCCCCCCTGGCGGGGAAGGCCCAGTCCATCTTTGACAAATATGAGGATATGGACGAGGTCAGCTCGGTAATCGTGAACAAGAACATGTTTGACCTGCTGGTCAAAATGGATGTGGATGTGGACGACCCGGAAGCCAAGGAGTTCATGTCGATTGCACAAAGCCTTACTGGCCTCAAGGTATTTATCACCGAAGACAATGGGATCTCCAAAGATATGCAGGCCACGGTGGACAAGTACCTGCGCTCGGCCTCCCTGGAGGAACTGATGCGCGTCAAGGACAAGGATGCCAATGTGAAGTTCTATATCCGCAATGGCAAGGACAGCGACCACGTAAGTGAGCTGTTGATGTTTGTCACCGGCATTAAGGAAATGGATGTGGAGATCGACGATCGGCAGATCGAAACGGTCCTCCTTACCCTGACCGGGGATATCGACCTGACCAAGATCGGATCCCTTACCCGGAAAATGAACCTTCCGGAGGAGCTTGAAAAGGCAGAGAAGAAAAAAGGTTAATGATCATCAATCAAAAAATCTCAATAGGCGGGGAGGGAACCCCGCCTATCTGAGGTTTAAAAAATCCAACTCATGAAATTACGCACGACGTTTAAAAGTATTATGGGGGGCATGGCTGTGGTTTTGTTTTTAGCCGGCTGTTCCAACAGCCAAAGCTTGCAGGAATACTATGTGAGCAATTCGGAAAACCCCAACTTTCTGGCCATAGATGTTCCGGCCACTATCCTCAACCTGGATGAGGCTGAAATGAGCGAGCAACAGCAAAAAGCATTTAAGTCGCTCAGGAAATTGAATATCCTGGCCTTCAAGAAGACCGACGAGAACGCCATGGAATATAAATCCGAGACTGCCAGGGTAAAGGAAATCCTTAAAAATTCAGATTACAAAGAACTGATGAAGCTCAATACCAGGTCAGCCAAGGGTGTAGTCAAGTATACGGGTGATGGAGATGCCATCGATGAGGTGGTCATCTTTGGAGACATGAGTGACAAGGGCTTTGCCCTGATCCGTGTCCTTGGGGATGATATGAATCCGGCCCACTTTGTGCAGCTGATGCAGGCGGTGGAAAAAGCCGATGTAAATGGGGACAGCTTTGAAGATTTAGCCGAGATGTTTAAAGGCTGAGGTCCGCTGTTCATAACAATAATCCCGGTTCCGTCTAAAAAGACGGGCCGGGATTTTTTCATTTTATACTTTCTAAGTAATTTGTGAGAACCAACAAAAACACTATCGACATGCAGATTACAGAAAGTGATGCCTTCAAGGAAGCCCGGGGATGGATAGATAAGGGAATTGATTTCGCTGTGGAATACGGCCCGAAGGTCCTAGGGGCCATTCTGATTTATCTCATCGGCTCCTGGATTGTAGGGCGGATCGTAAGGGCCCTTCGAAGGGTGATGAAGCGGCTCAATTATGAAGAGTCCCTTCAGCGGTTTTTGATGAACCTGATCTCCTGGGGGCTCCGGATTGTACTCATCCTTTTGGTGGTCTCTGCCCTTGGGGTGGATGTCACCATGTTTGCTGCCATTCTGGCCGCAGCCGGCCTGGCTGTGGGCCTGGCCCTTCAGGGATCCCTTTCCAACTTTGCGGGAGGGGTGCTGGTGATGATCTTCAAGCCGTTTCGGCTGGGTGATCTGGTGGAGACCCAGGGCGTATTGGGGGTAGTCAAGGACATCGATATTCTCAACACCAAACTAATCACCCCCCAAAATAAGCTTGCCATCATTCCCAATGGCCCTATTGCCAATGGCAATATCATCAACTATACGGCTGAAGGCAAAATGAGGGTGGACACGGTCATCGGGGTCGGATATGGGGAGGACATCAAAAAGACCAAAGAAGTCCTTTTAGAGGTGTTGACCTCCAATCCCCAAGTGCTCAAGGACCCGGCTCCCTCCGTGAATGTCTTGGAGCTGGCGGATAGTTCAGTGAATTTTGCGGTGCGCCCCTTCTGCAAACCTGAGGACTACTGGGATGTTTATTTCGCCACCTACGAGGGGTGCAAGATTGCCCTGGACAAGGCTGGTATCGAAATCCCCTACCCGCATTCTGTGTAGATCCACAAGGAGGGATAATCCCTTCCAGCCCCCGAATACAGGAGCAGTATTAGGAGAACTAAAACATATGTACTATGAGTGAATCCCTAAAGCGCTTGACCCAGGCCCTGGTTTCTTTCTTTAAAAAACCAGTCTCGGCAACGAAGGACCAGACTCCCGTCGGCCTGTGCCCCAACTGCTGGGGTTCCCAGGAGTACGATGGGCAGATTCGCGAACTCTACAGGGATAAACAGATCGATGTCAACAATCACGAGGCTAACTATGCCTTCATCCAGGATTTTGTGGTGACCCACCTGGACGGGATTCGGTTGAAAAAAGGTGCAAACAGCCTGGAATGCCCAACGTGTAAAGTACAATATCCCAGTAGCTGAAAGTGGGCGATTCCCCCAAAGGCGCTGGAAAGGGTCAGATCCCCGTATAGGTTTCCGGGCGGATGGCCTTTAATTCCGTTTTTAGGGATTCAGACACTTCCAGAGCGTCGATGAATTGCCCGATGGATTCCTGTGTGATGCTGTGATTGGTCCGGGTAAGGCCTTTCAGGGCCTCATAGGGGTTGGGATAGCCTTCCCGCCTTAGAATGGTCTGAATGGCCTCGGCCACAACCGCCCAGTTCTCCTCCAGGTCCTGTCGGATCCGTGTTTCGTTGAGCAACAGTTTGCCCAGGCCTTTTTGCGTAGCCTGCAGTGCAATCAGCGTATGGGCCAGGGGCACTCCGATGTTGCGCAATACCGTGCTGTCGGTAAGGTCCCTTTGCAGGCGGGATACCGGTAATTTCGCGGCCAGGTGTTCAAACAGCGCATTGGCAATCCCCAGGTTCCCCTCTGAGTTCTCAAAGTCGATGGGGTTCACCTTGTGTGGCATGGCAGAGGAGCCGACTTCCCCTTTTTTGATCTTTTGCTTGAAATACTCCATCGAAATATAGGTCCACAGGTCGCGATCCAGGTCTATAAGGATGGTATTGATGCGCTTCAGCCCATCGAACAGGGCGGCCATATGGTCGTAATGTTCGATCTGGGTGGTCGGGAAGGAGTAATGCAACCCTAGTTGTCCTTCTACAAACTGGGTTCCGAAATCCTTCCAGTCGATATTGGGATAGGCGATCTTATGGGCATTGAAATTCCCCGTGGCGCCTCCGAATTTAGCGGGGTAGGGGACGGCCTCAAGCATCCGGAACTGTTCTTTCAGCCTTTGGCAAAATACCCCGATCTCTTTGCCCAGACGGGTAGGAGAGGCAGGCTGTCCATGGGTGCGCGCCAGCATGGGAACCTCTTTCCAGGTTTCTGCAAATTCCTCCAGCTGCCCTAAAAGCGCCTTGAAGATTGGGTTGTAAACCGCCTCCACGGCCTCTTTGAGGGAAAGGGGGATAGCGGTGTTGTTGATGTCCTGGGAGGTGAGTCCGAAGTGAATGAATTCCTTGAAGGCTTCCAGGCCGAGCCGGTCAAACCGGTTTTTGATGAAATATTCAACTGCCTTTACATCGTGATTGGTGGTCTTCTCGATCTCTTTGACCTCTAAAGCATCCTGCAAACTGAACTCCGTATACAGGGATCGGAGGGCTTTAAACTTCGAAGGGTCAAAAGAAGCCAGTTGTGGCAGGGGTAATTCACATAGGGCGATAAAGTATTCAATCTCTACCCGTATCCGGTATCGGATCAGGGCTGCTTCCGAAAAATAGGGTTCCAGGGCACTCACCTTGGAACGGTACCTCCCGTCGATGGGAGAAATGGCCTGAAGGGCATCGCTTGGCATAGGTTGAACGCTGTTTTTGAAAAGGGCAAAGATACGGAATCTCAGGGTATTCGGGCAGGTTGCCACAGCAATTAAAAAGGATAGATCAGGGGAGTTTTTCCAGCAGCTTTCGTGCCCTGGCCTGGTATCCAGGGGAACCAGAGGGATAGTGCCTCTCAAGTACCGCCCTGAGTTCTCCATGTACCCATGGAAAATCCTGCCCGAGCAAGTACAGCGATTGCATACTATAGGCTTTGGGGGCTATTTTTTGGGCCTCCAGGAGCCAGTCAAAACAAGCCTCGATAAGGCCTTCTTTGTGGATCTCGTTCAGTGGAGGCCTGCCTATGGGATTCTTGGAATCGTAGTAGGCCAGGGTCAATAATTCACATATCTTGGCCAGGGGCCGGATGGAGGATTCAGGTTTTACTTTGTGCAGCCCCTCTACAAACTGGTTCAGAAGGGGATAGAGCAATTCCGGGGAAGCTTTGAACACAAACTCCAGGATCCAGCAGGCCCTGCTCCCGATCGGGGTGTCCTCTCCCAGCGCAATCTCCAGCAAAGGCCCAAATAGACTCGGCTGTTCAAGGATTCTGGAGGCCATTTCCCGCCTGCGCTTCCGGGTGGCATCTATATATTCCAGGTCTTTTTTTAGTTGGGATTTTTTGTCCAAAGCATTACATTCGTTTCAAACAATACGGTTATGAAGTTAGGTAAAAAAATCGCCTGGGCCCTGCTGATCATCTTCCTGGCCATGCAGCTCTACCGGCCTGATAAAAATACTACCACGGATCAGGACCACCTCACGGAGTTTCTGACCGAGACCAATCCGCCTGACCAGGTAAAGGCCATCCTGAAAACAAGTTGCTTCGACTGCCACAGCAACCAGACCCGTTATCCCTGGTACAACAACGTGGCACCGGTATCCTGGTGGCTGGACGGGCATATTGAAGAAGGGAAAGAACACTTCAATGTTTCAGATTGGGCCACTTACAGCGGGAAGAAGAAGGACCATAAACTCGAAGAGGTCATCGAAACGGTTGAGGAAGGTGAAATGCCGCTGGATTCGTATACCTGGACCCATGAAGAGGCCCGGCTCACCGATGCCCAGCGAGAAGCTGTCATGGCCTGGGCCCAACAGGCCCGGACGCTCTATGAATTAGGAGATCGGCCAGAATAGGAAGGCCCACTGCACTGCGTTCTGCAATGATCTCGAGGCGCTTCAGCTCGCCCGCTCTCAGGGCTGGATTCGGATCGATTAAATACAAGGGGGCTTCCGGTTTTTTATAGTGGATCAGGCCGGCAGCCGGGTATACCTGCAGGGAGGTGCCCACCACGATGAGAATATCCGCCTGTTGGGTAAGCCAGGCGGCCTTTGGCAACAGGGGTACATCCTCCCCAAACCAAACGATGTGGGGACGCAGTGGATGTCCTTCTTCGCACCGGTCTTCCATAGTTAAGTCTTTCTTCCATGAATATACGGTCTGACGCGGACCCGTACTCCTGACTTTCAAAAGCTCCCCGTGCAGGTGAAGTACCTTGGAACTTCCTGCACGCTCGTGAAGGTCATCCACATTTTGGGTAACTACATCTACCTCGAAAAAGGTCTCGAGCTCCGCCAGGGCTAGGTGGCCCTCATTGGGGGAGACTTCAAAAAGTTGTCGCCGCCTTTGGTTGTAGAATTCCAGGACCAGCTCCGGATTGCGGGCGAATCCCTCGGGAGAAGCCACCTCCATCACATCGTGCCCCTCCCACAGGCCTCCGGCATCCCGAAACGTGCTCACGCCGCTATCAGCGCTTACGCCTGCACCACTTAGCACCACAATTTTTTTCATCCGATCAGACCTGTATTTTGTTAAATTTAGGTCGTTATGAAGGCAAACGCAAACGTGGATATGGATTTGTTGGCGTATCTGGAGGGTTTTATAACCCCGGAACGAAAAGAGCGCTTCCTGCAGGTCCTCTCCCTGAGAACCCGGTTTCTCACCGTGGCCCTTGAAGACGTCTATCAGCTGCACAACGCCAGTGCCGTGATCCGTTCCTGTGATGTCTTCGGGGTTCAGGATGTACACCTGATCGAGGGACGGTATGGTCAGCCGTTGGACAAAAACATCGCCATGGGTGCCCAGCAGTGGGTAGACATTCATAGGCATGAAACCACTGCGAAATGCATAAGATCCCTCCGGGAGAGGGGCTATCAAATCATTGCCACAATACCCGGTAAATCGGCCATCGCACTCCCGGATTTTGAGTTAACCTGCCCCACCGCCCTGTTGTTTGGAACGGAGAAGGAGGGCCTGAGCCCACAAGCGCTGCAGGAGGCTGACCAGGCCGTCTACATCCCTATGTATGGGTTTACCGAAAGCCTCAATGTTTCCGTGGCGGCGGCGATTATCCTGCAGCAGCTCAGTACCCGCCTTCGGCAGTCTGGGCTGTCCTGGCAGCTCACCGGGAAAGAAATGCTCGAAAAACGGTTCGACTGGACCTGCAAGACCATCCATTCCGTAGAGGAAATCATCGAGCGGTATAGGGATATATCCTGAATTTTATGTACCTTTTAAGGAACCTAACTTTTTGACTGTCATGTGGTTTATCTATATCCTCGGCGGGATTCTGCTCCTGCTTATTCTCGGCTACCTAATGGGTCCGGCCACCTACCATGTTTCGCGGACCATCGAAATTAATAGAACCCCTGAAGATGTATTCAAGTACCTCAAATACCTGAAGAACCAGGATGAATGGTCTCCCTGGCAGCGCAAAGACCCCAACATGAAAAAGGATTTTCGGGGCACGGATGGGACCGTAGGGGCGGTCAGCTCCTGGGTTGGGAACAAGGATGTGGGGTCCGGGGAACAAGAGATCACCCGTTTGGTGGAAGGGAGCCGCGTGGAAAGCAAACTGCGGTTCTTCAAGCCCTGGAAGTCGCAGTCCGATGCCTATATGGAAGTGGAACCCGCAAAAGACGGGGGAACCAACGTACGATGGGGATTCTCAGGCAAAAATGGATTCCCGATGCGGCTGATGATGCTTTTTATGAATATGGATAAGATGGTGGGCGGGGAATTTGAGGAAGGGCTGGCCAACCTGAAATCCAGGATGGAGGAATTATAATCAAAACATAGAAGTATGGAACAAAATATAATAGGCTGGGTGGAGATCCCGGTCACCGACATGGACAGGGCCAAGGGGTTCTACGAGGCCGTCTTTGCTTTTGAGATCCAGGTGCACCCCATGGGCGAACTCATCATGGGATGGTTCCCTTTCGAACAGGGGAAGGAAGGGGCTTCGGGTTCCCTGGTGAAGCATGGGGACTTTTACCGGCCCAGCGATACCCATGGCAGTGTGGTCTATTTTTCAAGTACAGACGTCCAAAATGAGCTCGATCGGGTGGAGGCTGCCGGCGGCAGCATCATCCAACCCAAGACCCTGATTTCCGAAGAAATAGGATATATGGCTCTTTTCAGGGATTCGGAAGGGAATCGGATCGCCCTGCACTCCCGGAAGTAATGTTTCCTTCCTACAATTATCTTATGGGGATCGGGATGTCTTTGACCTTTTCCAGCAAAAGGGGGATTTCCAGACCTACGATAAACCGCCAGCGCTCATAGCTGATTTGAGTAGTGATACCTCGGGTCTGGGGTGTGGACGGGTCCGTTGGGATTATCGGGGTAGACTCAATTTTGGAGCTGGTCCGCGCATAACTGGCCCCCAGGATAATGTTTCCCCAGGGTCGGGTGAGGTCTACTCCGAGGGCGTAATGCCAAAGGTCATTCAATAAATTAATATCTTCCGTGCTTTGGTTGATAATATCAAACAGGTTGATGCTTTCCTCTGTTGCTGAAAAGTCAGAACTGAAGCTGGCGATCACATTCAGGGAAGGCGAGATATGGAATTCGCCACCCATGCCAAAGTTAAAGACAGCTTTGAGTTGCTCCTTAAATGGGTTTTCATCGAGGTTGTCAAGGGCCTCCTCGGGCAGTTCAATTCGGTCGTATTTGGCAATGGGAGCATGCCAGTCCAGGGAAAGGTGCAGCTTGTGTTTTTTCCATGGAATACCTATCCCATATGAGATGCTTGTGGCGGTTTTTCGGCGGCTCTCCAAATCCCCATAATCCAGGGCTCTCAGAAAATCCTGGTTCGTGGAAAAGCCGCTGAGGGATTCCTGGTACCTAAAAGAAGCCCTCTTTTTTACAGCGATAAGGGGCAGACTTACATTGACTCCCATATCAAGGTTCTTCAGAACCCAGGCAGCCCCCAGTTTGATTTGCCCTCCATAGGTTTTCTGGGTATAGTCCAGGCGTTGAGTATAGGAAATGACATCCATGGATTCCCGCTGAACATTGATCAGAATATCCCCGTTTCCGTTATGCTCATAGATACTCCCAAATAGCGAAGCCCCCACGCTGAAGGTTTCACTGATGGGGTACGACCAGGTGATCCCGAACCAGTCATCCCGTATGCGGTCCCTGAAGTAGAGGTCAGTAAAACTTTCTTCAGCATCGGGTACTTCCGCGAATTCCTCGTCAGGAATCAGCCCGGAGTTGTAGTTGAGTTGTACATCAGTCCGGTATCTGGAGAGTATGGAATAGGCGAACTTGTGACCAGGCAGGAACTTCAGGTCAAACGTCCCGGCAATAGTTGCCGGGATTCCCCCAAACCGATTGGCACTCAGACTTTTTTCGGTCTGAAGGATATCGTTAAAATCGTATTTGGACCATTCATAGGCCTTTCCACCAATGGTAAAGGAGGGGTTGTCGATCAGTCCCAGACGCGCAGGATTGTGAAAGACCAACCCCAGGTCTGCAACGCTACCGGTCACATTCCCGCTCAGCAGTACGGACTGGTTCCCAAAATTTTCGAATTTGTAATTCCCTTCCTGGGCGGTGCTGACCTGTAATGCTCCTATCAGGAATACCCAAAGCAAATTGCGTTGTGTCCATATGATTCGAAAAATCTCAGGGTAAGGAAATCCCATATATGGCTCGATTAGTTAAAAATAAAAGAAACGCCAAGGAATGGCCCCAGGACATTGACCCGGGTTTCGAGTTCCGATTCCCCCTCCCCGTCCACGCGCTTGTAGCGGAAATTCCGGAAGCCGGCATTGATCGTAATCAATCGGGAGACCCGGAAAGCATTCAGGTAGGTAAAGTCATAGGTGAACTTTGAGGAATTTCCAAGCCCAAAACCACCAACACTGATCCAGGATCCAAGCAATACCCTTGGAGACAGGCTTATTGTTGTTCGTACCCCCACCATCATATCCCACCAATCCTGATTCTGTTTAATGCTGTCTTCTACCAGCGGAGTGTCGTTAAAAAAAAGAGAATAATCCACTTGTACTTTGTTCTGCCAGTATTTACCACCCACCAAAGCTTCCAGGGACCAGCCATTGATGATCCGGTTATCCTCCATTTCAAAAGTCTCATAGAGGACATAGGACCCTTTGAAATCAAGGATCTGCTGTTGAAGGTCAAAGCCTAGCTTAAGTGTGCCTGTGTCCTCTTCCTTGCCCAAATTAGCGAAGGTTCCGTCCAGGGAGATCCCAAAACGCTTGTAACGTACGGAAGCGATAAATTGAAACCCTGCATTGGTCAGGGAAGAAAGGTCCCCGAAGGATTGCCGGATTTGTTCTCCCCCTACATTGGTGGATTGGGAGGCGAGCAAGGCATATGGCGTGAAGCTAAAGCTCCAGTCTTTGCGGTCGGTCTCCTCGTTGAAATTCTTATTGGTAACCTGGCCATTAAGGTTGGATAATCCCAGCATCCCGATCAGTAACAAAAGCCGATAGGTTCGAATCATCTTATGGAAATTTGGTTTTTCGGGTTGGTTAGGGGAAGATAGGAAAAAATGCCCAGAAGAAGTTTGGAGCTGAACCTGCTTCCCAAGCCATTCCTGCAGGCCAAGGGGCACTCCTTTTGGCCACTGAGGTAGGTGAGTATTTACCAACCTCCGCCTAGACTAAATCAAATTCTACCTTCAAGGGGTACAATAACTTCTCCATTGGCCTGAATTTCAATATCAAGTAAGGATTAACCTTTCTCATATACGGCCCTGTTCTTGTAGCCAAAGGAATATCGTGCGGAAAACTGCAGGCGGTAGAACCGCCCGTTGGTCCCGTTGAGCACTTCCCGGTAACCTGTCATAAGCTCCACGCCCAACATCATTTGCTTCACCGGGTTGTACTTCAGATTCCCGCTGAGGCTGAATGCGGCGGTATTGGCTTCACCTCCGATAAGGTCTTCGTTGTGAAAGGCCTTGAACCCGGAGACATTAAAGCTGGAGGAGAGCTTTTCTTCCATCCAGAAGTGGTTCCAGGCCACGTACCCGTTGATCAGGGGAATAGCATTGATATCGATGTCTTCATCCAGGACGCCCCCCGCTACAAAATTGGCGGCCAGATAGCGCCCCAGACCGGTGCCCCCCGTGGCCATAAATCGAAAATCATCCCCGCGTTCCCCCACGTTTAATTTGCCCCCTGCGGTAAGGCCAAAGCCCGGGGTACGCTTCTTGTTATCCAGGGTATCCACCCCGCTCAGGGTCCGGTAGATAGCCGCAATCCCAACCATGCCCCAATCTCCGTTAAAGTTTCGCCGTACTACCACATCCGGAAGGATCTCTTTTTTGCTTACCCCATCTGAGGCCTCCTGATAGGAGGTCCCGTGACCGGATTTCAAGCAGCCACCCTTTGGTACGAAAGTGGAGTAGGGGCCACGGAGGATCATGTCGCGTTAGTAAGATCAGGTGGATGTGCTGCAGTGGGAATCTGAAAGCCTCATAGAGCAGCTGATGGATCTCCCCGTCCCTGATCAAATGGAAATCGTCCAGCACAATTAGCATATCCCCCGGGATCTCAGATAGCGTCTGATTGAAGTGGGATACAATCTGCTCCATGGGAAGTTTATTGGGGGTATTCAATAATTGCAACAGATAACTCGCAAAGTCCGGATAAGTTTGCCGCATAGAGCCGATCAGGCTTTTCAGAAATACCGGCAGTGAGTTTTCCGAATCTTCTAGGGACAACCAGCAATACCCCATTCGCTGTTGGTCCAGCCATGAGGAGACCAACGAGCTCTTTCCAAACCCTGAAGGGGCGCTTACCAGGGTAAGCGGGATTTTCGATCCCTCCTGCAGTCTTGCATACAGCCTTTCCCGGGCAATCATATCATAGCCAGTCGGGGGTTTAAAAAATTTTCCGGGATTTACGAATTTCCTTGAAGGGTCCTCAGGCACCATTTAATCGTTTGGAATGATGGTTTTAAAGATAGCCAAATTCACCCATGCCTTCAAATCGGAACAGGGAGCCGGAAAGTCACCTCAACCAGGAGGTACCAAACACCACATAAAATGCAAATTCCTCCCCGTTCCCCCAGGCGAAGTCCATGCCCATATTTATCCCTAAAAGTCGGGCGATCTTGTAGCGAAAGCCGGTGCCCAGGTTCCAGGCCACATCCCCGCCCCCGAACTGGCCGAAATCCGAAAAGGCATTGCCCACCCCGGTAAAGCCAAGGACGGACCAGCGTTTATAGACGTTGTAAGTCCATTCGGTCTCGGCCACAAGGGTATTGTTGCCCTGGTAGCGCATGGCAGGGATCCCCCTTAACCCCACGAAGGGGTAGGCATAGAAAGGCGCCTCCCCTAGCAGATAACTTCCCTGAAACCGCCAGGCTGAGTTCAGTCGGTCAGAAACCGGCAGGTAACTGAACAGGTCCGTATGCAGGGTGGCGAAATTATCAGAGGAGCCCAGCCATTGGGCCGCGATATTGACCGTAACTTCCCCGAGGAGCCCTTGTGCAGGGGTAAAGGCATTGTCACGGCTGTCATAAGCCATCCCGGGCCGGATAGCGCTGATGCGGGAATTGGTATTAAGCCGTTTGAGGATCTCGTTGATAACAGGCCGCCCCGGGATGGTGTCAAAGGATACTTCGGTATTGAAAAAGGTATAAGAGGCTCCGGCATACCATTTGGAGTCGCCCAGGCGTACTTCAGCTTTCTGCAGAATCACCCAGGAGTCCAGCTGTATGCCTACCGGGTTATCCCTGAGGATCGGGTTGTTGTTTCCGTAGTAATCGATTCGTACATCCGGTTTGAAGACGGCCGTCATGGTGCGTACCCGGTTCTCCCCGAAGATATGCCTGTGAAAGGCCCCTGCTCCCCAGGTCTTGTTCTCTGTGGCCAGCCCGGCAATCCCCGATACATTGGGAGGGACATAGGAGTCGTATTCCTTTTTACGGTTATGGAAGTAGAGCAGTGCTACGCCGGCGCCATAGCCCAGGGCCGGCTCGGTGATGGGGATTATCACGGGGAGTACCCCATGGGCCTCCAGCAGGAACTGGCTGAGGTCGATCGCCCCGTCCTCGGGGTCCTTAAAACTGAGTTTCTGTTTCTCACTGGATTTGGAGGCTGCTGGATCCTGGCCCGCTGCAAAAGGCGAAGTCAGTACCAAAAGGATCAAGATAGAAAGGGAGATGAAACGATTCAAAAACATGCTCGGCTGTTAATCTCCAGTGAATTCATTCAGGATATTTCGGAATCCTTTTTATTCTGAAGGGACGGCTTCAAGCAGGGCGGTATCATAGGGCGTGTCCAGTTCCACCTGCCCATTTTTGACCACCAACTCTGTATCCGAATACGTATCCCGAAGGGTGGTACCATCACCGAAAAAGCCCTTTACCCGAATGTTTTTCTTGCCTTCCGGAAGGTCCAGCCCAATGACCACCTTGTCCCTGAAGCTGTCATTATGGTAGGTTCTGCTAAAGACGTATGGCTTACTTGAGAGGCGTTTGTGCCTGCCGGCACCCACGGCCGGATGGGCCCGCCGGAACTTTCCGAGCTTTTGCCAGTGTGCCAGAATATCTTGGGTCTGCTTCAGGCTGTCCAGCTCTTCCCAGTTCATAAAGGATCTCAGGGTGGCGTCTCCCACAGTCCCTTCGATGGTCAGGTCCCGGGCCGTTTCATCCCCGTAGTATATCTGCGAAGCCCCTGGGGTCAGCAAGAGGACGTTGGCACTGCGGTAGGGCTGGGTCCGATCCTTGTCAAAGGGGGAACCATCGTCGTGAGAGGTGAGGTAGTTCATCACGCTCTTGCCCTTGAGCTTGGTATTGAGCAGTGTGTGGTATTTCCGGAAGATCGTTTCATAATCCTTTGCTGCGTCTGTCTTGAGCTCGAAGTTGATCAGGCTGTGGAAACCGTAGTCGTAATAGTCCACCTGACGATCGCCAAAGTCAAATGCCCGGCCCCCTGAGATGCCGTAATTGTAAACTTCTCCAACCATAAAAAATGGCG
>Ga0272441_10010216_pt1 | contig 14274 bp, 11 predicted proteins | sample SSMProp6N_FD_193582 | JGI IMG/M metagenome (GOLD analysis project Ga0272441, IMG submission 193582) | Marine sediment archaeal communities from Little Sippewissett salt marsh, Falmouth, MA, United States - SSM-Prop-6N | ecosystem: Environmental > Aquatic > Marine > Wetlands > Sediment ... | reverse complement strand
ACTGCATATCGAGTACTGCCAGTCGCGCCTGCTGCAGGGAATCCTGCAAATCACCCATCGCTTGTTCAGCAAGCTGAATTTCATCCTCCCGGCTTTCGAGTTTGCGGGAACCGCTGACAGCCAGATAAAGGGCTATCAGCGCTGTAAAGACAAAAAGGTACATGAATATTTTTTCTCGCATGTCGCTAGATCGTTAAGGATAGGTTGTCGTAAGCCATATGCACATGGTCAGGCAGCAGTTTTTCGACCTCTGCATGAAAACCCATACTGTGACTGATATGGGTGAAATACGCCTGTTCCGGCCCGACTTCGGAGACAAAGGCCAGAGCTTCTTCCAGGTTAAAATGGGAATGGTGTGGTTCTTTTCTCAATGCATTCACTACAAGCACTTTAAGTCCTTCCAAGTGAGCCACTTCTTGAGGATCAATAGTCTTGATGTCCGTCAGGTAGGCAAAGTCTTTGATCCGGTACCCGAATACCTGGAGGCGGTTATGGCGCGCATCAACCGGAGTGATCCAGAGCTCCCCCAGTGGAAAGGGTTTTCCCTTCTCTACCCGGTGCACCGCCACTGCAGGAGCCCCGGGATACCTGTTCTCATCCGCAAAGATGTAATCGAAACGCTTGTTCAGGGAGGCCACTACCCGATCATGTGCATAAATGGGGATGTCCCCCTGCCGGAAGAAAAATGGCCGGATATCGTCGATGCCTGCGGTGTGGTCGGCATGCTCATGGGTAAAGAGTATGGCGTCCAGCCGGTTTATGGGGTGGCGGAGCATTTGCTGACGGAAATCAGGGCCGCAATCGATGACGATGTTATGACCGTCCACCTGCACCAATACGGATACTCGCAGGCGTTTGTCCCTGGGATCTTTGCTTAGGCATACAGGATCGTCGCTCCCAATCACGGGGATTCCCTGAGAAGTTCCGGTGCCTAGGAAGGTAATCTTCAACCGCTGGTCTATTTTATCCAAATTTATAACATATTTATTACTTGGATCGTTCAATCTTTTTAACTTTGTTTACTGTAATTAACCCATTATGGCCACGGTGCAAAAGAATGAGTTTGCCTTTGAAAATGTCCCCTCCATCAAAGCCAAAACCCTTCGCATAAATCTTAATCCTGATATTTACGGAACCTTTGCAGAAATCGGCGCGGGGCAGGAAACAGCCCGGCATTTTTTCCGGGCCGGAGGAGCGTCCGGAACCATAGCAAAGGCTATGAGTGCCTACGACAAAGCCTTTAGTGATGCCATTTATGGGATAGAAGATGACCGGCGCTATGTCACCCAGAGCCGGCTGCATAAGATGCTCTCCCACGAAATGCGCCTTATGGAAGAGCGCATTCCCAGGGAAAAACATCCTGACCGGTTGTTCTTTGCGTATGCCAACACCGTGGCAACCATTGATTTTACCAAAAGGTACAAGGGGCACGGTTGGGTAGGTATCCGCTTCCAGCTGGACCCCAAGCAAAAAGAATTCGACGAGATCGTCCTGCATCTCCGCTTCAAGCAAAATGAAGCCAGGCTGCAACAGGAAACCCTTGGGATCATTGGTGTGAACCTGATCTACGGGGCTTTTTTCAAATACAACAAACCCAAAAAGCTGCTAAAATACCTTTACGACCATATCGACAAGGATATACTGGAGATCGATATGATCAATTTTTCAGGCCCTAATTTCGCCAATGTAGATAACCGCCTGATGAGCCTGCAGCTGATCAAGAACGGGATGACAGATGCAGTAATGTTCGGACCCGACGGAAATAACCTCCTGCCGGCCGCTGTCCTCTATAAAAAGAACATTTTGGCACTCCGTGGGAGCTTCAGACCTGTGACCAAGGTCAATTTGGACATGTTCAAAAAATCCTATGAGATCTTTATACGGGAACGGACAGTGGATGAGGACAATACCATCGTGATCTTTGAGATCACTCTTTCCAACCTAAAAGCCTTGGGTGAGATCGATGAGCAGGATTTTATGGACCGGGCGGAATTGCTTTGTTCGCTGGGCCACTTCGTAATGATCTCCAATTTCCAGGAGTACTACAAGCTGGTGGAGTACTTCAATAACTACACCAAGGAGCGCATGGCCCTTACTATGGGGGTTAGCAACCTTGTGGACGTCTTTGACGAAAAGTATTACCGCCATTTGAGCGGAGGGATCCTCGAAGCTTTCGGCAAGCTGTTCTTCAAAAACCTGATTGTCTATCTCTATCCAATGCGGGATGTGGAATCCGGCCGTATCCTGACCAGCAACAACATCAAGGTTCATCCGCGGATGAAGGAACTCTACAAATTCTTTAAGTACAACGGAAAGGTGATGGATATTATAGATTACGACCCCGAAGTCCTCGACATCTACTCACGGGATGTGCTTAAAAAGATCACCAATCAGGAAGATGGATGGGAAGAAATGCTTCCGGATGGGATTGCCAATATCATCAAGAAAAACCACCTGTTTATCCCCAAGAAGGATACGGCTACCCAGTCCGTAGAGTAACAAACCGGATGGAGGGGCCCATCCGGCTTGAATGGTTTAGGCGGTTTCCAGTATCTGAGCCGCATGATCCTTGGTTTTAACCTTATCGATCACCCGCTGTACTACTCCATCCTCGTCGATAAGGAAGGTCTTGCGATGGATGCCATCGAATTCCCTGCCCATGAATTTTTTGGGCCCCCAAACCCCAAAAGTCTCAATAACAACGCGGTCCTCGTCCGCCAGCAGCGGAAAAGGGAAATCAAACTTGTTGCGGAAATTAGCCTGTTTCTTCTGAGAATCGGCACTTACGCCCAGAAGGGCATATCCCGCCTCCTGTAATTCGCTGTAGTGGTCCCTGAGGTTACAGGCTTCAGCTGTGCAACCAGGCGTATTTGCCCTGGGGTAGAAGAATACCACCAATTTTTTTCCCCTGAAGTCAGAAAGGGATACGGTATTCCCATCTTGGTCCGTAGCTGTAAATTCCGGTACTTTGTCTCCCGTTTTCAGTGTATTCATAGTCCTACTTTCTGTTTATTTATTTTTGTGTAAAATTAAACAAAATGACCAAAAAAGAAAAGGCTGCTTTTGTAATCGAAAAGCTGGAGGAATTCTATCCTGAAATTCCTATTCCACTGGATCACCGCGACCCCTACACCCTCCTGATCGCCGTATTGTTGTCTGCCCAGAGTACCGATGTGCGGGTAAACCAGACTACCCCCCTCCTATTTGCAAGGGCGGAAACTCCCCAGGCCATGGTGCGTCTGGAAGTGGACGATATACGAGAGATCATTCGCCCGGTAGGCCTTTCGCCCACCAAGGCCAGGGCCATTCATAAACTATCTCAAATTCTTATCGACAAATACGGGGGAAACGTACCAAGGGAGCTGGAAGCACTGGAAGAATTGCCGGGGGTAGGGCATAAAACAGCGAGTGTTGTTGTCTCACAAGCCTTTGGCATTCCGGCTTTTCCCGTAGATACGCATATTCATCGGCTTATGTACAGATGGGGACTCTCTACCGGGAAGAATGTCGTAAAGACCGAAAAAGATGCCAAGCGGCTTTTCCCAAGGCAGTTATGGAACAAATTGCATCTTCAGATCATTTGGTATGGACGGCAATACTGCCCGGCCAGGGGCTGGGACCTCGAAAAGGACCCAATTACCCGGAAAATTGGAAGAAAAAAGGTGCTGCGGGATTATTATGCCAAAAAAAAGACCCGCTGAGAAGCGGGTCATTGTTTTTAGTTTAAGTTCGATTCAAAAGTGAATCCTTTGTATCCTAATACATGCAATGTTTTGGAGTACTGGAGAAGAAAATCGATCGTCTCCTTGTTCACAGTGCATCCCTCGCATGTATTGGCCTGTTCTGAGTAAATTTTTTCCATATACTTAGAGTTCGTTTCATTATATTAACGCAACCCCTATGGAAATATTGCTCGGTGGATTCAGATTAGTAATTCGTTAAGACTATTTTATTCTTTTGTATGATCTTCCTGAGATTGATCAGGGCATACCGCATACGCCCCAGGGCTGTGTTGATGCTGACCCCCGTAGCTTCGGAGATCTCTTTAAAGCTCATATCCTTATAGATGCGCATGATAAGCACATCCCGCTGATCATCCGGAAGCTCCTCGATGAGTACCCCCAGATCACTGTCAATCTGATCTTTGATCATTTGGCGCTCTGCATTTGGTTTGTCATCCCCGATCACAGAGAATATATTGAAATCATCACTCCCCTCAAACTTCGGCATCCGCTTGTTCTTTCGGAAATGATCGATAATCAGGTTGTGGGCAATACGCATGACCCAGGGAAGGAACTTGCCTTCTTCGCTGTAATTCCCGCGCTTGAGGGTATTGATCACCTTAATAAAGGTATCCTGAAAAATATCTTCAGTAATATCCCTGTCCAGTACTTTGGAATAAATAAAGCTGGTCACCCGTTGGTTGTGCCGGTTGATCAGGGTCTCAAGAGCTCTCTCATTGCCACCTATATATTCCTGTACCAGGATTGAATCGTCGTTCTGAAGTTCCATAGAGCGTATTATTTGTTCAGTTTTGGTTCTTTAGCAAGATTTTGGTTCGTTATTGGAGGTCTGTTGTCCCTCAAACGCATTCTAAAAGTAGATAAAGGGGTTGCCGGGGAAAAAACTATGTTGTAAAACACCGGAATCTTGATGTAAAAAGATGATTTTAGCTTTTCAGCCTGCAAATCCGGGACATTGCCGGAGCCAAAATGCACAGGAGCCCTCGGCAGCCTCGCCAATAAAAAAGCCCGGCAATCTTGCCGGGCCTTTATAAAGACTATTGACTTTCAGTTCACAAAACTCAATTCAGGTTTCGCTCAAAGGTAAGCCCCCTTGATTTTACAACAGAAAGGGACCTGGAGTAGTCCAGCAAAAAACGAACGGTTTCTTCAGACGCTTTATGCTGCTCAGTAGTTTTATTTGATTGGTGGTAAAGTTTTTCCATGGGATTGCTGTTATGTCTCAAAATAACGCAATCCAATCGGGAACCTTTGGCGCGACTCGTTCTGGGACCCATTAAAATCGTCCAAAACAAAATGTTCCGATTTACGGCAAATTACTCCGTTAAAACAATCTGGTGTTCCTCGATGAATTTGCGCAGATTAATGAGCGCATACCGCATCCGGCCAAGGGCGGTGTTAATGCTCACCCCCGTTTTTTCAGCAATTTCCTTAAAGCTCATGTCCTGGTACATGCGCATGCGCACCACATCCTGCTGTTCCGGCGGCAACCGGTCGATCATGATCCCGAGGTCCGATTCAATCTGGTCCTTGATCAGACGCTTTTCGGCGTTGAGCTTGTCATCCTGCAGGACAGAGAAAACATGAAATTCAGCACTGCCCTCGTACCGCGGCATCCTATTGCTTTTCCGATAGTGGTCCACCACGAGGTTATGGGCAATTCTCATGACCCATGGAAGAAACTTCCCTTCTTCATTATACTTACCCAGCTTCATGGTCCGGATAACCTTTATAAAAGTGTCCTGAAAAATGTCTTCGGTGACCTCGCGATCAAAAACCTTGGAGTAAATAAAATTAAAAATCCTGCGGTTGTGTCTTTCAATGAGGAATTCCAGGGAGCGCTCGTCCCCGTTTAGATATTCGCGTATAAGTTCGGCATCATCGATACGGGTTTCCATACAACTTACTTTTTTGATTAATTGCCACGGTTCCGAAAGCTCGAAACTCCAGTGGTCTGTTACTGCATTTCAAAAAAGTAATAGTGCTGTATAGGCGTAAACGATTTGAGGAATAGATCCCAAATATAGAAAAATTTTGTCAGCTCCAAAATTGGGATGCTCCTGTCCCACCATCTGGCAGTCTTTAGCGGCTGGTTTTTGAAATGGACAAGTCGTATCTTTGAAGCTTCGAAATTTGCTATGGAAGCTGCTGAGAAAATAAACACCAAAAAGGCCATCTTCATAAAGGGGGCGAAGCTGCACAATCTGAAAAATATAGATGTACAGATCCCCAGGAACCAATTGGTGGTCATCACAGGCATGTCTGGTTCCGGAAAGTCTTCCCTGGCCTTTGACACCCTATATGCGGAAGGTCAGCGCCGTTATGTGGAAAGCCTCTCTTCCTATGCACGACAATTCCTGGGCAAACTGGACAAACCCAAGGTTGATTACATTCACGGGATCGCCCCGGCCATTGCCATTGAACAAAAAGTAAACTCCACCAACCCGAGATCCACCGTTGGGACCAGTACGGAGATCTACGACTACCTCAAGCTCCTGTATGCACGAATTGGAAGGACCTTCTCGCCAGTCTCCGGTAAGGAGGTCTCCAAGCACCGTGTACAGGATGTCGTGGACTTTGTCCGCAAAGCTCCCGAAGGCACCCGGCTGTTGCTGCTGGCTCCCATAAGTGTCCCTGAGGATCGGGAGGTTGCACCTTTCCTGCAGCTCCTCACCAAACAAGGGTATGCCCGCCTCCAATACAAGGGGGATGTCCTGAGGATCCAGGCGGAAATGCCTGATATTGGCAGGAACTTCGAGCTGGTCATCGACCGGATCGTGGTTAAAAAGGACGATGAGGACTTCCTGAACAGGCTTGCGGGCGCTGTTGACACTGCCTTTTTTGAAGGAAAGGGAACCTGTTTTATCGAATCGGTCGACAAGGGCGACCGGTCCGCCTTCAGTAACAAATTCGAGTTGGATGGAATGGTATTCCCCGAACCCAATGTGCATCTGTTCAGTTTTAACAATCCGTACGGGGCCTGTCCCAAATGTGAGGGTTATGGGGATGTCATCGGGATTGATGAAGACCTGGTGGTTCCCAATACGTCCCTGTCGGTATACGACCATGCCATTGCCCCCTGGAAAGGCGAAAGCATGGGTTGGTACCGGGACCAGCTGGTGAACAGCGCCTACAAATTTGATTTTCCCATCCATAAACCCTGGCATGAGTTGACCCGGGAACAACGCGATCTTGTTTGGGATGGGAACGGATATTTTGAAGGACTACATGACTTTTTCCAGCGACTGGAAGAGAAGAGCTACAAAATCCAGAACCGGGTGATGCTTTCCAGATACAGGGGAAAGACAAGATGTACGACCTGCAAGGGGGGACGACTGCGGAAGGAGGCATCCTATGTCATGGTCGGGGGCAAGCCTATTACGGAACTGGTCGAAATGCCCATCTATAAGCTTGCCCGATTTTTTGACACCCTTCAGCTCGAGCCCCACGAGGAAGAAATCGCCAGGCGTTTATTACTCGAGATCCGAAACCGCCTCGCCTACCTCCTGAAAGTCGGCCTCGGCTACCTCACCCTTAACCGGAAATCCAATACCCTATCCGGAGGAGAAAGCCAGCGGATCAACCTGGCCACCTCACTGGGGAGCAGCCTTGTAGGCTCCATGTATATCCTTGACGAGCCCAGCGTGGGTCTCCACCCCAGGGATTCGGAAAATCTGATCCAGGTACTGGAATCCTTAAGGGACCTGGGGAATACGGTAATTGTAGTGGAACACGATGAAGAAATGATGCGCGCTGCGGATCGCATTATTGATATAGGGCCCGAGGCAGGTACGCAGGGAGGTGAAATCGTTGCCACGGGCAGCCTGGAGGAAATCATGCAGGCGGATTCCCTCACGGCCGGATACCTGAATGGGAAGCTCGAAATCCCGGTGCCTGCATCTCGGAGGAAATCCAACGGATACCTAAAAGTGGTTGGGGCCCTTCAACACAACCTTGCCAACATCGATGTCACTTTTCCGCTGCAGGTCCTGACTGTGGTTACGGGAATCTCAGGAAGTGGAAAAAGCACCCTGGTCAATAAAATCCTCTATCCGGCCTTGCAGAAGAAGCTGGGAGGATATGGTGAAAAGGCAGGACAGCACAGGGGCCTGGAAGGGGATTACAGCTTTCTGCGCCATGTCGAATTTGTGGATCAAAATCCCATCGGGCGCTCCTCCCGTTCCAATCCGGTCACCTACCTCAAGGCATACGACGAAATCCGAAGCGTTTTTGCCAGGGAAAAGCTCAGTAAAATTCGGGGTTATAAATCAAAGCACTTTTCCTTTAACGTGGATGGCGGAAGATGCGAAAAGTGCAAGGGAGAAGGGGAAATCACGGTAGAAATGCAATTCATGGCCGACGTTCACCTGGAATGCGACCAGTGCCGTGGAAGACGTTTTCGGAAAGAAATCCTGGAGGTGACCTACTTTGGAGCCTCAATCCATGACGTGCTCCAGATGACTGTGGATGAGGCCATAGCCTTCTTTCAAAAGCATAAATCGGAGAAGATCGCTGCTAAACTCCAACCGCTGCAGGACGTGGGGCTTGGATATGTCGCCCTGGGTCAGCCTTCTTCCACCCTTTCAGGTGGGGAGGCCCAACGGATCAAACTGGCTTCTTTCCTCGGTAAGGGAAGAGGGAGGGAAAAAGCCCTGTTTATCTTTGATGAACCCACCACGGGACTGCACTTCCACGATATAAAGAAACTACTTGATTCCTTCAATGCCCTGATCGAGAAGGGACATTCCATCATCGTCATCGAACACAACATCGAGCTGATCAAAAGTGCGGACCACGTAATTGATCTGGGTCCGGAAGGCGGAGATAAAGGAGGGCAACTCATTGCCTTCGGCACTCCTGAGCAGGTCGCTGCCCACCCGGATTCCATCACCGGACGGTACTTAAAAGACAAACTGCTTCCCTAGGTCTTACCGCACGCTTCAACCGGCCGTTTATGCTTCGCACTCCTGGATATTTGAGGCAGTGTCCTTCATTAACGCTTTATTTATCTATCTGTATTTCAGCACTTTAAATTTATTAAAGCAAGTTTGGCACGGTGCTTGATTTTTACTGGGTGGATGTAAATAGTTGCATCCGAAACTAAAAACCCTAATGCCATGAAAAATGTTGTATTCCTTATAGCAGTCCTTTTGCTGGGAACCGGAAGCGCCCAGGCTGCGCCTGAACAGACGTTGGCTTCTACCATGACAACTTTTGGATATTCGAATTCCTTCATCTTTGTAGAAAATGGGGTTTCCTTCGCAGTATATCCCGATGGCGAATTTGACTTTTACCTCAATAACCCGGCCGGAGTACAGGCGGGAGTAGCCTTTGGAGCCACAGCGGTCACGTTTAACTCTGGCTTTAACTACAACCCCTATGTGCAGTACGATGACTTCGGGGCGGTAGTCCAGGTCAGGCATGTACCGGTATACTATGACTATTACGGGCGGGTAAACCGCATCGGAAATGTGTTTATCTCCTACCGGAATGGTCGCCTGTTCCGACTCGGAGGGATGCGGGTGTACTACAACCACCAGGGGTATTACAATTACCACGTGGGATATGTGAATCCCTTTAACCGATATTATGTTTATCAACCCTTCCACCAGTATTTCGTCAGACCTGCGTTAGGCTATTGCATGGTGTATCCGAGCCCATACAGGAGGTATTATCACCCTGTTCGGTATACCTATCACAGGCCATATCACCACAATGTGCGAAGGGCTTATGCCCGGGTAGGACAGCCCCACAGGCACCACACCCGTGCAGAACGCAGCAGGATCTACAGGAATGATAGCCGGGTCGTGGCAAGGGGCAACGGAAGTAATGGAAAACGGGTTCAAAGCTCCCGACAGGCGGGCAGCAAGAACCTTCGTCAAAATACCAGGACGGGGCGGTCCGTGGCTACCCAGAGGACGGAATCCGGACGAAAGGATCTCCATCGAAACAACCCAAGAGTCGTGAAGCGCAATGGCTCGGAGACCTATAAACGCAGCTCCCGGGTTAGCAGCGGGAAGGCAATAGGCGAAAAGCGCGGCTCAAAGATCGCAAGGTCCAAGCCCTCTCCATCCAGGAGCTCCTCCCCTACACGGGTACGCAGGGAAAAGGATTCCAATAGGAAGGTGGCCAGCATTCAGGCTTCAAAAAGAAGGAGTGCTGCTACCCCGGCGAGAAGCAAGACTCGGAATACCAAGGCAAGAACTGCCACAAGAAATCCGAGGTAGATAGATGAGTTTTAGGTTGGTTAGTTGTTTAGGCCCCGTGAAAGCAGATGTTTTCCGGGGTCTATTCTTTGAAACGCCCTTGGATAAGTTGGATCAGGTCATCCGAAAGACGAAACCGGATGACCCCCCCGAGATAGACCAAAGCGATGAGCAAGCTTTTAAGTAAGATGTTGACTAGGGGGTGGAAACCGAATTGCATCCAATAAATCAGGATATAGGTTCCAATCGAGAGGGCAAAAACCATCAGGCTGTTTCTACTCCAGGGTACCAGCCCAAATTTCCACTTCACAAAAAGGAGTTTGGCGACATTGTAAAGCGCAATGGATATAAAGGTCGCCAGTGCTGCCCCGGTCAGGCCCTGTTTGGGAATCAGCCAGGCATTCAGCACTATGGTAAGCAGCCCCAGCAGGACGCCCATCAAGAGTAGGGTTCCATAGTAACGGGAATTGTACAAAATGGCGGTGTTGATTCCGAGGAATGAATCAAACAGGCGTGCCAGCCCCAGGAGCAACACCACCTGAAAACCTCCCCGGTAGTTTTCGGGCAGGAGCAGATAAAGGTCCTCGAGATTCAGCAGAACCCCTAAAAAGATAAGGGCAGCAATGGTCAGCAGGCTTAGGGAGCTTCGCTTGTAGAGCTCCCGGAGTCCTTTGTAGTCCTCGGCGTTCATAAGGGAAGCAGTCAACGGATAGGCGATCTGGTTCATGGACCGAAACGGCACAATGATCACGGTAGCGATAAAAACAGCTACGGTATAATACGCCACATTCTCAATCTGAATATACTGATTGATCATAAACCGGTCTATTTCAAGCAGCACTACGGAAATCGACCCTCCAAGGATAATAAGGCTCGAGTATTTAAAAATCCCTGCCGTTCCGCGGGGCAGGCTTGCCCTGGGTTTGAGGGGTTGCAGTTTCAAGGCATGAACGGCCATTACAAGAGTCCGCAGGCCATATAATGCCGTAAGGCCATAAAGAAACTGGGATTCACTGAGGTATCCTGAGAAGAGCAGCAGGAGCAATATGGTGACGCCTATTCGCACAAAAACCTCCTTAAGAAAGGTTCCAAAGGTGGATTTTAGACAAACTTTGCTCCAGGCAAAGAAAACCTCAAAATAGGCCATAAAAAACCCGATCCAGAAAATGGGTCCCACGTAGTCTGCGACGATGGCATTCTTCCTGGCAAGAAAGGCCCCGATGGTCTCATTGGCCAAATAGCTGAAAGCACCCAGGGGCAGGATGGCCAACAGGGGTAACAACAGCGCCAGGGTGAGGAAGGACTGGAGGTCCTTCCGCTGTTTGAACCCCGCATAATACTTTACCATCGTATTTGGGATCCCGAAAGACAGAACAGGCATCAAGAGGGTAGCCGTAGATAGCATCACTCCCACCAACCCGTAATACGTCTCGGACAGGATCCGGGTATATAAAAGCAGCGTATTGATGGCACCCAGCCCAAAACCCGCATAGGTGATGGCTGTATTGATAAGGGATTGTCTTCGAACTATACCCATAGAACTTCTTTGACCAGCCTTTCGGTTAATGCTTTTCGATGATACGCCATTATGCCCTTCCCCTTCACTTCCAGGACTCCTTCCCGGTATTTTCGGTACCAGTCCAATATGGTCGCCCGGATCCCCTCCTCATCCCGGTATCCGAAAGCAGCCCCACATTGGGTCTGCTCGACCAGCTGTCCTGCCTCCCATCCAACGGGACCAATGGCAAGCACCGGTCGGGAGGCAGCCATACACTCAAACAGCTTTCCCGGAATGATGCCTGTCGTTTCCGGGGCATCGATCTCCAGCAACAGCAAGACCTGTGCCTTTTGCTGTAATTCCAGGGCGCGGGCATGGGGGACGTAGGGCGTGATCCGAAAGCAGGTTTCCAGCCCATGTTCCTCCAAACTATCCAGAACTTCCTCGCTTATCACACCGGTGAGGTCGATTTCGAGATCCCGTGCAAATTCAGGATACTCCTGCCGCAGGGCGCCTAGCGCCTTCCATAAGGAAACCGGATTGCGACCGCTTAGCAGGCTGCCGATATGGGCCAATCTGAATTTGCCTTCCGGTTGGTCCTTTTGGAAGGGTCCCTCTGCGAACCCATTGGTGATTACATGGATGGGGCGGGAGGTAATTCCCTGAAATTCCTTCCGGGTGTGTTCGCTTGTGGTGATAATGGCATCTGCACGGCTGAGCACTTGATGCTCCAGTGCCTTGTGTTTCATTTTGGCTCTTTTGCCGAGATATAATGCCCTGTGGTATCCAATTGAGGTCCATGGGTCCCGGAAATCCGCAATCCAACGAACACCCGTTTGCTCCCTGAGAGACCTCCCGATCAGATGCAGGCTGTGGGGCGGACCGGTTGTAATCACCATATCGATTCCTTCCCTTTTGAGTATTCCGGTGAGAAAGGTTACGGAGGGTCGTACCCAGAACTTTCGGGCATCGGGTATAAACAGGTTTCCGCGGATCCATAGCAGCAACCGCTCCACCTTAGAAGGTTGCTTCCGGTTGATAATGCCCGAACTGATGCGACGTGTTTTGGCAGGGCTGATCCAACTCGCCAGATGATAGGGTTCCCAAATCTTCTTCCGGTAAACAGGCAGATCATCTGGGATGAGCAATTCCAATGCCGGATCGAGGATCGGATAATGTGGGTTCTCCGGGGTGTAAATGACAGGTTGCACCCCAAATTCTTTCAGATACCGGCTAAAGTATAGCCAGCGTTGTACACCCGGACCTCCGGCAGGGGGCCAGTAATAGGTGACTATAAGTGCTTTTTTCAATTCCAAGGCTCAATCCTGCTCCCTTTTTCGCTTCAACAGGCCTGCCCCTGCACCACCGAGGAGCAAAAGGGCCAGTAAAATGGTAGCTCCGAGGCTGATCTGGCTTCCCTTGCGCACCACTTCGGGTTCGAACCGAAAAACAACCGTATGGTTTCCCTCTGGAATTACCATGCCCCTAAGCGCATAATTCACGCGGAAGTGCGGTTGGGGATCTCCATCAATATAGGCCTGCCATCCTTCGGGATAATACATTTCAGAGAAGACCGCCATTCCTTTACCGGAATTCGAAGTGCGGTAGACCAACTCGTTTGGCTGGTATTTTTGCAAAACTATACGGGCAGTGGAATCGGCTGCAAAGCTTCCGGGAGATATCTCCGGAAAGTCACTGGAATTGACCAGGGCCATGCGGCCGGGCCGGAGGGTATCCAGGGCGCGGATCGCCTCATCAGGACTGCCGACCGATCGCAATTCACCGACAAACCAGGCATTGCCCAGAGCTTCCGGATTTAATGAAGCTCGGGGATTTCCCTCGGCATCCGACTGGATCACGTATTTGGCATTGAGCATGTTCAGGACCTCCCGGTTATTCTGGTACACATGGAATTCAAACAGGTCTTGCAGCCGGCGCGGTTTAGCCGCATGATACCCCCCCAGGGACTTATGGAAATAGGAGGTCCTGGCTCCATTGAGACCTTCGTTTAAATTCAGGACCCTGTAATTGGCGGTATCCTTCAGGATTTGCTGATCTGCCTGTGACATGGCAAAGCTATTGTCCAGCCTCCTTTGGGAAATGAAGTCTTCCTTATTGACATAGCGCAAATCCACCCCAACCAGGTCGATGACCACCAGCAAACCCAATGCGGGCAGGAGCCAACGGGTGGTCAGGCGATCCTTCATGTTCAGCCACAACAGCAATGCCGTAAGGACTATGAAGGCCATTGAGCGAAGGGTATCCTGCACATAGACCGATTCGCGGTCCCTTCGGATTAGCTCCACCAAATCCGCTCCAAAATAACGGGTGAGCATCTCATCGTTGCCGGCCGTAAAGTCAAAGGTGGATTTAAGCAGTAGCAGGACCACTCCCAATCCGAGCATCCCCAAAAAACTATACATCAGGGCCTTCCTCCTATGAGTGTCTGTTGTTTCCACCGAGGTCCAGGCGCGGATGGCCAGCACGGCCAGGATCGGAACACAGAGCTCCAGGATTACCTGTATGGAAGAAACTGCCCTGAATTTATTGTAAAGCGGGAAATAATCGATCATCAAATCGGTCAGCAGCGGGAAATGCTTCCCCCATGACAGAACCAGGGCCAGCACGGAGGCGCCCAACAACCACCATTTTGCCCGGCCCCTGACCAGAAGCAGTCCCAGCAGAAATAGGAATAGTACTGCCGCCCCCAGATAGGGAGGTGCGGCGACTATTGGCTGATCACCCCAGTAGAGCTGAAGGTTGTTGCTGAATTCAAGGGCCTGGGACCTGGGAACCCCCTGGTCGATCAAATAGTTATACGTACGGG
>Ga0272441_10010215_pt1 | contig 14274 bp, 7 predicted proteins | sample SSMProp6N_FD_193582 | JGI IMG/M metagenome (GOLD analysis project Ga0272441, IMG submission 193582) | Marine sediment archaeal communities from Little Sippewissett salt marsh, Falmouth, MA, United States - SSM-Prop-6N | ecosystem: Environmental > Aquatic > Marine > Wetlands > Sediment ... | reverse complement strand
ACAAGGGCTTTACCAAACTAAAAAAACGCGGCGACGGCACTTACGAACAGACAACCTAAACACTCTGTGTCATTCCCGCGAAAACAATTCCTGTAAAAGGGAGGTAACCTCTCATGTCTTCTCCCATCGGCCCCGAATTTATCGAAAAAACCAAACACCGAAACCTCGGCCCCTCCGATCAGCAGATGGGCGCATCGCCTCCCCCTTTGCAGACAAAATTTGACCAAGCCGGCAAAATAATTTCCTTACCTGCCGGAACAATCGATTCTGACTTCAAAAAAATAATCGATACCCGCACCAGTGTCCGTTCCTACCGGAAAATACCACTCACTCAAGATGAGCTCTCCTTCCTGCTCTGGTGCACCCAGGGTGTCAAACAAATTGAAGCCCCTTTCCACACCTTCCGTACCGTCCCCTCCGCCGGCGCCCGTCACGCCCTGGAAACCTATCTCCTGATTAATAATGTAGAGTCTTTATCGCCCGGCCTATATCGCTTCCTTGCCCTCGAACATCAACTCAAAGAGTTCATCATCAATGACGAAATAGCTCAACATATTACCCGAGCCTGCCTGGGTCAGTCTTTTATCAAAAACTCCGCCGCTACCTTTATCTGGACCGCCGTCCCCCACCGTATGACCTGGCGTTATCAGCAGCGAGGCTATCGTTACCTGTTTATCGATGTCGGCCACGTCTGCCAAAACCTCTATCTATCCGCCGAGTCAATTGATTGTGGAGTCTGCGCCGTCGCCGCTTATGATGATGACGCCCTGAACGATCTTCTCCAACTGGACGGCAAATCTCAATTTACAATTTACCTCGCCTCCGTGGGCAAAAAGTAGTATAACACTAAACATAGTCGATCAGTTGTGTATCAGGTTTATCCCGCACTACTGTTAAAATTAGTCATCTGAACGGTGTACCTTTATTTATAAGGATTGCCCATGAACACTCTAATGGACAAAGCGGTTATCCTGGCCCGCGGCCTGGGTACCCGCATGCGCAAACAGGACGATTCCGCTTCTATCTCTCAGGATGAAGCTTATGTCGCCGACACCGGCATAAAGGCCCTGATCCCCATCGACCGCCCTTTTCTCGATTATGTCCTCCACGCCCTGGCCGAGTCCGGCTATAAACATGTTTGCCTGATCGTCGGCCCCGAACAGGATCAACTTCGCTCCTACTATCAGGACACCGTCCAGCTCCAGAGGCTAAACCTCAGCTTTGCCATTCAGGCCCAGCCTCTCGGCACCGCCGATGCCGTTCTCGCCTCCGAAAATTTCGCCGCCGATGACCCTTTCCTGGTCATCAACTCCGACAACTATTATCCTCCCCAGGCCCTCAGCTCCCTGCGCGAATTACCCGGTCCCGGCCTGGCCGCTTTTAACCGCGAAGCCATGTTCACCGGCGGCAACATCCCCGCCGACCGCCTTACCAAATTTGCCGTCATCCGCACCGATGGCCGGGGCCACATGACCCAGATCATCGAAAAGCCCGACCCTTCTGTCATCGCCCAACTTCCCGAGCCAGTCTGCGTTAGCATGAACTGTTGGCGTTTCGGCCCTTCGATCTTCACCGCTTGTCGCAATATCTCCCCTTCACCCCGCGGCGAACTCGAAATTACCGACGCCGTCCAATATACCATCGAAAATCTGGGCGAAACTTATACCGCTTTAATTGTCAACGCCCCTGTCCTGGACCTCTCCAGCCGCGCCGACATTGCCTCCGTTCGCGAAAAACTCGCCGGCTCCGAAGTAATTCTATAGATCATGCTCCCGGTTTGATTCTATTCCCGGTTTTTCCATATAATCAATTACTATGGAAACCTTAAATAATTATATAATGAACACCTGGGCTATCCTGCTCGCCCTGGCCCCCTGGCTTTTGCTGGGCATGCTCATCGCCGGACTTTTGCACATACTCCTGCCCGAAGGTTTTATTAAACGTCACCTTGGTGCCCGCCGCTTCGCCAGTGTTTTCAAGGCCGTCGCCGTCGGCATTCCCATGCCCCTATGTTCCTGTGGCGTCATCCCCGCTGCCCTGGGCCTTAAAAAAGACGGCGCTTCTAACGGCGCCGCCACCGGCTTTCTCATCAGCACCCCTCAGACCGGCGTCGATTCCATCCTTGTCAGCGCCACCTTTCTCGGCTGGCCTTTTGCTTTGTTTAAGGTTCTCAGCGCCCTTTTCAGCGGTCTATGCGGCGGTATAATCGTCAACCTTTTTGAAAACGGTACTTCTCCGCAAAACTCCCCTGACAAACATTCTTCTCCACCGCCACCATCAGATTGTTGTACTACTGAATCTCATAGCTGCTGCTCTGAACAGGATGCCCCTGAGAAAGTAAGTACCCTAAAAGAAATGATCCACTTTGCCTTTATTCAACTCCTGCGCGACATCTACCGCTGGCTCATCATCGGCATCCTCATCGCCGCCCTTATCACCACCTTCGTCCCCTCCGGCTATCTCGCCCACATCCCCTTAACCCAGGGTATATTTGGCATGTTCGTCATGCTCCTTATTTCTCTACCCATGTACGTCTGCACCACCGCTTCTGTCCCCCTGGCCGCCTCCCTTATTATCGCCGGCATGTCCCCCGGCTCCGCCCTGGTCTTTTTGATGGCCGGCCCCACCACCAACCTCGCCACCCTCGGCTCCATCTTCAAGGCCTTCGGTAAAACCGTAACTATAGTTTACCTCACTACTGTCGCATCTTTGAGCATCATCCTCGGCCTTCTTTTTGATTTCCTTTTAGCCGACCCCACCCTCGCCAACACCCATCAACACGAACCAGCCTCTTTTTTGCACATCATCTCCGCAGTTGTTCTTTTACTGCTGCTTGCCTTCTTCCTCATCTCCGACCTGCTCCGCCTCTCATCCCGCCCCAAACCAAAATCGACCTCCTAACTCCCTTTTGCAAAATAAGTTATCCCGAAGGCAAGTTTAACGCTTGACAAAAAGCGGATTAAACTTATAATCAACAAAGGTGCCAAAATTCCAAGTCAAAATACTCTGAAAGCGAGGCGAATATGAGGGCCCTACAGAATTTCCGTAAAGTCGGTTATGGATCAATCATCCTCATAATTTGGGCTGTGCTTCTTTGCCCAGCTTACCCTTTATGGGCGATTGCGCTCGATCCCTGCAGCTTTGTAGTACCAATACCTGAAGAAACACTTCTGGAAGATAATTTAACGATCACAAACACCACCCAGCAGGACTTGAATTTTACTCTCTCTACCAGGGAAATATCCCGCGATATCTTCGGGGGTCTTTCGCAAAAAATGACGCCGGTAGAACTAGTCCAATCTGGTGCAGACAGCTTGGTACTGGAATACAATTTCAGCGAACCCGTTGTCAGCCGGGAGGCGGACTATGACACGGTTAACATAAAAGGTCTTAACTCTTACCAGCGCATCGGCGCCCCGATTGTTCCTGTGCGTCCGGTTACGATACTGATTCCCTATGGTAAGCAAGTGACAGCTTACCGGGTAAGCTCTGAGCAAACACGGGAACTTCCGGGCACATATCAATTGTCACCGGGCCAGCAACCTTATCCTCTCAGCTATCCGGATCAGATGATCCCTACCGAACCGGATATGGCCATATACGGCCAATCCTCTCCCTGGCCCAAAACGCAGTACCAGACCGTGGCCCAGCAATCCCAGCGGGGCTACCAGTTGTATTTAGTTAATCTGTTCCCGTTGCAATATCAGCCTGCCGCTTGCACGATCACTTATACAACTAAGATGCGTCTGGAGATTGACCTGGCCGATTGTAATACAACAGATTTGCCCAGACCGAGCGAGAATACTATATCGTCTCTGAACAAAACGGTGGACAATCCCGGCACTCTCAATAGCTATCTATCCGCCGAAATATCCCCGTTGAACAGTGACCAGACAACTCTATTGAATGGTACAAGTTCATATCAATACGTTATTATTACCAGTGAGTCTTTAGAGGCTGCTCCTGGACCGTGGAATTTTCAGGCACTTCGCGCTGCCAAAATTGCCTCCGGCATAACCGCAACCATTGTAACTACCGAGTGGATATACAATAACTACGACGGTACGCGCCCGGATGGCAGCACCGACAACCAGACCCGGATTCGCAACTTTCTCATCGACGCCTATCAGAACTGGAACACCGAATATGTTTTAATCGGGGGCACCAATGCTATCGTGCCGGCTCGAAAGTTCTGGGTACAAGCCTGGTCTGGTGGGGACACTACCACAATGCCCGTCGATATGTATTACGGCTGCGTAGATCCGGTTGCCTGTACATTCGATTACGACACTGATGGCAATTACGGCGAACCTACCGACGGGGTTGGAGGTGGCGATGTTGATCTCTACGCTGAAATCTATGTGGGCCGGGCCGCGGTAGAAAATGCCACCGAAGTAGCAAATTTTATCCGTAAAACCCTGACCTACGATTCCACCTATAATGATTATCTTTCTGAAATATCAATGGTCGGCGAACATCTGGGCTTCGGTGGTGTGGCCGAATACGCCAAACCCTCCATGGAACAGATTCGCCTAGGTGGTACTTATGATGGTTATTCAACTTATGGCTTTGAAAATCATCCTCAGACGAATTTTTATGATTTTGACACCACGGATAATCTTTATGATGCCGATGGTACCTGGCTTAAAAGTGATCTGATCAACTTAATGAATAACGGTCATCATGTATTCAATCACTTGGGGCACGCCAATTATACCTATGATATGAAATTGTCCACTTCCGACTTAAGCTCCCTGGCCAATTCGGACTATTTCTTTGCCTACTCTCAGGGATGTATGCCGGGTGGATTTGATACCACCAATTGTTTCGCCGAGGTTATTACCACCATGGAGCAAGGCGCCTTTGCTGTAGTTATGAACGCTCGTTATGGCTGGGGAACTTATAATAGCACCGACGGTCCCAGTCAGCGGTTCGCCCGTCAGTTCTGGGATGCCGCCTTGGGCGAAAACATGTTGGAGATGGGCAGGGCCAATCAGGACAGCAAGGAAGATAACCTCTGGGATATCAATGGCAGTTGTATCCGCTGGTGCTACTACGAATTGAACCTTTTCGGCGACCCCCAGCAGCAGTTCCGCTTCGAAAAATCCTGTGACTGGATTACCCTCGATCCCCTGGAGGGTACTATTGCCCCGCAAGATTCTTGTGACATCAGTATAACTTTCAGTACTATGGGATTAATGCCCGGATTATACCAGGCCGAGATTGAAATTGTTTCTAATGATCCCTGTTATCCTACTAAGATAGTACCTGTGACCATGACAGTATTGCTGGACGATCTGCAGGTATCACCGTTGGATGGTCTGGATTCGACCGGCATGGAGGGTGGCCCCTTCGATCCCAATGGCATAACCTATACCCTGGAAAATATAGGCACCGAGACTCTCAACTGGACCACTGAGCCTCTCGCCGACTGGCTCACAGTTAGCCCTTCCGCCGGCTCACTCGATCCTTGCACAACCATACAGGTAGAAGTATATTTCAATGCCAACGCCAGTTCGCTGGACCCGAATATCTATACCCAGACTCTCACCTTTCAGAATACCGGCAGTGGCTCTGTCAAGTCACGTGAGGTCTCTCTTACCGTCAAACCGCCGGACTGCTTTACTGAATCGTTCTCAGCCGGCATGACCAACAGCGGTTTACCCGGTCTTATGCTTACCTTCAGTCCCAATGGCACCATAACTCACTATGAAGCCTGCCGGAAAAATGTTTCTGCCTTTCCCGTTGACCCGGCCGGTAGCACCTATGTTGGCCTTTATGATGATGATTTTGTTGAGGTGTCGTTGCCATATGGTAAGCAAGTTACGTTTTATGGGGTTAGCTATGACCGATTCTATATAGGTAGTAACGGCTATATCACCTTCGGCGCCGGCGATGATACCTACACCGCCACCCTCGAGAATCATTTTAGTTTACCGCGAATTTCCGGAATATTCACGGATCTGTCGCCCCAGGATGATCAGTGCATCTCCTACAAACAACTTGATGACCGCATGGTGGTAACGTTTGAAGATGTCCAGCCCTATGGCGACAAAACGGCCCAAAATAGCTTTCAAATTGAGATGTTCTTTGTTGATGAATCTATCCGCATCACCTGGCTGGATACCCAGACAACCGCCGCCTCGGTTGCCGGACTCTCAAGAGGAAATGGCCTGCCGCCTTATTTCTTCGCCGAAAGCGATCTCAGTGAATATCTAATCTGTTGGCCTATTGGCGATTTCAATCGGAATTATTTCGTTGATTTACCGGATTTATTAATTTTGGCCGACCACTGGCTTCTAACCGGTTGCGCTGTTCCATACTGGTGTGGAAAAACCGATCTGGACCTCAGTCATACAGTCGATCTCGCCGACTGGGACATCTTCGCCGAGAATTGGTTAACTTATACACTATTTCCTGATCCCTGTTTTATCTCACATTGGAAATTTGACGAAGGTCAGGGTAACATCGCCTCTGATTCTATCGGCGAAAATCCTGGTACCATCTTCGACGCCCAATGGACCACCGGCAAGGTTGGCAACTATGCCCTGAACTTTGACGGCGACGGAGATTATGTCCGCACAACCTACGAAGGTGGACCGTCCGCATACTCCGTCTGCTTCTGGTACAACCTTAACGAAGATATTGACACCTCAACCTTTGACGGCTATAGATCTATGGTCAGCAAAACCGGCGACGAAGTTACTGATGTTAATCTTTGGTCAATATGGTTTCACGTAAATCACGGTATATGTTTGCATAATGAAAACACAGCAAATAGATATGCTATGGTTGACTATAAACAACCGATGTTCTATCAGGACCAGTGGCACTTCGTTGCGGCAACGGCAAACGCCTCCCAGGGAAAAATATACTTCGATGGCCGGTTAAAAAATACCTCCGAAGATGACTTTGTCAACGGCGCCTGGGATGATTCGGTACCCTTCGATATTGGCCGGCCTTGTGCGGGACATTCTGAAAGATTCTTCAACGGTAAAATAGATGATGTTCGTGTCTATAAAAGGATTTTATCTGACTCAGAAATTCAGCAGCTCTTCCTGGAAAACAATAACAGCGACAAAGCGTTTTGGCCCGTTCCTGCCAATCTGGAATTAAATGTGGATATAGATACGGATCTTAGCTGGCACTCGGGTAAAGATGCCGTTTCCCACAATGTATATTTTGGCACTACCAGCCCGGGCCAATTCCAGGTCAATCAGACGGATAACACTTTTGATCCTTGCACCTTGGATCACGACACCACCTACTATTGGCGTATTGACGAGGTATTAGCCGACAGCTCGGTTATTGAAGGTGACATCTGGAGCTTTACCACTTTTTATCCTTGTGCTGCTGGTTGGTGGCGGTTCGAAGAAGGCCAGGGCGATATCGCCTGCGATTCCGCTGGTACCAGCGATGGCACTATCTACGGGGCCCAATGGGTTTCCGGCCAGGTTGGTGACTATGCCCTGAACTTTGATGGTGATGAAGATTATGTCCGCACAACCTATGAAGACGGACCTGCCGAATACACTGTCTGCTTCTGGTACAACCTTAACGAAGATATTGATACCTTATCCTTCAACGGCTATAGAGCCTTGGTCTCGAAAACCGGTGATGAATATAGCAGCGTTAATCTCTGGTCAATCTGGTTTTCAACCGGTTGGGGTTTATGCGCTCAACATGAAATTTCAAAAAATAACTACGCTTTGGTTAGCTATAAACCACCGATGTTCTATCAGGGCCAGTGGCACTTTGTGGCCTTTACGGGAAGTATATCCCACGGCAAACTATATTTCGATGGCGATCTAAAGAACACTGCCTACAACGACTTTACCACCGGTCCCTGGGATGATTCGGTACCCTTCGATATCGGCCGGCCTTATGGCGGCGATCCCGACAGATTCTTCAACGGCAAAATTGACGACGTCCGCGTCTACGACCGGATTCTTTCTGACGAGGAAATCCAGCAGCTTTTCCTGGAAAACATTGGCGACAAGGCGTTTAATCCTCAACCAACTGATCAGCAAACAAATGTGGACGTTGATGCGGATCTTAGCTGGCAGCCGGGCAAAGATGCCGTCTCCCACAATGTATATTTTGGCAAAACCAGCCCGGGTGAATTTCAGGGAAATCAGACCCAAACCACCTTTGACCCCTGCACTCTGGATTACAATACTACTTACTATTGGCGCATCGATGAGGTACTTTCCGACAGCTCCGTTATAGAAGGTGACATCTGGAGCTTTACCAGTTTCGATCCGTGTACGACCTTTATTGGTTGGTGGCAGTTTGAAGAGGGCCAGGGCGACATCGCCTACGATTCTGTCAACGGAAACCACGGTACTATCTACGGAGCCCAATGGACCGCCGGCGAAGTAGGCGACTATGCCCTCGCATTTGATGGTTATGATGATGAAGTTGATTTGGGAAATGACCCCGGCTTAAAGCCGGATTTACCTTTATCCATATCCGCCTGGATTAATTTGAGCAATCGATATAGTCGTCAGGGTATTATTGCTCTTGATAACATTACCAATTACTACTATGGCGTATGGTTTCAAATAACTCCCGACAATACTCTGGAAATATCGTACGGAGATGGTGGCACTACATCTGCTTCTCACCGCAGATCAAAAACCGGAACTACAATCTTTACTCAAGATAATTGGTATCACGTTGTTGCCGTTATCAGAGGCCCTATTGATATGGATTTATACGTTAACTCCGTTAACGATGAGGGGACCTATAGCGGTTCCGGCGCAACTTTAGCTTACAGTAATGAAAGTTGCCTTATCGGCTCTAATTATATTTCAAGTTTATTTTTCCATGGCACAATTGACGATGTCCGCTTATATAGCCGGGCTTTATATAACAGCGAAATTAAGCAGCTCTATCAGAACGGTCTCCAAAGCAGGTTAATGGTCCCCCTAAACTGACGATACAACTAATTGCTTCCTTATTACAACTGTGGAAAATACAACAGATTAACCGGATTATAAACCTTTGAACGCAGTCGGCATCCTGGCCAACAGCTTCTTTACTATCTCCGGTTGTTCAGCAGCGATATTAAAGTTCTCGTCCGGATCTTTTCTATGGTCGTAGAGTTCCACCTGGACGATTCTCCCTTTCTTATCCGTCCAACGAACAATCCGAAAAATCTTCGTCTTCAAAGTCCTTCCCTGGATTTGCCCTCGCGGATGATAACTGCGTGCACACTCCTTTCCAGGACTTAATGGATCCCTCACCATTGCCACTAGACTCTGCCCTTGCAGGTTTTTGGGGACGGTTAATCCGCACAATTCGGCCAAGGTGGGATAGACATCCAATGTCTCGACTAGCCCCTGTGCTCGTTTACCCGGGCTCGGCATTCCAGGAACCTTGATTATCAGCACACTCCGGGTTGCAATATCAAAATTCGTCTGTTTCCCAAACATTCCATGTTCCCCGAGGTGCCATCCATGATCTGACCAGAGCACAACAATGGTATGGTCCTCGAGATCCAGTCTCTTAACCTCGTCCAGCACCTTGCCTATCTGCGTATCGACATAGCTTACACAGGCATAATAACCATGCCGCAAAGTCTTGGCTTCTTCCTCACTGATATTACCTGCCCCACTGGGCCATAGATAATGAGTAGTGACTTCATAGCTTTTGTGCATGCTAATAGCTGGATCGATATTTTTAGGCGGATAGTCATTCTTCGCTGTTCCTATCTTTTCGCGGTCGTACAAATCCCAGTACTTCTTCGGTGCGTTAAAGGGCAAATGTGGCTTATAGAAACCAACCGCTAGAAAGAACGGCTCATCTCGTTTCTTTAAATCGCCCAGTTGTTTTATCGCTGCCTTAGCGTTGAGCCCATCAGCATAACCTTCATCGCTCACATCCGCCGATTCATAAGGTAGTTGCGGCTCATCTTTTTCCATATGTATAAACTTATTATAGGGCTTATTATAGGCTTTACCCTTGTCATACGAAAAGAACGCTCGCCACGGTGTCCCCCACTCCCCCACCGGCGCAAATGCCAGATCCCAACTGAACGGCACTTGATATATTTTTTGTTCCTTGTCCAAAACTCCCCCCGGTTGATGGCTTACCTTCCCGATACATACCGTGCGATACCCATTCCTGTGAAACAGATGGGCAAAGGACACTGCCTCTTTCGGCTCGGTTTTGAGTTTCCTCGCTTCACCCCAGCAATCCCAGCTCCACTTCATCCTCCCCGTAAGCATCGTACATCGCGACGGCCCACACACCGCCGACTGCACATAATGCCTCGTAAACAGCCTCCCTTCGTCCGCCAGCCGGTCAATATTCGGACTTATCATCTCTTTGTGCCCAAAACATCCCAACTGCGGCCTTAAATCATCAACACATATCAGCAGAACGTTATATTGCTTTTTACCTTTTGCACCCGCCGCTACCTTTGGCAGCACCGTCCCCAAAATACTCCCCCCAACTAGTTTTAGAAACTCGCGTCGTTGATACATCTACTTCACTCCACTTCGACCTGACCACCAGAAACATTTCTTGCCTAACCTCTTAAGTGGATTTTAGTTGAATATATGCTGCTTTTCAACCCCAGAGTTTCATACTTGATTGTAGCCGGCCATCCGGTTTCTTCTTATTTTTCATTTAGCCCCCAGACCACGTTCTGAAGGATCCGTCATCCCCGCGCAAAGCCTGCCCCCAACTTGATTGGGGGCGCCGGATCCAGGATTTTATTTGTAGGGCGGGGCTCAACCTGTGGTGAGCTTGTCGAACCATGCCCACGCGTTTTTTTTTATTTTGTTTTAAGGCCTGACTGCCTTGCAGTCAAAATTCAAAATCAAAAGCCGTTGCAAGCTTGTTTGCCTAAGGCTTTTTATTTGAATTTTATGATGTTTGCCAAAACATCGCCTTAAAGCAAATAATCTGCGTCCATCAGCGTTAATCTGCGGTTAAATATCTTATGTTTTCTCTTTGCGCCTTCGCGCCTCTGCGTGAAACTGTTTTTTAATCTTTGATTTATTTATAGCCTCTGCAGTTCTCTGCCCACGGTTCAGTTTCTTTATCGTTAGAGGCTTCTACTCTTTCGAGAATTTCCTCAACCTTCTCTTCCTCCAGCCACCTTACTTTTCCGCTGCCGACCTCGTAGATAGCCCCCACTACCTTAACCTTTTCGGCCCGCACCAGCTCCCGCGTAACCGGACTTTTCCTGAATAGCTCTTCAATCCCCAACCAGACATTTTCTTCGATCGCATACTCAATGATCTCATCACCCTGCACATCTTTATAGATATTCTTCGCCCTTTCAACCGCTGTATAGATTTTTTTTATCAAGGGCGGGATATTTCGTTCAAATCTGTGACTTTCCCCCTGCAGCACCTTGCTGACTGCTGTCACCGCCCCACATTGCGTATGTCCCAGCATAACAAACACGGGCGTATGCACATGTGCCAATCCATACTCGATAGATCCGATTTCATCGGTATTACACACATTACCTGCCACCCTGATAACAAATATATCCATTATCCCCGCATCGAAAATAATCTCTGCCGGCACGCGCGAATCCGAACACGTTAAAACAGTGGCCCAGGCATGATCACCCTGATCTTCTTCTCCTGCCTGCCCCAGCCGGCCGCTGTCCGTATGCGGATATTTCGCTTTCCCCATATAAAATCGCTCATTACCCTCTTTTAACATCTTCAATACTTCCCCCGCCTTTGCCTTATCCATCCTATCCATTAAGCTGATCCTTTTCTTCCCATTACGTATTTATTAGCCCCTGATGTAAAATCAGGGGGTCACCCATTTACTCGGTTGCTCATCCCCTTCGCACCTTCGCGTGAAACATATTGTCACACTACTCACCACTGGGTAACTTCTTTCCCTTTGTTCCCTTTTGTTTAGTCTTATGCTCGAACCTGTCTAACCTATATTCTCGACAACAGTAAAACAGTGATTTCTTTATATAATTGCGTAAGAGCTATTGCAGATGATATAATTATTTGTCAACTTTGTCCCTCTTGAAACATCCTGAAAGTACCATCTTCATGTAAGACAATGTCTCCATATCCATATGTTTTGATATAAATACCACCTGCTTTAAGCATTCCGGTATATTGAGGAGCACCAGGTAGTCTTCGCCAGCATTCACAAGACCAATTCCCCTCTTTGTCTGATTTTAAAATATAGGCATAACCATTATTTGCCATCAGATGTGCCAGACCGGCAATAGCAATATATTTACTTCCCAGTTTAAATATATCCTTCACATTGTCGTGAACCAGATAGTCTTTCTGTCCGTTCTCGTCTATAAAAACAAGTTCCCCTCCCCATTCACCGCGGTCACTGCCAACCAGCCAACCATTATTCACACGTAAAGCGACATCTGGAATTTGGTCAATGACCGTTCTTCGTTCAACCATATTATCTTTATGTACGACAATAATCGCATCCTCACCTTTTTCGGCTTTTTGTTCTTCAGCATCTTCGGCCTCGATACCGATTATCTCAGCCTTATATGATAGTTTATTTATTTTATCTGGAGATTTTTTTTCATACAGTTTAATTTCTTCAGGCTCCTGAATAAATTCAATGTCATCTAAATCTAAATGATCATCTTCAGATTCCTGGTCAGGAAACGTCTCAAAATATTCAAAAGCAAAATTATTTGGATACCCTGGTGTATAGGGAATTGATTGACGAATATGACGTATTGCCCTTTCTGCTTCTTGACGTACAGCGGGATGCCAATGTTCAGTACTGATTTTCTGCAGAGGTTTAATGGCACTTTTTGCATATAGCCTGCCCAGTGATTGTGCTGCCACCCAGTTCAACCTTACATCCGTGGGATCGGACAACAATTCGATAAGTTTTGGAACCGACTGCTCATATCCAATAAAACCCAATGTCCTGGCAGCAGCCAATCGCAGATCCCAGTTTTGACTGTTTAGCAATTCACTGACCGCCTTACCGGCCTCCCGTGCTGCAGGCCCAACTTCTGCGATATCGCGCAGGATCAGCACATTTGCACCATCTTCCAGCATCTCATTATAAACCACTCCCGCCTGTTTTGACCTGATACCAATCAAGGCCTGATTGACACTCTGCTCTAAATCTGGTTTGTTAACTCGCAATTCCATAAGGTCCGATTCGATGATGCTTCCCGCTCCCTTGAAGGAAGTAAGCAAACAGAGCATTCGTTCTTTTTCATCAGTCGAAACTGCTTCTTTAATGGCTTTTTGGATTAATACCGCCGCCTCATTTCGTATAGATTCGTCCATCTCACCCAATATATGCTCCAACAAGTAGCATGCTCGATCATTGTTACGCTTATCTGTCCTTGCCGCTTCAATAATATAGGGTACCGCCTTTATCCCCTGACACTTTATGGCATAGGCTTCCTGATTGTGTGGTGATGATTCTGCCAATAAATATCGCTTTACCGCTTCTTGCGCAGCTTTGGGATGATTAATTTTACCTAACGCCCTTGGAGTCCAGCCGACTCCGCGATCAAGAGCAGCAATGATTTGCGGATAATATTTACCATCAATCTTTTTACATTCCCCCAAGGCATAAGCCGCTAATTCGGCAACGTTCTCATCTGGATTAGCGAGTAAATCAACTAACTTAGGTCTAACCATGTCTTCATGCTTAAGTAATGCCTCAACATATTTGCATTCATATTGTCCTATACTTCCCAACATATTCCCCCTTGCTATTGTTTCGAATTGGTCCAGAAGTTGATTGGCATCACCATTGTCAACAATAGTCATAGAATTGACCTCGGCAATTTCTGGTGACGTACTAATATCTGATTGCCGACACCCTACAAACATCATGGCAAAAATAACAATGCCGACTAAACAATTGATAGTTTGATTTTTCATGACACCCCTTTCTATTATAGTATTGCAGGATGGGCTCCGCCTGCGGTGAGCGTCGTCGAACCGTGCCCGCGATCTATTTGAATTTCAAGATGTTTGCCAAATCATCGCCTTTAAGAATATCAACTTTCTTTATGTTTTGAAACTTTGAAATTTGCAAATTTGATATTGTTTAGGATTTCGGATTTAGTGCTTAGGATTTTTTACCGTCCGATCTACTAATAATTAATAAATTACCCATTATTTCATTTTACCTTGCTTAGGCGTAAAATCCCCGTAGGCCCCCATTAGTTTCATATTAAATATACCACACTTTTCGTAATATGTCAAACACTTTTGCTGATAAACCATCCACTTCTAGTAAAGAAATTCGCCCAAATCAGAAGAAATTAGAAGTTTT
>Ga0272441_10010214_pt1 | contig 14275 bp, 13 predicted proteins | sample SSMProp6N_FD_193582 | JGI IMG/M metagenome (GOLD analysis project Ga0272441, IMG submission 193582) | Marine sediment archaeal communities from Little Sippewissett salt marsh, Falmouth, MA, United States - SSM-Prop-6N | ecosystem: Environmental > Aquatic > Marine > Wetlands > Sediment ... | reverse complement strand
TCCAGCCCAAATAAAGGCCTTTTTGGTCTCGCGGGGTGAGCGGCCGCCGCAGGCCCGCTGACCCATATCGTTGGCCGGAATGTCACCGATTGCGATTGAAAGAAAGAGGAACCAGAACAGCGATCCACGCCACGTAAACAGATGACTGGCATTCCAGTGGCCAGTACTGAATAGGGCGCCGGGCGCCGCACCGTTTGCCTTGAAGAGAATCAAGATAACGACGATGAAGATACCGATGATCGCCAGAATGATCTGCATCGTATCGGTATAGGCAACAGCCCAAAGGCCACCCATGATACAGTAGGTGCCGACAATAAGAGCGTAGATGATCACCGCCCAGGCGAACTTGATCCCGGTAATGGCAGACACAAGATAAGCACCGGCAACCGCCATACCGCCAACCATGAACACACTCGTTCCAATGGCCATTACGATACCACAGTAGGTACCCAGGCCCTTGCTGGCAAATCTTAGACCGTAGTAATCAGCCATGGTCCAGCCGTGCAAGCGCCGGATCGGTGCCGCCCAGGTAACTCCGGCCAACACCAGGCACACGCCCAACCCCAGAGTAGTGGACATACCCTCCCAGGCGCCGTTACCAATACCCATAGAAACCGCCGAAAGGAAATACGCCGCCGTACCCAAGCTTGCCGCCAGCGTTGCAATCAGGAACGGCAGGGGAATACTCCAGTTGGAAACGAGGAACTCTTCAGCCGTATTAGCCTTCCTCAGAGCCCGACGCGCTAGAAAGTACACAGGGATAAGATAAACCGCGTACAGGATAGTACTGATGATCTGTTGTGTAGTCACCGTCATTCCTCCTTCTGTTGAACAAATATATCTATATCGAGTGTTTCGTTGAACGTAGGCAGATACCGAGATTGTTCTCCGAAGTCCTCACGATATACGAAAAATAATCAACTAATATCTTGCAGAAAAAACGTCCGAATGGCGGGCAACAGAATTGATATTTTCTATTCGAAGGCATCTTTATGCTATCTTACATCAGTTGCTGAACTTTGCAATATTCAAATAGTAGATACAAATTGGTTATAATAAATGACTACTTCTGCATGTTTACTTTTCATGAAATTGAGCCAACCTCTTTATATCCGGAGTTTGGCCCGTGTCTTCATCGATTCCCCGGTGTACGATCGCCGCCACTCCCGTGGACAAACCGAACAGATTGATGAATCCGGCGGCGTCCGCATGATCGTAGGAGCTGGCGCCGAAGGAGGCCAGATCCTGCAGATAGAGAGAGTACGGGGACTTGCGGCCGGCCACGATCACATTGCCCTTGTACAGTACCAGTCGCACCTCGCCGCTGGTATACTCCGAGATCCTCTCCATAAACGCCTCCAGGCTCTCCCTTAAGGGGGTGAACCACTTGCCCGCATAGATCAGCTCGGAGTAGCGCATGGCCAGCATACGTTTGAAGTGAAGGGCATCCGCATCCAGGGTGATCTGCTCCAGCTCGCGAATGCCGGCGTGCAGGATCGTCCCGCCCGGCGTTTCGTACACGCCGCGGCTTTTCATCCCAACCTGACGGGTTTCCACCATGTCCACTCGCCCGATGCCGTTTTCCGCTCCCAGGCGGTTCAACTGATCGATCAGGGCAAGAGGTTCCGTGCTCTTTCCGTTCAGAGAAACGGGAAAACCCTTCTCGAAACCCACGACGATTTCGGTCTCACGATCCGGAGCTTCCTGGGGACTCTTGGTGCGCTGGAACATATCTTCCTTGGGCCGGTTCCACGGGTCTTCCAGATCGCCGCCTTCATGACTCAGATGCCAGAGGTTTTCGTCCCTCGAGTAGATCTTCTCCCTGGTGATCTTGCCCAGATCGATGTTGTGAGAGGCCGCAAAATCGATGGCCTCCTCGCGGGAACGGATGTTCCACATGCGCCAGGGCGCAATCACTCGCAGATGAGGAGCCAGAGCTTTGTAGGTCAGCTCGAAGCGCACCTGGTCGTTGCCTTTTCCGGTACAGCCGTGCGCCACCGCGTCGGCGCCTTCTTTCAGCGCCACTTCCACCTGATGCTTGGCCTGCAACGGTCTGGCGATCGAGGTACCAAGCAGGTACTTGTCCTCGTAGATCGCTCCGGCGCGCAGCACCGGGAACAGATAGTCCTTGAGGAACTCCTCCCGCAAGTCCAGCAAGTAGAGCTTCGAAGCACCCGAGGCAGTCGCTTTTTGTTCCAGACCGCTCAGATCCTCCTCCTGGCCGACATTGGCGCACACGGCAACGACCTCGGCCCCGGGATACTTGTCCAGCAGCCAGGGAATGATGATCGACGTATCCAGACCTCCCGAATAGGCCAGCACGATTTTCTTGGTTTCCGCCATGCGATTAAACTCCTCGTAGATCAGGTAGTGAGTTTGAGCGAACCGGATTCCACCTGTTCGAACACCCGGGCCAGGATGGCGATGCCCTGATCGATCTCCCCGGGCTCTATAATCAGAGGGGGAGCGATGCGCAGGATGTTTCCTCCGGAGCGCAGGATCAGCAGGCCCTGCTCCTGCAATATCCGCAACAACGAGGGCATGACCCCCGAACCATCACCGCCGCCGGCCAGGCGCTCCTGCAATATCTCCAGGCCGAGGAGCAATCCGCGCCCGCGCACGCCGCCTGTAAACGAGTGCTTCTCGGCCAAAACGTTCAGCTTATCCGCCAGATATTCCCCTTTTTCGCGTGTCTGCGCCACGAAGCCGGGATCGGAGAGGATGTCCCACACCCTGGAGGCCACCGCGGTGGTGACCGGGCCGCCCCCAAACGTGGTCCCATGATCTCCTACGTGAATCAGAGAGTTGATCTTTCCGGGGATCAACACGGCCGCCAGCGGCAGCCCCGCGGCCAGCGGTTTGGCCAGGGTGATGATATCCGGTTCCAGTCCGATACCCTCGCTGGCATAGAAACTGCCCGTGCGACTCAATCCGGTCTGCACCTCATCGGCGATGAGGATTACATCGTGTTTGCGGCACAGGCGGTTGCAAGCGGCGGCGAACTCCCGCCTCATGGCGGCCAGCCCTCCTTCTCCCTGAATCACCTCCACGATCACGCCGGCGAAGCTTCCATCCAACTTGCTCTCAAGATCCTGCACGTCGTCGTATTGCGCTACCTCCACACCCGGCACAAGGGGCTGGAAGGGTGTCTGGTATTTGGGATTCGCCGTCACCGAGAGCGCTCCCATGGTTCGGCCGTGAAAGCTTCCGCTGAAACACAATAGTTTGTGATGTCCCTCTCCTCGGGCACGAAGGGCGTACAGCCTTGCGAATTTCAATGCGGTCTCGTTGGCCTCCGAGCCGCTGTTGAGAAACTGCACCGCTTGGAACCGCCGGCTTTCGCTCGGTCCGGTCCCTCCCCGCCCCGTATCCGCACCTTCTGCCGGTTCCTTGCCGACCCCGCGCCTGATCATCTTGGTGGCCAGTTCCAGGACCGGCTCGGTGATATATAGGTTGGAGATGTGGACCAGCTTCTTGATCTGCTCGGCGGCTATCTGCGCCAGATCGTCCCGGCCGTAGCCCAGGGCATTGACCGCTATCCCGCCGGTGAAATCCAGATATCGACGACCCGCGGCGTCCTCCAGCCACACTCCCTCCCCCCTGCTGATCATCAGCAGCTCCGGGGAAAAACAATTAGGAAGCGGATGTTCTTTGATGATGGCTGAATCACTGCTCATGTATATTGCTCCTTCACACACATACTACTCTGAACCCGGATGAAAACGGGTACCGCTTTCGCCCTGTAGAAGAGATCCGAGCGAACCGCTACCGCGGTACCGGCCGATTATCACCTGGCCCACTCCCCTCTCCAGTGCCTGCACGGCGGAGGTGGCCTTTGGAATCATGCCCCCGTTGATCACTCCTGCTTCGATCTGCCGTTGAACCTCGCGGCGATCCAGGCTCCGCAGCACCTCGCCGTTCTTCAGCACACCTGCTGTATCGGAGATGAACACCAAGCTTTCGCTTCCCAGGCTGCAGGCAAGCGCCAGGGCGACGCTGTCCGCATTGATGTTGACCCCCGATCCCTGCTCGTCCATGGATGTCGAGGAAACAACCGGCAGAAAACCCGCCTGGAACAGTGCCCAAAGCAGACGGCCGTTCAACGCCGACACGTTTCCGGTTCGGGTCTCTCCTCCCTGCACCGCACCCAGGGTGGAGCCGAGGAATATGGCCCCGTCGGCGCCGCACAGGCCCACGGCCGGCAGGCCCCTGGACTGGAAGAAGCGCACCAATCTCTTGTTGACTCTACCCGAGAGGATCATCTCCACGACATCCATTTCTTCCCGCCCGGTGATGCGGATTCCCTCATGGAAGCGTGGCTCGAAACCCAGCCGCCTGCTAATGCGGCTGACCTCCGCGCCCCCACCGTGCACCACGACGGCGTATCGATCCGCCATCACTTCCTGCAAGTCGGCGGCAAAGGCCGAAAGCTGATCTGTGTCTTCGGCGGTCTTACCGCCGATCTTCACCGTAATCACCGGTCTGTCGAGCTTGGGAGTTTCCATGGTCTTCGCTCTGTTCAGATCTCTCCGGCCACGGACAGACCGCTGAGTTCGGGCAATCCCATGCGTATATTCATGTTTTGCACCGCCTGTCCCGAGGCCCCCTTCATCAGATTGTCGAGAACCGAGAACAGAATCAGGGTACGGTCTTCGAGATGCCAGCCGATGTCGCAGCGATTCGAACCGCGCACTTCTGCTGTCTGTGGAATCCCCTCATCGTGCACTCCGATGCACTTCGCGGTGTCGTAGGCCTCGTGAAACAGAGCAGCGACCCGCTCCGCGTCGCAGGCCCGGGACAGCGGAACCAGAATCGTAGTGCTCATCCCCTTGCGCAGAGGCGCCAAGTGGGGCACGAAGAGGATCGATGCCTCCGGTGCGTGCACGTGCAGCTGCTCCTCCATCTCGGCCACGTGGCGGTGGCTCTTTCCCGGTGCGTAGGCACAGGCGTTCTCGCTGCGGGCGCAGAACATGTACTCCGCGCGCACCTTTCTTCCCGCTCCGGAGATGCCGGAGATCGAGCTGACATGGATCTCCCCGCCGATCAATCCCTCCCGCGCCACCGGCAGCAGGGGCAGCAGAACCGAGGTGGGATAACAGCCGGGATTGGCGATCAGGTCGGCGGACCGAACAGCCTCGGCGTACCACTCGGGCAGGCCGTATACCGCCTGCTCCAGCAGATCCGCCCGCGGCGGAGGCGTGCCGTATGCCGCCTCAAAGGCATCGAGGCTCTTCATGCGGAAATCGGCGGACAGATCGATGACAACCGAGGTTTCGAGGAACGGGGCGCACAGGCGCGCCGATTCCAGATGCGGCAGGGCGGAAAACACCACGTCCGGCCTGAGCTGTGTTGCCTCTTCGAGGCTCAGCAGGATCCCTTCGCCCGGGATCTTCCCTTCAGGATCCCGAAATCCAGGATCCACCTCGCTCAGCTTCCGGCCCGCCTTCGAGGAGGATACAGGCAGCAGCTGTTCGACATGCGGGTGGGCGGCCAGCAGCCGCGCCAACAACAAACCCGTATAACCACTCGTCCCTAAGATGGCCGCATTCATCCCATCTCCTCTTCTAGACCCGGAATCCGTTCCTTGATCGCCTCTAGCAGCTGATGGCGCGATACTCCATCCCGGGGCATGATCAGGATGGTATCGTCTCCGGCTATGGTTCCCAAAACTTCCGGGATGTTCAGATTGTCTATGGCAAACGCCACGGTGGAGGCGTGTCCCGGCAGGGTCTTCACCAGTCCCTGGTTTCCGGAGAAATCGATGGAAATGAATCCTCTGCGGAAATCCTCCACCAGGCTCTTGTCCGATCCCACCTTGCTGTCCGAGTCGGAAAAGGTATAGATGTACCCGCCCTTCCCGTCCGGGATCTTTCCCACCTTCAGGTATTTCAAATCCCGGGACAGAGTCGCCTGGGTAACTTTGAAGCCTTCCTCGGATAGAAAATGGAGCAGCACCTCCTGGCTGTTGATCCGCTTTGTCTCTATGATGTGCCGCAAGCGGGCGAGACGCATAGAGCGTTCCATAGCATGCCTTCCTGCATTTTTATAATACCAAACTGTATATTTTTACAATAGCCGCGAGAGAAAAACAAGAAAAATTCCGCACGAAAAATATCCGTTTGTCGATTAATTCTTCACCTTGCCGCACCGCCCGTCGTAGGGTACCTTGTAGCCATGGAGCAGGAAACCCAGCTGCTGCGGAGTCTCGGCTTCCCGGATCTGCGATTCCATAGCGCATTCAACCATTTCGACTTCAAGCGGGGCGGCCGGCGCATTTTAGTGATCGGCCCCATGGGCTCGGGCAAAACCGAGTACAGCGCGCGGGTGTGGAGGGACTCCCTGGTCGCACGCAGAAAAACAGAGGCAGTCGGGCAGTCGACGACCGAGTGCGGGGCGGATCGGCGCAAAGTGTTCTTCATTCGCGCCATGCTGGACAAGACCCGATTTCCCGACTATCCGTCCGACGCACTGCCGTACCGAAACGGCTACGAGCGTTGCGGGCACTACACCACCGATATCCGCGACTCCTTCGAGTTGGAGAAGGTCATCACCGACAATCCGGACGTGGGCACCTGGATCATCGACGAGGCCGCATTCTACGAGGAACGCCTGGCCTACGTGGTGGAAAACGACTCCCGCAGGCGGGGAACCGTGTTCATCTTCCCCTCCCTGATCCTCAATTTCCGCCGTGAGATCTTCAACGCCACCGCACGCCTGCTGTTGGAAACAGCCACAGACATCTTTCCCCTCACCGCCTACTGCGAGCACGCCGAGTGCCTGAAAGACTCGCTTTACACCTACCGCTACTATCTGGTGGACGGACAGGAGTGCCCGGCGCTGTATTTCGACCCGCTGATTATCGTGGGTGGAGATCAGCAGAAGACCGATCCGCGGGAGCCCAACTACTGCACGCGCTGCGACACCCATCACTATCTGCCGGCCAAGGAGTACACGTACCTGACCCTCAAACCCCTGGGAGAGCGGGCTGCCGCCGGGGATCTGGACCCGTTGCGCAGGGAGATGGGATTGATCCAAGACAAGACCGAAAGCTCGCTTCTATACGAGTATCTGTGCTCACGCTACCTTGAGGTGCAGCGGCCCAATCCGGTGATGATGAACGCCCTGAAAGTTTCCTGCATCGCGGAAAAGGCACTGAGCTTTCTGTATGCCGAACAGAATCTGATTTCCCGCGCACAGGTAATCGAGCTGGTCGAGAGCCTGGGGCTCGACCGTGAGTATCTGGAAAAACGACTGCGGGACAACGGCCGCCTCCTGTAATGGACTATCCAACAAAACAGGCGAACAGCCCGATTGCCCTCGCCGCCGTCGTCACGCTTGCGCTCCTGTTCTCCTGCACCGGTCAACCCCCGGAGATCGCCCGCGTATTCTGGCAGTTGAATATCGTGGAGGACAGGGAGCAGAGCTTCTCCTACCAGTCTCTGAGCCTGTTTCTCAAACCGAATGATCCGGATGGCTTCGACGATATCGAAGACGTGCATCTGATTAATGACGAACAGGAGCTGTTCTGGCGACTGGACGGCGAATCGTGGGCACAATCCGGCTCGGAAGGGGAAATCTGGATCGGCAGCAACGCGCTGAAGATGCCCGACGGGGCCTCGTTTCCGGCCGGGGAGTATCGCATCCTGCTGCGGGATGTAGGAGGGGAGTCGGCTGAACAAACGATCCGTCTGCGCTCGATCTCCACGAAACAGGCGGAGGAGTATCTGCCGGAAGTCACCATTGAGGAACAAACGATCCGTATTTCCGGAAAGGCTTCCCCCTACGAACTTTGGATCTGCGACGCCGCAGGCCGCTACCTCTCTTCCCTGCCCGTTTCCGACGGGTTCCTGCGCCTGGACAGCATCGCTTCCTCCCAACCGGAGCTGCAGGCGGGATTCGTATTCAAGGTGTACGGCTTCGTGGACAACCGGAATCTAGGCGTACTGTCCGGACCCTACTACGTGAGGCCGTAACAGATCCCGCGCGCCCGCCTCAGGAGGAGGCGCGGGTAGTTTTTTCCTTGAGCTCGAGAGCACGGATTTCGTCGTTCAACTGCTCGATTTCGGCGACCAACGAGCTCAACGCTTCCTTGTCGCTGTTCGAAGGGGTTTTTTTCTTGCGTGTGCCGAAATAAGCCTCACCCAGACGGGCGAACAGATTCTGCCGCTTGCGCATCTCAGCACTGATTTTGGCCTTGATGCCGAGGATGCGGGCGGACTTTCGCGTGGCCCGCGCTGTGGCTTTGAACACCGCACTGATGCCCTTGCCGGCTTTCTCGGCTGCCGGGCCGATCTCCTCTTTGACCTTCTTCGTGGTTTCCGACAAGCCTTTCTTCGCCTGCCGGGCAATCGGAGCGATATCTTTCTCCACCCGCTTCTGCGCCCGCTTCTGCGCTTCTGCGCCGAGTTCCCGCGCGGCTTCACCGATCTTGGCCACTCGGCCGGTGCCGCGCTTCGTGCTCGGCTTGGCAGCCGCAGTCGTCCGGCTCGTTGTGGTTTTCGATCCCGGCGAGCCGGAAGATTTCCGCGGCGCCGCCTTCTTTTCCTGCGACCCGGCCTGCGCCCCAGTCTGCTGCTTGTTTACGTTGTCTTCGGCTTTCTCCATCTTTTCTTCTCCTCCCTAAACCCGTCTCCTACACTCCGTCCGTTCTGTAGGCTTGCGTTAGAACCGCGGCGTTACAACCGCCATAATCAAAGATACATAATTGCGTGCCGTTCCGTCCAACAATCCAGCGGCGGTGTATTGACCTGGATGCAGCGGAAGGTTACGTTTGATTCGGTTGCAATGATCATTCTTGTCATTCTCGGATTCGTCTGTCTGCTCGCGGGTATCATCGGTTGCGTGCTGCCCGTGATCCCCGGACCGCCCCTCAGCTACGCGGCTCTGATCCTCCTGTCCATCGCGCACAAGTGGGAGGCGTTCAGCCCGACTGTGCTGATCGTGCTCGGAGCCGCCGCGGCTGCGGTGACCGTTTTGGATTACGTCATACCGATTGTGACTTCCAGGCGAAAGGGAGCCAGCAAGGCCGGGATCTGGGGTTCGGTCATCGGCATGTTCGCCGGCATGGTTTTTTTCCCGCCTTTCGGCGTGCTCATCGGCACCTTCGCCGGCGCAGTCCTGGGCGAGCTTCTGTTCAGCAAACATCCGGACGGTGCCTTGAGAGCGGGTTGGGGCGTGTTTTTGGGCACGATGCTCGGAATCGGCGCAAAGCTGACCGTAAGCGGGGTAATCGCTTTCTATTTCCTTCGCGCCGTATCGCGGGGATAACGACAGACGGAATACCCCCGTACCAAAACCATACTTTTGAACGGTTTCAACCATACCTCCCTCCGGGTACGTTCTATAGTGAAGAGTAAAACGCACGTTGAAGCGAGAGAAGAGGTTTGGGATGAACCGTCAGGACAACCTGCTCTGCATGTACCTCAAAGAGATCAACCAATATCCGCTTCTCGATCGGGAGGAGGAACGGGTCGTCTGCCGTCGCGCCGCAGCCGGCGATCGCGGCGCGAGGGAGCAGCTGATCCGCTCAAACCTGCGCTTCGTGGTTGCCGTAGCCAAACGGTACCGCACAAAGGAGATTCCGCTCCTCGACCTGATCAACGAGGGAAACATAGGCCTGCTCAAGGCCGTCGAACACTTCGACGTGGACAAAGGGTACCACTTCATCTCCTACGCGGCTTGGTGGGTGCGGCAGTCAATCCTCAAAGCCCTCTCGGACAAGTCCAGGATGATTCGGCTTCAATGGAATCGGGCCAACGAGCTGGTTCACATCGAGCGCAAGAGGCGCGAGCTGCTGGCTGAGAATGCCGGCTGTCAGGATCTCGGCAGAATCGCCGCCGAACTGGGCATGTCCGAGAATCACGTCGGCAATCTGATAAGCCTCTCCCAGGCTCCTCTCTCCCTGGATTCTCCAGTGCCCGGTGATGCCGATGTATCGGTGCTCGGAGACTTGATCTGCGACCGGACGGGGCAGAGCCCGGAGGAGGAGGCGGTCATCCGCTCTCTGAACCGACACATTCACAAGCTGGTGGCAACTCTCTCGCCGAAGGAGGCCGAAATACTGGCGCTTCGCTATGGTCTGAACGGGGAGAAGGTTCTTTCACTACGGGAAATCGGCCGACGGTACAAGCTGTCCAGGGAGAGGATCCGGCAGATCGAAAAGAAAGCGATCAACAAGCTGCGTTCCCCCTCCTGCCGCCAGCTGCTTGAAGCCTATGTGGCTTGAAGGACCCGCAGCTCGACACCCTCGCGCCCGATGACCGGCAAGTCACCCGCCTAGCAGCCGATTGCCGCGAAACAAAGCCGCAGCCCGGCAGGCGCTCTCGGAAAAAGCACCGACGGCGGTCTCATCGGAAAGCACGACTCCGGCGTAGCCGTCCCGCAACGCATCGTACAGGCAGCTGATCTCCGAGCGGGTCGGCTCCGGATGTTCACTCATGTGTTCCAGAACCTGACCGGCCAGCAGTATCGGTTTTGATAAACGTGAAATTCGCTGCGAAAACGCGGAAAGCTCGGCCGCCATGAGCGCCATGCCCATCTCCGCCCCCAGATCTCCCCGACAGATCCAAAGCTCATCCGCGATTTCGGCGATCCGTTCGACCTCCTGCAGGGCGCCAGCCCGCTCCACCTTGGCGATCAGGAACAGCGAAGGATCGAGCAGCCTCCGATAGTTGCTCATCTCCGCGGCATCCTTTAGGTAGGACAGGGCGAAGCGAACGTTGGGGTAACGGCTCCCCAACTCCACGATCCGCCTGTCCTTGGCGCTGAGCCGCTCGATTCGGTAGGGGGAAGCGGCGATGGTGATGCCCTTGGCGCTCGAGATCTCCCCTCCCCTCTCCACCCGGGCGACGATCCGCTCCGAGTCCATAGACTCGATGCGCAGCATCACCTTGGCATCGTTGAGCGCAATTTCACCACCGGAGGAACGCGCGGCGGTGAAAAAATCCGGGTGTGGAACCGGGATCACAACAGCGGCGGAACTCTGCCGCTGTTCCCCATCGATGCCTCCTGCAACCAGTTCCACCTTCTGGCCGGCCGGCAGCTCGATTCGAGGGATCGAGCCGATGCGCCACTTGCTGGCCTGCAGATCCAGAATCACGGGCGGCGCCGCCCCGCCCGCCTCGCCTGCGGCAAGCCGCCGGTGGAAAGCGATCAGCTCACCCAGCCACCCTTCCAGCGTCGCCAGGTTCATGTGGGAGGTGTTGAGGCGGAAGGCATCCGCTCCGGCGGCCAGGAGCCCTTTCCAGACGTCCGGCCCCCTCGTGGCAGGCCCGAGGGTGGCGACGATTCGGTAGTTCACGATCGGGCCTCTTTTACAGTCTTGTTTGCGGCTGCGTTTGCTGCCGCGGGATTTCGCAGCAGCGAGGTTTGCGAGAAGATCATCCCCGAAAGCATCAACATACACCCGACCAATCCACGCGCCGAGAGGATCTCCCCCAGGATCAGCCATCCGCCCAACACGGCGAAGGCGCCTTCCAGGCTGAGGATGATGGCCGCATGCGCCGGGTGGGCGGTCTTTTGAACCACCACCTGTAGGGTATAGGCGATTCCGACCGAGCACACCCCCCCGTAGAGGATCGGCACGGCCGCCTGCAGGACCGAGCGCGGGTCGATCGATTCCGCGGCGATGGCCACCACCAGGCTGAAGATCGAACACGCGCCGAATTGAATACCCGAAAGCACCAGCGAATCGGTCTTCGGGGAAAACCAGCCGATCAACTGTACGTGCGCGGTAAAGAACAGGGCGCTGAGCAGCACCAGAAAATCTCCCCTGGAGATGTTGAATCCGCGAGTGATGCTCAATAGATACAGCCCCGCCAAGGCAAGGCCGGCTCCAACCCACCGGCTCCAGCCGGCCTTCTGCCGCCACAGCAGACCGGAGAGGGGTACCAGAACCACGTACAGGCCGGTGATGAATCCGGCCTTGCCCGCCGTGGTGTAGACGATCCCCACCTGCTGAAGGGAGGCCGCCGCGAACAGAACCGTGCCGCAGACAAGGCCGTAGAGCCACACCCGACCGCCGCGTTCGGGGCTCGACACGCCGCGCTCAGGTACGTTGAGTTCCGAAACATCAGGTTCCGGGGCGTCTCCCTCCCGTGCTTGCCTCTTCGCCGGGATACCTCCGGTTCTGTTGCCTCGGGATCGCCTGCCGCCCAATACGATCAACGGCAGCAGGGAGAGCGAGCCCAGTGCGAAGCGGATTCCGTTGTAGGTGAACGGCTCGACATGCTCCATGCCCGCTCTCTGGGCTACGAAGGCAAAGCCCCAGATGGCGGCGGTGAGAAGCAGCAGCGCGTCGTCTTTGAAGGTTCGTGTTTCCATGGTTGTCGGCAGCCATAGTACCCGTACGCCGCCCGGCGCGTCTACAGCGTGGACAGAAGCAGAGAGTAGGCCGCGGTGATCTCCTGACAGCGGCGCAGGCCTTTGGGATTGATATCCGGGTGGTAGATCTTCATCAACCGCTTATATCGAACTTTGAGAACGGGCAGGCTCAGGTCCCGCCCTTCCAGTTCCATCAAGCGCAGGGCCCTCTGCAGGCTCGTGGAATCAACCCGGTTTGGGGATGTGTTTTCCCACGAGCCGTCCGCGCCACCCCGTTCGCCGTCCCTTTCCTGTCCGCGCCGCCTGCGCTGCCCGGCGTGTGCGTACTGCGCCGATGCGTAGCCTTCGGCGGCAGCCTGCCTCAGCAGATTACCGATCACCGTGGCAAATACGCTTCGAGCCTCCAGCACGTGCCTCTGAAAGAAAAACTCGATCAACCGCCTTGCGTTTTTTTCAGCCAAAGAAGGGATGGCGAAGGAGCGCTCCTTGCAGTACTCGCCGGCCGCCTGCCGCATCAGGCGCCCCAGCGGGAAATATTCCGCCAGGTACACGTCCCGCGCACGCTCGTAGCGGCCGAAAGCCCGCAGCATGGAGGAGAACTGCTCTTCGGCCACCTGGTGGCTGCGCACCGCCCGGGCCGCGGCGGCGAGAAAGACTCCGAGGATCTCCATCTGCTCCGGGTGGGTGAAAAAAATCCCGGCCTGTTCCAGCAGACAAGCGGTTTGATTGCCGCAGAACAGCTCGAGCAAGGCCACAAACTCCCAGATATTCGCCTGACTGTAGCGGATGGTGGCAGCGGAGAGCCCCACCAGAGGGTGGCCGGCAGCCTGCGCGGCGTAGATGCGGCGATAGAACTCCGCTTGATCGACGGCGAGCAGATCCCGGATTTCGGCGGCTCGAAGCGACCAGGAATCCCCGCACTCTTCCATCCCGGCGATGCGCCGGATCACCCGCTCGGCGCAGCTGCCGCCTGACATTAGGTGCTGCCGCGGAGGGTGCGTTCGAGCAGCGACCACAGTTCCAGATATTTCTGATAGCGTTCCCCGTACACCTCGACCATTCGAGAATCCGGAACGAAGCGATCGCTGGTGCGAACCGCCGATTCGGCTCCCTGCTCCAGGGAGGCGTACACGCCCGTGCCCGTACCGGCCAGAATGGCCGCGCCCAAAGCTCCGGCCTCGGTCACGTCGGTACGTTCGAAGGGGCTGTCGAGGATATCGGCGCACATCTGCACCCAGGCCGCGGATCGGCTGCCCCCGCCCACGGCGCGGTAGCGCTCCGGATGGATGCCCGCCCCCGGCAGCGTGGCCACGCTCTCCTTCAGGGAGAAGATCGAAGACTCCAGGATCGACCGCAGCACATCGCCGCGCCGGGTTCCCAGTCGTAATCCTGCGATCACACCGGAGGCGTCGCCGATGAACTCCGGTGGTCCCATGAAGGCGAAATGAGGCAGCACCATCACCTTACTCGGCTCCGGCGGGATCTCGGCGAAAAGGCGCTCGTACACATCCGTGCCTTCCGCCTGAGCCTGCCGGTGCTCTTCGGCTGCGAAAGTGTCCCGATACCATTTGACCACCGAGCCGCATTGATTGTAGATAAAGCTGACGAAACGACCCGGGCAGGCGTGATGCTCGGTGTTCAAGCCTCGTTCGATCATGATCGCCGGTTCCGGTCGATCGGCGAACACCGGCACAATGCACAGGTAGGTGCCCATGCCGAACATGGCGCTGCCGGCCTGGGTCACTCCGCTGCCCAGGGCGTTGCCGCACTGGTCGTGGGCGCCCGCGCAGATTGCCGCCCCTTCGGGAAGCCCCAACTCCGCGGCGGACTGCCCGGACACCCTTCCGATCACCGTTCCGGAGGGAACGGTTGCGGGAAGCTTTTCCCGATCCAATCCGCTCCACTCCAGCAGACGGTCCGACCAATCGGTGCGGTCGATATCGAACAGAAGACT
>Ga0272441_10010213_pt1 | contig 14275 bp, 5 predicted proteins | sample SSMProp6N_FD_193582 | JGI IMG/M metagenome (GOLD analysis project Ga0272441, IMG submission 193582) | Marine sediment archaeal communities from Little Sippewissett salt marsh, Falmouth, MA, United States - SSM-Prop-6N | ecosystem: Environmental > Aquatic > Marine > Wetlands > Sediment ... | reverse complement strand
GAAGCCCTCGTTGACAGGGTCCACGAGGGCCCTGGGCAGATCACGGAATGTGCGCACCTGCTGGGCCAGAGCAATGCGTCTCGGGTCTCGGGGGGGCGCTTCCTTGTCGCCCGCGATGGCGGCGTGCACATGCTCCGGCACGGGCAGAGTGGCGAAGCCACTCATGTCCACCTCATCCAGCCAGGAGGGAGGGCGACGAACCCGGAAATTCCGGCGGAACCAGTCGCGGTAGCGGGTGGCCGTCACCTGCCAGTTTCCGCGGTGCACCAGCAGGCGGGCAGGTGGATAGGAACGCGTCTGCCCCGGCTCCAGCGCCTCCTCGGGGATGTACAGCACCCACATCCGACCGGGGTTGGGGCCGCGCCAGATGAACTTCTCCCGGGTTTCCGGGTCCATGATGATGAGCCCCAGGCCCTCGTCGAGAGAGGGCTCCCACACGCCGCCCCATTGCATCACCGCGGTGGACAGCGTCCCGCCGTAGATGCCACCGCTCCAGTCCCAAGCGGGAACGCCGGCCCCCTCACCACTCCACCCCCAGTGGGTCAAGTGCACCGCCAGGTTGGTGCCGGCATCCTCCCCCAACTGCAGGCCGCCCAGGTGCGGGAAGGTCGTAAGCGCCGTGGTGGCCTCGGGCCCCTCGTTGGTCACGGTGATGCCGCAGTCTGCGGTCACATCATCGTGGGGCATGCGGACGCTTAGCTCGATGCGCAGGCCCGCCGGGGATTCAAGCGTCAGGCGGAGCAGGCCCCCCTGGAAGTCCGTGGTGAACTGACGGCCCAGCAGCCGGCAATCCCGAGGCGTCACCGATGTCCCGCCGAGGTTTGCCGGGTCGGCCTTGTAGGTATAGGGCTGCGTCTGGCCCATCAGGATCCGGAACAGACCACCATCAGGCCCGGCCTGCTTAAGGTACTCATCACCGGTCGCGAGGTTGAGCAGGCTGACCAGGGCGCCGGTGCGGCCGTCGAAGCCCAGCCGCAGGTTCCCATTCCCCAGAACGATCATCGGCCCGTCGGGGTCCTGCAGCAGTTGGCAGGTTGTGCGAGCCCAGGCAAGGTGTGGCAAGCTGCAAAGCACCATTGCACAGCCACATAGGGCAGACCATCGCCAAAGCACACGCGGTGACATTCGCATCGCTCCAGGCCTCAGGGATGTGGCTGAGCTTCGCCGGTCCGTGAGCCCGGACCTCCGCGGCCCGGCCCCAGGGCTTTCCTCGCTGCTGGCGTCCGTGGATGTCCAGGCAGGGCTCCCGGTCCGGGGCTTTCATCGCTGCAGGGCAACCCGCCTTGGAAAGCACTCAGTTCAGATCGTTGATGACCAGGGAACCGGAGGCGTCGCGGTACCTGTCGCCGTCGCGTGTGAACCGCCGCCGGCCGCCGAAGAAGTTGTCGGTCGACCAACTCGGGAGCGGCGAGGCATTGCTGACGGCGACGCCCTGCAGGTTGAACTGGTTGCCGCGGATGAGCACATAGCCAGACCGTTTGCCGATGCGCACGGCCACGCGTGAGGGGTTGGCGGGCTCGGTGAACAGGTTGCCGTCGATGATGACATCAGAGGCATACTCGAGGTTGATATCGGCCGGCGAGAATTCGCGGGGCGGTGTGTCCTGGTACATGGGGAAGGCGGCGCCGGCGCGATCCGTGCAGTACAGCAGGCAGTGGTCGATGGTGGCCTGTCTACTGCCCCGCAGAGTGATGCCGTAGTCACGGTACGCGATGTGGCACTGGGTGATGCGCAGGCCCGGCTCCTCCCATACCCCCGGGTCCTTCAGGTCCACGACGATGCCTCGCCTAACACCGACGAAGTAGCTATTCAGGATGCTGCCGTCTTCAACGGCCTGGTCTCGGTTCGCAACGGCCTTCAGGGTCAAGCCGTCGGCGGCGGACCACACGCGGCAGTGGCTAAGCATGGGGTTGTAGGAATCTTCCAGAAGTATGCCGTGCTCGGTCGCGAAGGCTACGTCCTGCGCCACCGGCCCATAAGGCCCGGCGACCTGGACGTTGGACAGACGTGGGAACCACGCTCCGCGCACGAGCACACCGGTGTCGAAGTGGCCCACATCGAACTGCGCCCCGCGGATTAGCACGTTTTGGGCGAGGAACTGGGTGCGGTGTTTGACCCCCAATAGGGCTTTATCAAAGCTCAGAGCGGTCCCCGCGTGCTCTCTTGCCGCGACGATGGACAGGTCCGAGACCGTGAAGGACATCCGGTTGATCTGCTCACCGCGCCAGTGAATCCCGCCCTCGGCGTTGTCCACGACCAGCTCGGTGACGTCCTGCCCGGCTCCCTGGATGGCCAGGCCGTACGTATCGGCATTGCCGGAGGCCTCGAACTTGATCGGGGCGGACAGACGGTAGACGCCCGGTCCAATGGTTATCTTGATGTGACGCAGGCCACCGATGGCGTCGGCGATGCGCTGGAAGGCAGGGGCGCTATCCTGTTGTCCCCGCGGGTCCGCGCCGAACTGCAGGGCATCGAACACGCCCGAAGTGGGGGCACGCTCCTGCCTGTCCTGAGCGCAAACAGGTGTGCGGGCAAGCATGGCGACGAAGGCCGGCAGCATCAAGGCAAGTGTGCGAACCAAGATCCCGCGGGCTGTGCAGGCAGTCATGGGGGGCACGGGCAGGCTCCTTTGGCCAAGGCATCTTGCGATCGGCGGGGCGGGGGCATAGGCCCGGGAGCAACCCGGACCCTCCCGCACCCGCGGTTGCTCAACTCAGATGAGACTGCTTCTGTCACGGGCTCATCGAAGCGCCGCTTCGCCGGTGCGGCCCTCAGTCACTGCCGCCGTCATAGGTGATGGCAATGTTGTCATAGCAGGTGATGTGGCCGGCGGTGTCGGAGGGCTGTATGGCGAAGCTCACGTCGCTTCCGGCCGGTCTTCCCAGGCGTCCCTCGCCAACAAAGGTCGGGACCTCGCCCACCGGCTGGACGACAAGCCGGCAGCGCCCGGTGTCTGTGTCGAGGGCCAGTTGCAGATGGTTCCACACATCGTAGGCGATGGGCACGTTGCAGGCGCGGTACCGCTCTGAATCCCAGCACTCCCAGACGCCGTCTGCGGCCCGAGCGCCGGCCACGGTCTGTGCAGACGGTCCCGAGATGAAGCCCACAGCCGTGCGGTGCGTCGAGGCAGCCTTCGGATCGGGGATCATGTAAGGGAAGGGCCGCGAGGAGCGGATGAATAGGTCCAGATCAGCCGTGAGGGTAGCGCACTCATTCAAGCGAAGCCCACGCTCACCCACGGCAAGCAGGCGCCCGCCACCCCGTGCGATGAGACTATTGACGCCCTCGCCGAAGGAGGTGCCGTTGTGGACCGTGTATTGGTCTGGCCGCCCCTCGGTGACCTGCCATACACCGCCGGTCCCGGCCCTGGCGGCGTGCAGTCTCCGGCCCGGCGTGTGGGCCTCGAAGTCGTCTGCGAAATGGGTCTGACTGCCCGGCCGGGCGTAGTGTAGCGTCGGAACCCACCTGAGCGAGACGTCATCCACGTACATGGCGGCGCCCGGCTGCCCCTCAGGCAAGAAGTAGACCTGCCGGAAGCTGCGGTAGACGGGGACGGGGATCGGTATGTTGACGCCGGGTTGAGTGACGAATCGGGACTCTGGGAGGGCATACGTCACGCCCTGGGCAAGGGCGATCTCGTCCCCGGGCCCCGCGAAGGCCGAGTACATCCCGTCGTCGAGGTCCACCCGGAGGGTGAACTTCTGCCACGCTCGCGCCGGCATGCCGTAGTCGCAGGCGACCCAGGCGCCGTGGTCGGAATAGGCGATGCGCCCGTCGGCCTGCATCCGCAGCCCAACGTCAAGCTCGGTGCCGTCTGACTGCAGATAGGTGGCCAGGTCGCAGGAGTCGCCGTCGCGGTAGAGCCAGTAGGTGAGGGTGCACTGCCCATTGGTGATGGCGGTGTCCAGGGCTTCGGTAAGGCGGCCGCGGTCCGGGCTGCTATTGTGCCAACCCGTCAGAGCCCCGCGCCCGTCGCCTGAGCAAGTCAGCTTCACGGCCCGCCCCTTATCGCCCCGCCGCACCGCCTCCTGGACCACCGGCCGCGGGTCGCGCCCATCGCCCAGCCGGTACCAGACCCCGGGGCAGGCACGCAGCCCGGGCACATGGGCGGAGGCGCCCCAGGCCTCGAGAGCACTCTCCCCGGCCAGAGGCGCTTCATCGAAGCTCTGCTCCAGGAACCGGATATGTCCCAGGTCGGCAAGGTCTTGGCGCCACTGCCGCCAGCGCTGGTACCAGGCCAGATGGTATGAGTCGTACCAAACGTCCGAGCGCCAACCGTCGGCGCCCTGTGGAGGCGGCGCGGCGAAGTACGGGTATGCGCCGCCGGCGATGACCTTGACCTGCGGGCGCTTGCTCTGAGCGATGTACTCGTGAAGCGCCCTGTGGGACACCGTGCCCTTGCCGGCCCGCACGTCGGTCAGGTAACCCTTCGTCGGGGCGTCAAAATCGAGGGTCGCCTCGAAAAAGACGGGACTGACAATCTCGTCCACCAGGCCCTCATCCACCCACGTTCGCCAGTCAAGTCGCCAGTTGCCCAGAGGCGGGCCGACATGCTCGCCCGAGAGGGTCATCGCGATGCGTATCCGTGGGTCTACCTCGTTGAGGGCTTCCCGCAGATCACGCAATAGCTGGGTGACGTAGCCGCCGCGTAGGTCGTGCCACTTGGCCACCGTGGGGTCCAGGGGGTCAAATGCAGGGCTGTCCACATCGAAGCGTGGATCGGTGAGGATGTCCACACCGTATAGGCGTTTCATGTCCCGGACCACCGGCTCATTGAACCCGTAGCGATCGGCCTTGTCAGGCGGGTCCACCAGTTGGGACACTTCGCTACGCATGCACACCAGGAAGCCTCTGATGCCCTGGGTCCGGGCCATGTGCACGAACTCGGCCACTTTCGAGGCGCGGGCCCCGGGGTATGCATACTCACGGACCATCCATAGCGGGTTACCCCGTCGGTCAACGGTGATGACCTCAGGATGCTGTGCCGTGTATGTGCTGACGTATCGCCAGGGTATCATGCGACCGACACCGGGTGTGCCCACGTCTTCGGGAGCGCCGTCACTGTAGACATGGGGATGCCAGGCCCAGAAGTCCAGCCCATGTCGGTCACACAGCTTCTGCGCGAGCCCATGCAGGTCGAAGCTCGCCGCCACCTTGTCCGTGTGCTGCCACATCCACGCGAGCCTGGGGTTGGGTTGCTGTATGGGATTCAGGCGGACTAACTCCGGGCCGAGCTGCTCGAGGTCTGTACGTAGATACAGCCCTGTGTATCCGCGGCCCTTCCAGTGCACAATCATGTGCTGGAGGGCCTCGGGGGTGTCCATGGCCGGGTCCGTGCCCGGTCCGTAGGCCACCAACGAATCGCCCCAGCTTGGAACAACGTTACTTGAGTATGAGCTCGTCGCGTCCGCCCCGAGGGGCGCCATCGAGATCACCACCAGCACAAGTGCCGTCCGCATCGCTTCACAGTCTCCGTGGTGGGTTGCGGCTCACAGGCCACTACGCCCAGGCGTCCTGGGACAATCGTGAGTTCGCCTTGGGCCAAGACCATCCTGCCTGTTGTCCGAGGCAAATGGAAGAGGTGGCTGCGCGCAATGGAGCCATCTCGTCGGCCATTCCGCCCATCAATCGGCGTTGCCCGCGTTTCTAGAGCCCGCTGCCGAGCCCGCAGGGTGCGGCCCCCCGCAGCGGCCTCAGACAGTGCCTGGGCTTCGTGGTATTATCCCTCTGTCTCGTAGTCGCCGCCGCGGGCCGAGCCCGGGGTAGGAGGGATAGCATGACGCCGACACGGGTACTACTTGTCTGCGCCTCGGCTTGTGTCGCCTCGTGCAGCGCAGCTCAGCAGATAGGCCTGACGTACCACGGCAAGCCGTACGACCTTGTCAAGGCCAACTGGATGGGGGCCAACTATCTGCAGGCACTGATCAACCCACGGTGGGAGGCCGTCGCCTTCGCCCACAACCGCTTCGGGGATGCTGAGGGCGTCGGAGGGCTGTACTTCATCGACGATCAGGGGCGCGTGATCTGGTCGTTTGCCGCGGAAGCTGAGTACGGGCCTGTCGCCAGAGTCCAGGCCGTTGCCACGATGGCCCGTGGCATCCTCCGGGCGCGAATACCCCACAGTCACGGGCGCTACTTCTTCGTGATCGATGGCAGGCAGGCGCAGTACCTCCGGCCACATGGAGAACGCATCGGGGCCTACTGGCTGCAGGACACGTCAACGCCGTTCTGCACGGTCGAGGCGACGTCGGTCGGCGGGCAAGCGCCCCTGGACGCGCCCGAGGTGGAGCGTCTGCCCGAGGTGATGGCGGCCCGGACAGTCTACCATGGGACGCTGGGGCCGGCTGCGGTGACGCTCACCAGCCGTACGAGCGTGCAAGACATCGCCCCGGGGATGGAGATTACTGCCCCCGAGCCATCTGCACTGAGCCTGACGATCCGCCCCACGCAAGGGTGCCATTTCATCCATGCGGGCAAGCGGGGGCGGCTGACGCCCCAGGAGGCCTCGAAGGCACAGGGCAGTTCGTGGTTTCTTCTGGAGCGCGAGGCGAAGCTTGCGACGTCGGACAAGACGGGGTGGGAGGCCCCCGCTGTGTGGGGCCAGCTCAATAGCATGGTGCTGGTGGCCTGTGACCCGCCTCCCGACCAGGTGAGGCCGGGAGGCCGGGAGGGGTGGCAGGAGCTGCAGTTCACGTGGAGGCGGGCCGGGACCGTGCGCCTACGCTTCGGTCGCTTCTCTGAACTGGATCCGGCCGACTGCGAGTTCGTGTTCCAGGCGGCGGAACGAGTCGCCCGCGACGGCCACTTCGGCTGCAAGCCCTATCTTCCGGTGCGGACCAGCACAGGCTTCATGGGATCGTTGGCAGGTCTGGCCGCGGCCGCCTGGCTGCTGCAGGAGTACCAACACCCCGAAGCGGCAACGGTGAAGGACGCGGCTCTCGAGGCCATGGCCGCGGTCATCGACGGCGAGAGGCGCGGCTACTATGGCACCTACCAGTGGAACGCTTTGCGTGCCGCGTATTACCTAAGGAAGGTCGCGCCCGACAGGTTTGCATACGGTCGCTGGGCGCAGGTGTGGGCCGACCGCTACCTCAGTCGCTGCCCACCCGGCTGGAAGACGCCGCCCTGGTCTGACACGGCGCTGCGCGCCATCCAGTCGTGGCGATGTGCCTGGCTGATCACCGGTGACGAGAAGTACAGGCAGGCGATGGACGAGGGGATGCTTCAGTTCTCTCTGAGTGACGACAGGCCCATCGAGGGATTCATGATGAACGGCCAAGCGCGGCCCTTCGACGGGTATGATTGCACCGGCGCAAACATGCTGCTGGGGGAATGGGGCCATCGCGGTGATGCGCGAGCACAGACGATGGTAGCCCAGGCGGCGGACAAGTACTTCTGCGACCTGGGCTTCATCCCATACCGCACCTGGACGTGTGATGACCTGCTGCCCTACTACGTCGGTTACTCGCTACCTGGCGTGTACCCAAAGCGGCAGGGCCTTGGGCGGCCCGTGGCGCTGGCACTGGACGAGTACGTGGCCTACGACCACGCCGGTGTCGTGACCCGCCTCCCCCGCCCGGGCATTCCGACGCCACCCTGAGGGCCGATTGGCGCAGGAGGTCGCGCCGGTGCACACGGGCATTGGGCCATCGCCCCGAGGCCGGAGGCCGACCCGCTATTCTTTCTATTGGACCAGATAGCCGGGCAATCGATCACTGTTCGCCCGCGCACCAGCGGATGGCGTTGAGTATCAGCATGGTCTCATCAGCCGAGGGTGCGGCCTCTTCCCCGTCGGCGTCAAGACCGGGCAGCAGTCCACACGCGACGCAGCGCCCCTTGCCGAGAGTTCCGGCGACGAGCACAGGCTTGCCGGACTCTTCGCCCACCGCCAGGACCGTTCCCTCGGGCCCGGCCTGGAGCAGGATATGATCGTAGTAGCCCTGGGTCAGCGCCCTGTCAGCGGCCAGGCCTTGGGTCACGGGGTGCTCTGCGACGAGCTTCCAGCTTTCATGCCGCACGTGCTCGACTCCCCCTGCGCACACCCGGGGGCACACCACGGGCATCGAGCGATAGCCCACCGCATCATGGGTCGTGATCAGGCCACCCCCGCCACCCACGAAGGTGGAGAGCTGCTCGGCCAGCTCTGCCGGGACCATATCGCTGCGGAGTTGGGGCAGGATGACCACCTGGCACTCGTCCTCGTCCACACTCCCGATGCCTATCGCCAGAGCGTCGATACCGTCGGCCCCCTCCAGCATATTGAGCAAGCTCTTGGAACCGTACCCGCCGACGACCACTCCCACTGGGATTCCCTTTCCGGAAAAGCCGGTCTTGAGGGTCGCTGAGGCTTCGTCCGGAGACAGGGGCAGTACACCCATGATCCGCACCTGCCAGTCGGGGTCACGCTCGCGCCGCAAGTAGATGGCGCCACTGCACCCGGTTCTGCCCGGTTGCTGATCCTGGGGCCGCGTGCCCCGGATGCGCCCGACGATGCGGTATCGCATTCCCGGATCATAGGAGTCCAATCTCAGTGAGTAGGAGTTGCCATTGCTGCGATGGCCTGTGGTGCCCGGGTGCTCATCCACGTCGATTTCGACCGGCTCCCCGTTGCCGTCTTTGGGCTCGGCGATCAGCGTCGCGCGTGACGTGGCGACGCCATTCCATCCCCCGGTGTACTGGAAGGTGACCTGATACATGCCCGGGCCGGCCAGTTGGTCACTCACGTCGACGGTTTTCTCGATGGCAGCCTGCTGTCGGAAGTCTTCGCTATCCCAGCCCCCGAGCTTGGTGCTCATCAGCATCAGGGCGGGATTGCGGACGCCGAAGGGCGCGAGGGCCCGGGCGGCGGCACTGACGGCATTCTCGGTCGCCTGAGTCCCTTCTCTGAACCGGGAAAGTCCCGCCCCGACACGGACGGCCCGCTCCCAGTCGCGCAATGCCTCGACGTTGAGCGCGCCGGCCAATGCCAAGCGGTTCATGTGCGTCTGCAGGGCCACGCGCCGGTCGGTATCGACAGCGTTCTTCTCGGCCAGCAGGTCGCAGAGCGCGCAGAGCTGGTCGAGCATCTCGTAGTACGTCAGCACGGCTGCGGTCTCGGCCTTGATGGCGGGGGAGCCCACGCCCTCGGCCAGGCGCATGGCCTTGCGGCAGGCCTGGAGGTTTCCGGCCAAGTGTTGTGCGTCGGGGATGTACCGGAACATGCCCTGGCCGAAGGCGGGCCGGCTGCGCGAGGCCACCATGCCCTCAATGGTGGCCGGTCGGAAGAAATAGCGCTCAACCAAACGCGCTCCGTAGATGTCCCAGGATACCGGACCGAGCAGGACGGCCCATTGGGCCACATCCTCAGGCCGTGAGAGACCTTTGCGGGTGGCCCAGGAAAGGGCGAACTCGTACTCGTCGCGCCCATGGGCGTTCCAACTCCACTCTGCGGCGGCACTGACATTGAAATCAAACAGGTAGTTGTCCGGCACCACATACCCACCCAATGACACCAGCTTCTTGTCCACAAACTCGGTCATGCGGGATTTGATGAACTGCGGGCAGCTCCACGGACTGACAATCCGCCATGACGGTGTGAGCTGCGGGTAGCAGCCGAGCCAACGCCCTCCTGCCGCGTACTCCTCGAGCAATGGGTAGATCATCGGGTCGCGGGAGGAATCGTACGTCTTGCCGCCATCGTAGTATGTCACGCCAACCTCGGGAGGCACCTGTGCAAGGACCTCATCATTGGTCTCGTAGCTGCCCTGAGTAAGCAGGATTCTGATGCGCAGATCGGGGTGGTCTTGGCGGGCGAGCTGCCACGCCTTGACGAAGGCCCGGGTCTCAAGGGGGAACTGCCCCACCTTCGCACACTGCTCACACTCGCAGCGCAGGCTGAGCTCGCCCAGCCAGCAACTGATGTCCCGCAGGCCGTACCGGGCATAGCCACGCATCCACGCCGCCATGATCTCGTGCAGCTTCGGGTTCGAGGCGCAGGGAGCCCACAACTGCCTCGAGTCGCTTTCGTACAGCGCCTTCTTGCCGGTGCCTCGCAACTGGGGGTATGCGACGTATACACCGCGGTTGCCCATGCCGTTCAAGTGGGAGATGATGGGCACCGTCCGTACCGCGTTGAGCCGGCCGCGTCGCACAAGCGACTCACTGATCTCAACCGCCGGGACGCCCTGTTTGTCCACCTCGTGCTTCGTGTGGAACTCCACCAGGTTCATCTTGCGCTGAGCCAGCCACTCGATATCACGCACCGACGAACACCCCCATTCACCCCTCTCGGCCATGTCCGGCCAATCGGTGATGGTCGCCAGGGGGATCGTGACGGTGTCTGCGTTGAATCTCGATTCCAGCAACTGACGCATAGTGAGGGCCGCGTAGAATACGCCCGCCGGCTCCAGGCCGGTCAGCAGCAACCTGTCCGGCCCGACGGGCCGGATAAGGTATGCCTGGTCGGAGTTGGGCAGTGTCCCCAAGCGCTCGGCGTCGGGGACGACGGCGTCGTCGATTCGGCCGGCCTTGTCGCACACGCCCAGCAGAATCTCGAATTCGCCCTCCGTCCGGGCGTCGGCGCCGGCCTTGTAGACAAACAGTGTGCGTAGCGTGCGAGCGGCATTTTGCTCCAACTCACCGGCCCCATCACGCAGGCTGATTCTCACCTGTGCCGAGGGCACCGTTACCTGTTGTTCAATGCTGACTTCCTTGGGAAGGGGGCTGAGCCAGCGCAAGCACTCTGTGAGCCCTTGAGCCTTCTCAGCCTGCGGCGCCGCAAGAGCCGCCGTCGGGATAAGTGCCGCTATCAGACCTATGAACAGCATCCTGACTCCCATGTAGGCATCCCTTTCTGTACTCGAAGTTGCAGCACACGCATTGGGCTGAGTAGCCACTCCCGCAGTGGGCACGGGCCGCAGCAGGCAATCGCCAGGCGCTGCGCGACCGCGTGTCACTGGGCCGCTCCATCGCCCCCGACGACCCGGTACAGCCACCGGTCGGGGAGCGGCTGCCTTGGGATGCCGGGGCCCTCGACCTCTACTTGCAGCTCGTCGTCGTCATGAGATTTCTTGTAGCCCACCCTGAGCCTGTGGAAGCCGGCGCGCAGGGCGGCCGTTCCCCGGCCGTGGCCGTCCGTATACATGCACCGGGCCACCGCAGGCAGCTCAAGGTCTCTTAGTGAGTTACGGATGAAAAGGTACACGCCGTCCTTCGCCGTCACGTGGAAGGTGTACAGGCCGTCGCGAGGCACGCGCAGGTAGCCGTCGAACACCACGGCCGACTGCCCTCGGGTCAGCTTGTCCTGGGGGCGGTGCGTCATCGAGGCGCACAGCCCGCTCTCCAGCGGCCTGTACTCAGCGTCCTTCATCAAATCGTACAGGCGCGACCAGCGGTCGCGCTTTGTATGCGAGTAGCGCAGTCCCGGCTCGAGGCCGGCGGCATCCGTGCGGTCCGGTGCGCGCAGCGACCAGCGCCACGGCCGGTAGTGCCTCGTCGCGCACAGGGGAAGACCCACTCCATCGCGGAACAGGCGGGCCTTCACGGTGGTAGGACCATGCAGCACGATGGGCTCGCGGTAAACCGCTGAGGTCTCATCGGGGTCGGTCCCGTCCAGCGTGTAGCGGATCACCATGCCCTGTGCGTCCCCTCGGATCACAATGGGAGGGTGGTCCGCCATATCGAGCACCGGCAGGGGCTCTGGGGTGATAGAGGGCACTTGCGGCAGGAAGATCGCCTCTGTCCGCCAGCCCCCTCCCGGCGCTTGGGCGAACTCGAAGCAGTCACTGCCAACCGCGAGCGTCTCCTTGCCCGGCAGCACGAGCTGTCCGCTACCCCGGACGATGCCCTGCAGGGTACCGCCATGGGTGTACACCAGCAGCATGTCTGCATCGGCACGGAAGCCCTCTAGATCGAGTCTGTGGGGCGTGGCGCAGGCGAGTAGTGCCAGGCGGCCGCCATCGCGTAGCGTGCACCGAAAGCCGGCAATTCCGGCCTCAACCCCATCGAGTGATTCCGCGGAAACCACGGGGCATTCCGTGTTTTTGTCACGAGGCGCCAGGATGGTGATGAGGACATCAGATTCACGGCTGTCCCAGCTCGCGTGCAGGTCGACGGCCGGCGTTGCGTCACCGATCCCGCGGGCGTACCAGCCCAGCGAATTCTCGCGATCACCGTAGTACTTGCGGTACATGATCGTGGGCGGGCCGAACTGAATGAGCTCGAGGTTGGGACCATCCGGGTCGACGGTACCAAATCGGCGCCCCCGCGGGTTGAGAGTGACTTGCTCCTTGCGGAACCCGGAGAAGGCCATGCGCCGGTCCGTGCTCTCGGCATACGGAGGCAGGTTCCACACCTGCGTGTAGCGGTGATCGTCGGCTCCTGTGTTGAGCATCCGATCGACGATGACCCACAGCTTCGCCCCGCGGACGAACACCACCGTTCGCTCGTGAGTCACCGACATATCCAGTTGCCGGTCTTTGGGGTCGGGCGTCTCGTAGCCGAGAGCATAGCGTCCGTCGACGAGGTCGAAGCTCGCGGAGGTGTGCCATCGCCCGGGCACCGGCGTCTGGGGCGCCACGGAGGTCTTGGGCGCGTTCTTTGCTTGGGATTTGCCGTCCACGAGCACCGTATTGCACTTGAAAGAGGAGGCTTCGCTGAGGTAGAAGTCGGCCCCGCGGGCATCTTCATTGCGCGGATTGCCGTAGGTGGGCGGCCCGCCGCACACGAGCATCTGCCGCCCGTAAGCGGTCACCTGGACGGAGAGGTTATCCCGCATCGAATGTCCTCGTTGAGGGCGTCCGTTCATGTAGAACAGATACAGGTCCTTCAGGCCCCAACCGTCTCGCATCGCGTAGAAGCCGCTGTACGGATAGGCCTTCGAGAGGAACTCCTTCTTCTCGACGGCCAAGTCATCCTGAGCCTGCAGCCACTCGGCATAGCGGCTTGCCGCCTCGTCGCTCTCCCAGACCTTCACGCCGGGCATCTGGTGTGAGTTGCCGACTTGAGGCAGGCCCCCGATGGGCGTCTTCAGGCCGTCGCTCACTACGCGTCTGGCCTCGGCCCTGGTCAGCATGGTCCGGGCGAACCGCGGCGCGTCGTCGCCGTAAAGCGAGGCCACCTCCTGCAGCCCCCGCATATCCTCGGCGTTGTAGTTGAAGGATTGCTCGAGACTGCCCCCGTCGGGCAGGAAGTTGCTCTGAAGCATCTCTGTGTAGGCACGGTCAATGAGCTCCGTGAGCGCAGGGGCGTGGCGGAACTCGGGGAAGATGAGCGACAGCATCGCGAGGGCTTTCAGCCCGGTGGAGCGCTGGTTCGGCACGGCGCCCGGCGAAAGACAGAACCACAGGAGGCGTCCGGCGTGGTGCTCATACCCGGAGATGGCGATGAGCGCAAGCTGCTGCGGGTCGACCAGGTCGAGCTTGTCCCGAGCGCCTACGCCGGTACACGAAGAGAGGATATCCTGCCACTGCTGAGGCCTGTCCGGACCAAGGCACTTGGCCATCCCGGCCAGGGTCTGCATGATGTTCTTCCACCGCCAACCGGTCGCAAGGGCGTTCACGTTCAAGCGCCAGTCGTCAAGCTGGGGCCGGTCGGGTATAACTTCTCCACTCAGCCTGGCCCGATACCGCCGCCAGTATTCGGGCTGGTTTGTGGCGCAGAAGCCGGACATCAGCTCCATCGCGCGCCTCAGATAGAGCGCCTCGCCGGTCTCCCAGTAGCAGTAGACCAGGGATGGGAAGGGCTCCTCGAAGTTGCCCTGGGTGATCCGCTCTGCCGTGCCGTCGGCGCCCGCCAGCTTGGGGTGCCACTTCGCCACTTCCTCCTGGGTGGCCGTGCCACAGTAGTACTTGGCCAGGGCAACGGGCCTCGGATGACCCTTGTAGCCATGCCAGCCAAACTCACCGAAATCGCGTGCCCGCAGGCGCTCAACAACGCAGTCCCGCCACAAGCCCAGCGCGACGTCGTATTGCCCCTGTCGGACGGCCTTACGCACCTCAGCCAACTCGGGTCGGTCAAGGTCCAGCTTGCCAAAGAACGCCGCGGGGTCCAAGGGCTGGGCGAACGCGGCGCTCGTGAGGAGCACGACAGCCAGCATGCACGAAACCGTGCGACCAATAGGTATCATTGTGATGCCTCCTTGCAGCGTCTGTGCACGCGACGGCGGCACCCCACGGCGGCACCCCACGCAACGCTTTTGGTCGTGGCGTCGCGCCAGGCTGGGGCCCTGGGTTGGGGTTCGGCGGACTCGGCCGGCGGTCCTTCGTCTGTTTGTCGGTAGCGGGCATGGCACACCACC
>Ga0272441_10010211_pt1 | contig 14275 bp, 14 predicted proteins | sample SSMProp6N_FD_193582 | JGI IMG/M metagenome (GOLD analysis project Ga0272441, IMG submission 193582) | Marine sediment archaeal communities from Little Sippewissett salt marsh, Falmouth, MA, United States - SSM-Prop-6N | ecosystem: Environmental > Aquatic > Marine > Wetlands > Sediment ... | reverse complement strand
ATCACAACGCAGACCATGATGATTGTTGAAAGATTCTCTTTCGTCCATTCCGGCAGGTGGCTGAGCCATTCAGCCAGCTCATTCGTTTTCAATTCGTGCCGATGGTCGGATTTCATATTTTCTTCTCCGTTATCGTTTATTCTATGTGGCATGGCCATCTTGGCCATGAGTTCTTCCACGGGCTGCAAGCCCGTGCCACGAACAAACGGGCATTGTAGCAGTATTTGTTTTATCTTGCAACGGCCATGTTTTCTGATTAGAATTTTCGCCGGAAACGAATTGAAAGGACATTAATGTTCAAAAAAGGTCATCAATCTCCATTTGTGGTTCTTTGCCTCTGCCTGTTTTTAGCCGGTCCGGGGTATGCCGCCGAGGCGCCGGCGGGTCTGGAAGGCATCTGGGACCCGGCGAAGTACATTACCCTTGATGAAATTCAGCCGGGGATGAAGGCCTATTGCCTGACGGAGTACGGCACCGCCGGGATCGAGAAATTCAGTATGAAGGTTGTGGATGTTGTCCGCAATATCAATCCGAGTTCCGGGCCCGGCAGTCGGGACGCGATCCTTGTGGAAGGGACCGATAAACGCCTCAAGCACACCGGGCCGGTCGCCGGATGCAGCGGTTCGCCGGTTTATATCGACGGGCGTCTGGCGGGCGCCCTCGCCTTTACATGGACATATGCGAAGGACCCGCTCTACGGGACCACGCCGATCGAGGAGATGCTTCGGATCGGTTTGGGTTCCGCCGGTCGATCCGACATGCAGCCCCGGCATGCGGACCTGGCGCTTGACTTTACGGCGCCCATTGATTTTCAGCACATTGACAAACAGCTTCAGGCCCGACGGGTCGGGTCCGGTCTCAGCCTCGAGGGGATGGTTCATTTGCCGTGTCCTTTGATTACATCCGGTTTGCCGGCGTCGGCTTGCGAGCAGTTAAAGGCCTTTGTGGAGCCGTTCGGATTGATGGTGGTAGCCGGAGGCGGGGCCGGCGAAAAGACGGATACGAACGAAAAGGCCCAACTCGTACCGGGGGCTTGCCTGGCCGTACCGATGGTCTCGGGCGATATTTCTCTGGCGACGTATGGAACCGTTACCGACGTTGTGGGCGATAAAGTCTTTGGTTTTGGGCATTTCCTGTTGGGCTACGGGCAGATCGATTTGCCCATGGCGACGGGGAAGGTCCACACGGTGGTCTCGAACCTCTCGAGCTCCTTCAAGTTGGCCAGCGTTTTGGAAACGGTGGGCGCCCTGACGACCGATGAAGCGACCGGGATTGTCGGCCGGATCGGGGCCGAGGCAAAGACGATTCCGCTGACGATACGCATCGACCGGTATAACGACGCGCAGGAGCGCCTGTACAAATGCCGGTTAGTGAACAATCGCTTACTCACGCCGTTTTATCTTCGGGTGGCGGTTGCCGGGGCTGCGTTTCAGCTCGGGGATTTTCCCCAGGAACACACCGTCGAGTATGAAGTTGCCATCAACCTGAAGGGCGGCGAGTCGGTGAATTTTGAGAATGTATCGACGGGGATGGGGCTCAATGAAGTGATTCTCGAAAGTTACGGCGCGGTCGGATTGCTCTTGAATAATCCCTATAAAATCGCCGATATCGAGTCGATCGCGTTCGATCTTCGCATTTTGCCGAAGAGTCGTGTTTCGCACCTATGGTCTCTCGATTTGTCTGATGCGAAGGTTCGGGCCGGCGATTCTGTCGAGATCGGAGTCATTGTTGAGTCGGTTTTGGCGTCGAAGAAGAAGTATCGGTGCAACCTGGACATTCCCGAGGATCTGGCGCCGGGAAGATACGAACTGACCGTGTGCGGGCCGCGCGATTACGAACGATTTCTCGTCAAAATGGCGCCTCACAAGTTTATCGCTCAGAACTACCCCGATTTAGTTCGCGCGTTGAATAATTCTTTGCAGATCAGCCGAGGCAAATTGTATTTTCTTCTGACGTTGCCCCCTCGCGGAGTGATCGTCGAAAATGCCGAGCTGCCCAATCTACCGGCGACCCGGACGTTGATTCTGCAGGATTCGAAGAGAGCGTTGCGCGTTTTGCCTTACCCGCATTGGCTCGAACGGAATGTGGATGTTGACACCGTCGTAATCGATAAAAATGTTTTGCCTATCATTGTTGAAAGGTAAGCGAATAATCCGTCATGGCGGCGATTGTGTGTTATCTGTTTTCAGGGAGTTGTAATGAGAAACAAGCTCGGTTTCAATGTCGTTTGGATTGCCCTTATGGCGCTTTGTTTAGCATGGAGTGCGACAAGTTCTGCTGTAACCAGCAAGGTGGTTCGTCATAGAAGCAGCGCCGAATTACTCAAAGGCCGGACCGAAAAAGTCATTATCGGGTCCCGGGGGACGATTCAGCTCGGGCGCGCGGGCGAGACGCTCATCGACCGATTCCGGGGCTTCAGTGAAGTCTGGTCCATCAACAGCATCGTTGTCAGCGGCGGGACCGTTTACTTCGGGACAAGCCCGAACGGAGCGATTTATAAGTATAACGTGAGCGGCCTAAAGCGAATCTATCCGTCACGAACGAATCCGGCCGGGTCGAAAGAGGCAAACGGCGACGTCGTCGAAGCGGAGGAGCACCTGTCGAACGAACATATCTTCGCCCTGGCCCTGGACGTCGCCGGACGGTTGTTGGCGGGTATCAGCGGGGGAACGGGTAAGCTCTGTCGGTTCGAGGGCGACCGGATGGACGTCGTGTTTGAACTGCCCGATTCAAACTATATCTTCGCCATTGCGGTGGATGCCGGCGGCAACATCTATTTGGGGACCGGCCCGGAAGGGAAGATCTACAAGCTCGATGCGCTCGGCCGGAAGGCCGAGCTTCTTTACGACAGCCCCGACGCGAGCATCCTCTCGCTCGCCGTGGGCGCCGATAGCTGGATTTACGCGGGCAGTGACACCCGCGGGCTGGTGTATAAGATCAATTCACGCACGAAGACGACGACGGTTCTCTACGACAGCGACGAACCGGAAATCACAGCGTTGTTGTCGGTCAACCCGCCTGAATCGGAGGCAAGTTTATACGCGGCGGCGACCTCGGCCAAAGTGGTCCAGACTCAGGCGAAGTTTGCCGCGTCGGCGCCTCATTCGCCGTCGCCCGGTCGGCCTGAGGCTGAAGGGAAAGGGAACGGTAATTCAATCAGTGAGACGGGCGGTCGGAAACTGGAAATTGCCAATACGGAAGTCCCCAATCAGGCGAAACCGATCAAGTCGCCGGGCCCGATTCCCAAGGGGACAAAACCGGGTCAAGCCAGCCATATTTACAGGATCACATCGGACGGATTTGCCACGGAGGTTTTCGACAAGGCGGCGGTGTTCTTCTGTCTGGCGGAGCAGGAGGGGACATTGCTTCTCGGGACGGGCAACAACGCCGAGCTTTTTACCGTCGATCCGGTTTCGGAACAACAGGCGGTGGTCTTCGAGGATGAGCAGGCCGCCCAGATCACGGCCGTTAGCGTGGTCGGCAAGGACCTGTACTTGGGTACGGCCAATCCGGCGAAACTCGTAAAACTCAGTTCCGACTTCGCTTCCGAGGGGACATACACGTCCGATTTGATCGACGCCGGTCAGCCGGCGAACTGGGGCAAATTACAGCTCGACGCCGATATTCCGCGGGAGTGCAAAGTTCTGGTCTCCGCGCGCAGCGGTAATGTCAAGGACATCAACGATCCGTCTTTTTCACCGTGGTCCGAGCCGATGGACATCACCGAGCCGGTCCAGTTACCCTGTCCGCTGGGCCGATTCTGCCAGTACAAACTGGTGCTGCAAAGCCGGCACGGCCGGGGCAGCCCGGTCATCAGGGGGATCGCCGTGGCCGGCACCGTCCCGAATCTGGCGCCGAGAGTCGGATCCGTTTCCGTCGTTCGATCGAAGGGGGCGGGTAAAGAAGGCGTCTTCAAGATCAGCTATGTCGCCAAGGACGATAACAGCGACCGGCTCACCTATAAGATCGATTTTCGAAAGGTGGGAAGGATCAACTGGATTGAGCTAAAGGATGAAATCAGTGCGAATGCTTACGAATGGGACGGGAAAACCGTCGAGGACGGTCGGTATGAAATCAGGATCACCGCGGACGATGCCCGAAGCAATACGACCTTGACGGCACTCACGGGCAGCCGGGTCAGTGAGCCGGTCGTCGTGGATAACACCGGGCCGGTCGTTCACGATATGAAAATTACGTCGGATTCTGGAGGGACACGCCGGTACAGGATTTTTAGCGCCAAAGCCTCCGATGAGTTGAGTGCGATTGATAAGCTCGAATATACGATAGATAGTCACGCTAAATGGGTGAGCACCGTACCGGACGATTTCGTTTACGACACGACGAACGAAGAATTCACGATCAAAATCGACGAGCAAAAAGACTTGCCGGCGGGCGAACACATCCTCACGGTCAAAGCCACTGATGCGGTCGGCAATACAACGTACAAAACCTTCGAGATCAGTATTGATGAGTGAGTGAAGCTCCGCGTCGCGCGAAGCTTCACATCTGAACGGGTGGAACAATATCACGATGATCACATGGGCACGCCGACCCCCTATTATTCCCGTTATGGCGGATCGTCTTTAAAAGGCCAGCCATATTTCTCGAATCGGCCGAATTCCTTTTCTGAATGATCGCCGGGATCTTCTTTAAGGGCGGAACGAACTTCCTCAACGTGCGCATCGACGAAAACAACATTTACAGTGCCGGCATTCAAGTTACTATGAGAGGTGCCGTGGAAGGTTCCAAACCAGTCCCGGCCGTCGGGACATAAGGCGTTGTCGTTGAGCACCCAACTACAACCGGGTCTGAGCCACATATTTTCAGCGGCGAAGAAAAAGACTTCAGATGTGGGTCTCGTGATCTCGCCTCGCTTCAGGACGCCGCCTCCATTCGCACCGGTCCGCGAACCCAGATAGGCGTTCATACTGTAGCTGTAGTAAGGAACGACGGGATTGGACTCAACGTGACTCGGATGGCGGGTACCTTCAGATTTGGCAATCACCGCGAATGACGGACATAAATGAACTTTACCGTCTTTTAGATAGGGCCAGAAAGGGCCGTCGGCGGGGTATCTCGGATCGTGCCAGCGGCAAAAGCGCTGGTATCCTGCCACGGGCGCCTCCGTCTTGACCAGAGACGTCCAGGCGGAAGGGTAGCGGTCTTCATTATCGTCGAGATACATCGCCTGTGCTATGCCGTACTGACGCAGATTGGCCCGGCAAGTCATTTCTCTGGCCTGCTCTTTGACCCGTTGGAGCGCCGGCATCAGGATCGCCAGCAGTATCGCAATGATCGCGATCACGACCAACAGCTCAATTAAAGTGAAACCTCTTAGTTTGTTCATGATCGTACTCTTTCGATACATTACTCGCAGTATTTGGATCGTCGTCCGGCACAGGCTTTCCGGAGCACAATTTCATTCTTGAACGAGCAATAAGATCCGCGAGCCTATCCTACTTAAAGGGCTGCCTATGGGGCCAACCGTATTTCTCGAATCGGCCGAATTCCGCATCCGTTCTGCTGCCGTCAGGGGCTAATCCCGAACGCACTTCCCGTGCGGAGCCATCCACAAAGGAGGCGTTGACCGTTCCGGTATTAAGGTCTCCGCTCATCGGGCTATGAAACGAACCGAACCAGTCGCGTCCGTCGGGACATAAGGCGTTGTCGTTGAGTACATTGGAATTGCCGGGCTTAGACCACATGTTTTCAGAGGCAAAGAAAAAGACGTCCGAATTGGGCCGTGTGATCTCGGAGCGTTTGTAGATTCCGCCGCGTCCCGTGGAATCTGTCGCACACGAACCGCCCGGATCCCCTGACTTGGCGCCTAACCAGGAATTCATGCTGTAGCTATATTGCGGAATCACGGGTATCGAGGGATCGTGGCTCGGATGCCGTGTCCCCTCGGATTTGGCAAGGACTTTGAACGATGGGCACAGATTGACCCCTGTTTCCGGCATATAGAACCACAACGGTCCGTCTGGAGGGTACCTTGGATCATGCCATCGGCAATAACGCTCGTACCCGCCCACGGGGTGCTCATTCGCGACCAAAGACCTCCAGGCCGACGGATAGCGGTCGTCGTGGTCATCCAGGTACATGACCTGGACGACGCCGTAGGTCTTCAGATTCGACCGGCAGGCCATTTCCCTGGCCTGTTCTTTGACACGCGACAGAGCCGGCATCAGGATCGCCAGCAGGATGGCAATAATCGCAATCACCACCAACAGTTCGATCAGCGTAAAACCACGTTTCTTGCTCATATCCTTACTCCTTCATTAACACCGTTTGTATGATGCCATCTCGATGAACGGTAAGTTTATTTATGCATCGCTTCTTTGCCCCACATCGCGACGGCCGCCCATTGAATATCTTCATTCCCGGCTTGCGTCTCCGAGAAGGCCGTCGGGGGAATTCGTTTGCCGAATTCGATGGTGCGCGGATCTTCCCATTTGTGGTATTCACTATGGCCGTCTGCGAAAGAGAAGGTTGAACCGTCGCCGTGGCGAATGGGCGGCGGGTCCCACCATCTTTCGTCCGTGACATACACCGTCCAGCCGCCCAGGGCCGAGGTGATCGTGCCGCCGTCGTCAAGAAAGACGAACCTGTAGGCGGGATTCGGGATGTCCAGTCTTTTCTTGATCATCTTGGCGTTCATGTCGGGCCAGTCTTTGCAGTTCATCGCATCGGACGCCGAATAGGTCCGATAAATGGTTTCCCGCTGGCTCGAGCGGACGATCTCATTGACCGTAGGGCATTTATAGGGCCTTAGGTCTTTGACATAGGGCCATAATGCCCCGTTCTTGATCGCGTCGATTTTCTGACGATCGGTCATCCCCGACCGCCAATCGGCGAGGACCCAGGGCGTTTCGTTCTGATGGATGCTGTACTCGCCCGTGTCCCCGTTGACGAGGTTGTCGTCATTTTGGTCGGCATACATCATCCACGCGAGAGTTAATTGCCGGAGGTTGTTCAAGCAGGTGGCCCGTTTACCCTGCTCTTTCACACGGTTCAAGGCCGGCATCAGAATCGCTAACAAAATGGCGATGATAGCAATAACGACCAAGAGCTCAATGAGTGTAAACGCTCTCTTTTTACACATGCCAACCCCTTTCTCGAATGTTTTCTGACTGACAGGTTCTTTTCGAGAATACACGTCATCAAGAAAAACCGCTCCGGCAGTACGATACGCCGGGGTTATCCTTACGGTATTTTTTTAGTAATCCTGGAAAGGTCTGATCCAGTCGGGCCAGTCGCTGGTCTGGACCCCGCCGGCCAAGGTATAAGGACCTGATACGTCAAAGCTCTTATGCCATTTCAGTGTCCACAATTCTTTCAGACCGGTTTTTCGGGCGGAGAAATCCATATAAGAAACCCCGACAAAACCGACGTGACGATTGATACAGCAGCGTCCCATGTTGTTGCTGGACCAGGCGGCGTATTCGTATTCAGCGGGCCTCTGGTTTTCCAGCGGCCATAGGTCAAAGCGGAGGGCATCGATGAACAACGGAGCGTTGGCGGCGCCGCTTACATCGGGTGTTCTCCAGCCTTCTCTGGCGTGTACTCCACCCTCGAACGTGGCATCCACGGGGATCGTAAGGCAGTAACCGTTAATGCTGTAGCTGCCCGCGACACCTTCCGGCGGCGCCGCGCGTCCTCCCTGTGTACCCCCGAAGATACCCCAGGCGTTATAAATATTGAAGGTCGGCGCTGTGACGCCGTCTTCGTCCGTGATCGGCTTTTTGGCGGTGGGGCAGAACCAGGTTTTGTTCCGCTTCCAGCTTAGAAGTCTATCCGGCAATTGCCAGGGCCACCAATAGCCGGTCGTCCCGTAGCCGGACCAGAATTTGCCGTCGTTATCGTCGCAATACATCTTTGTGACGAGGTTCCATTGTTTGAGATTGGCCAGACATCCCGTCGTTCTGGCTTGCTCCTTGACCCGGGCCAAAGCCGGCATCAGGATGGCCATCAAGATGGCGATGATGGCTATAACAACCAATAGTTCAATCAGAGTGAATGCCTTGCGTTTACACATACCTATACCCTTCCACTTTTTTTGACAAACGTTATCCTTTGCTTCGGGAGGATGCGCCTCACCATCCTTCTGTTCTTCAAACTCCACTTTTTTGCGTCACATGAACCCGATAATAAACATTATACACGATGTTGAGATTTCTTTCAACCCTTAAAACTCGCAATTTACGGCATATTTCGCAATGGCGACATAATCGGCCGGAGTGAGTTGTTCGGGGCGCTTTGTCGGATCGATCCGGCATTTTTCAAAGATTTCGGGCCAATCGGCGAGGTGTCCGAGTTTCTCACGGGCCAGTTTGCTGCTTGCCGAAAGCGTCTTTCGACGATGGCCCATGAAAAGATGGACAATTTCGCTAAAAAGCCCCATATTTACAATTTGCTCGGCTTTTTCCCGTCTATGGACATACCGAATCATTGCGGAATCGACCTGAGGACGGGGCCAGAAAACCGAGGCTTTGAGGGTTCTGATGGTTTCCACGTCACCGTTTGCCCCCAGAAAGATGCTTAATGTGCCATAAAGGTCGGATCCCGGCTGGGCGGTCATTCGCTCGGCTACTTCTTTCTGGATTGTGACAACCATACCGTCTGCAATCATCGAACCCGTCAGAAGGTTCATCATGACCGGCGAAGCGACATGATAAGGGAGATTGGCGACTAACAAGAACCGGCCGGAAAAATTCTCACGGGCCGCCGTTAGCGCATGGATAACCGTTTGGCTGATCGTGTGCTTGTTTTCGAGGATATCGGTATTGAGAAACTCGATATTTTCGGCTTTTGCAAGTTGTTTTTCGGCTATTTCAAACAGGTTCCGGTCAAGCTCGACGGCGATCGTCCGTCCGGCTTTTTCCGCCAGGGCCTCTGTTAGAGAGCCTGTCCCGCAGCCGACCTCGAGTACGATATCATCCTTTTGGATATTTGCGGAATCCACCAGCAGCCGCATTAAATTCAGGTCGATGAGAAAGTGCTGGCCGAGATGTCCGTTCGGTCGAATACCCGCTGTTGAAAGCAATTGCCGGATTTGCTGTTTCGTTTGCATCCGAGTAAATTTAGAATTTAGAATTCAGAATGTAGAATTGTCAGGCGGAACGCGATCTTTTGACAATTGTAGTAAGCAAATGAAAAGCTACGCTCTTTGATATCTTTTTCTTTAGACTTTTTTTGAGGTTCTTTGTTGTTCATGATATGTCCTTTAAGAATTGAAAGAATTTAATTCTCAATTCTCAACTCGACATTCTAAATTCTTTTTTGTTTGAGCCATTTGTATCGCCGTGAGGATGGCCGATTTCATACTGGCCGGGTTGGCGAGATTCCGGCCGGCAATGTCGAACGCGGTGCCGTGCGCCGGAGATGTTCGGATGATCGGTATGCCGATCGTGATATTGACGGCGTGTTCGAAATCCAGCATCTTCACCGGGATCATTCCCTGATCGTGGTACATGGCGACGACGCCGTCGAATTCGCCTTGGACGGCCCGCAGGAAAAGCGTATCGGCGCTGAACGGACCGAGACAGTTGATTCCCTGTTCCTGGGCCAGCATAAGGGCGGGTGATATGATACGCCGCTCTTCATCACCGAATTGCCCCTCCTCACTGGCGTGCGGATTTAGAGCCGCCACACCGATCTTCGGATTTTCAATGCCAAAGAAGTTCTTCAGGGCGTCGTTGAGCAGATCAATCGGCTCGAAAACACACCCGATGGTGAATTTGTGCCGGACCTCGAATAGGGCCTCATGAATGGTCGCCAGCGCCACTTTCAGCGGCCCGGCGGTGAACATCATCGCCTTGCGGGGCGATTTGCAGCGGGCGGCGAACATCTCGGTATGGCCCGGCCAGTCCCCGTCGGCCAGGTTCCAGCTCTTTTTACTGATCGGCGCTGTGACGACGGCGTCGACAATCCCGGCTCGGGCGGCGTCGATCGCGTCCATGCAGAACCGGATCGACGCTTCACCGGCTAATTTGCTCGATTTCGTGACCCACGACGGCACGGAATACTCGTCGTAATCGGCGACGACGACCTTATAGGGGTAGTCCCGGCTGATCTTTTCATGTTGATGCCGGCCCCAGAACGGCTCGATCTCCGCGGCGTCGGCCACGTAACAAAGCTGTTCGTTCATACCGAAAATGATAAACTTTGCCGCTTTGCGGACTGCCGGATCGGCGAGTGCTTTGACGATAATCTCCGGTCCGATACCGGCGGCATCGCCCATCGTGATGCCGATGACCATCTGTTCAGCGATTGAATTGTGGCCGTTCGTCTTCATATTAACGTTTCATATACGGTGTTAACGTGTTCCCATCGAGTTTGGGCGGCAGCCTCAGCCCGAAGGGATGGGGATGATGGCTAAGAAAGCCGTCCCCAAGCTTCGCTTGAAGGTGCCACCCTCTTGTTCTATTCGACAATTATAACGCCTAAGTGGTACGACGCGGTTTAAAATCCTAATTCTCTTAGTCTTTCGGCTGTGAGGGACTGTTTCTTTGGCAAAATCTCATCGAGTTGTCTTTTTACGCTCTTGACGATAATATCGATTTCGATATTGACGGAATCGCCGATATTAGCCTTATTAAGCGTGGTTCGCTCGAGCGTCTCCGGAATAATCGCGACGCTAAAGCCGGTGTGGTCCAGATGCGCGATCGTTAAGGAAATCCCATTCACGGCGACCGAACCTTTTGTGACCATCCCCTCGAGCAATTCAGGTCCGGCGGCGAACGTCCACCGGGCAAAGTCGTTCTGCCTCTCAATGGCCTTGATCGTGGCTGTGCCGTCCACATGGCCCAGGACGAAGTGCCCGCCGAAACGGTCGGTGGGTTTTATGGCGCGCTCGATATTCACCTCGGACGAAGCGGTTAAACGGCCGAGCGTCGATTTTTTCAGCGTTTCCGGGCTGACATCGAAGCTTGCGAGCGAGCCTTCGAGCCGGGCAATCGTCAGACAGGCCCCGTTTATCGCGATACTGTCGCCGCATTTGCACTCGTTGGCAATTTCGCCCAAATCAATGATGACGGACGATCCGGCGGTCCCGGCTTGCCGAGATACCGATCTGACCGAACAAATTCTCTCTATAAGCCCTGTGAACATTGTCGTTGACTATTGTCTGTTAACTCTTTACTATTTGAAACGGACGTCAAAGTTACAATCAATTATAAATCGTCAATCGTCAATAATCAATTGTCTAAAGGTTGGTTTCATTATGAATACCTTCTGGCTCAAGATTGCATTGGTCTTTGTTTTTATCCTGGGCGGGATCGTTTTTGTCAGTGTTTTTTTCTCCGGAACGCCGGAGCCGGAAGAGCCTCAAAAAACATTTTACGATCAGGCCCAGGAAGATAAGGAGAAATTTTTGGCCAAACCCGAGGCTCTGGATCCGCAAGATCAGCCTGCGGTGACAACGCCGGAACAGACGCCGGCCAAGACCGAAAGTGCCCAATCTGCCGCTCCGGCTCCCAAGCCGGCCGAGCCGACCGTCCTTTACTTCAAGCCTCTGGATGAGATAGATAACATAGAAGCGGAGAGATTATTGACGGTCGCTGTACCGGGCCGGAGTATCGGCCGATTGCCGATGACCGGGTACAAGCAGCTCAATGTCGATCCGTGTCGACAAATAATTCGCCGGTGGCCGGACAGCTATTTTGCATATCAGGCCAAGCGTATGCTGGCCGATTTGCCGGAACGATACCAAAAGCGCTATAATATCACAAAAGAAGAATTGGATGTGAGCCGGTTCGCCAAATCCAGACCGGGGACTCAACCTTTCAGGATTGAGGGGACTCGTTGATTTGTAAAGGAATACAAGAATGAGTATGACTGCATCAATTGTGAACATCCCCGTGATTCCGATCACGGCTGATTGTCTGCCGGAGGCGTGGGAAAAAGCCGTCCTGGCGGTTTGGGACCGGGGCCTGGAGATCAAAACCGAATACGATAAAACGGAGGATCCGCCGAGTAAGGATGCCACCGTCATGATCACGGTAAACGATCCGTTCAGCGAGCCTCGCATTCACAAGAACTTTCCAGGCGGGCCGGAGGAACTGGAGTCGTATCGGCAGGAGGTCGTCGGGGGGATTCACGATCATTGGATCGACCCGTCGGCGGGCAAGTGGACTTATACCTATCACGAGCGGCTCTTCTCCTATTGCCCGGTCGAGGATATCCGCAACGCCGATTCACCGAAGCCGTTTCGGGCGGTCGATCAGATTCAATATATTATCGACTACCTCTCGCAGGCCGGGCATAGCCGGCGTGCCCAGGCGATTACCTGGATGCCCACGGCTGATCCGGCGACCGATGATCCGCCGTGCCTGCAACGAATCTGGTGTCGCCTCCTGGAAAACGGATCGGGTGAATTGACGCTGAATATGAATACGCACTGGCGCAGTCGGGACCTTTACAAGGCGTGGTTTATGAACGTGTATGCCCTGACCGACCTGCAGCGGATGATCGCCGAGGCTATTGCCGCCAAGAGAGGCGAGCCGGTCAAGGTAGGCCGGTACGTCGATATCAGCGATTCGCTGCACATCTACGGCAGCTACTTCGACGAGGTCGCCCCGGAGATTGAGAAGATGCGTCGCAGCCCCTTTTCGGAACGGTCGTGGCAAAGCACTCATCCGGCTTTTGAGATGATGACGACCGAGGCAAGGGAAAAGTTAGCTCAGGATCCGGACTGGTACGCAAAAGCAAAAGGGTAAACAGACTTCAAACATAAAACGAAATACGCGAAACGAAAGGCACAAAATGGCAATAGTGGTTAATGGTGAGAAGATCGAAGATACGGCGATCAAACAGGAGGTTGAGCGATTGAGGCCGGATTACGAGCGGGTGTTTGCCGACCAGGATCCCAAGGAACGCGAGAATCAGTTGCTGGATTGGTCCAAAGAAAACGTGATCGAGCGGATTTTGATCAATCAGGAAGCGCAAACGAATGGCCAGGTCATTCCTCCGGATCAAATCGAATCGGCCCTGGCGAAGCTCAAAGAACAATACGCCGACCAGGAGCAGCTTTACAAGGATTTTGGCACCGAGGACGATGAAAAAATAAAAATGGAGATCGAAAAGCAGATGAGGGTCGAGCAGACGCTCGATCAAATCTCTAAAGACGTGCCGAAGCCTTCGACAGCGGCCGTTCAGGAGTATTACGACAAGAACAAGGAGCAGTATAGAACAGGCGAGCGGGTTCGAGTGGCTCATATTGTCAAGTATGTCAACTGGCAGACGGATGAAGAAACGGCGCATCGCGAGATTAGCGCGGCGCACGATGAATTGAAAGGGGGAACTCCTTTCGAAGCGGTTGTTGATAAATATACCGATTGTGCCGATAGCGGGGGCGACCTGGGTTTTGTCTCCCGGGGTCAAATGGTCGAGGAATTCGAGGATGTGGTATTCAATCTGGGGGAGGGGCAGATCAGCGATGTTTTTCGCAGCCGGTTCGGCTTTCATGTGGCGAAGGTCTATACAAGGGAGTCGGCGAAGGTACCGAGTCTTGAAGACGTCAAGGAGCAGATCGTGGAGGCCCTCGAGAACCAGGCGCGGTCCGATGCCATCGACGCCTTCATCGACAAGCTGAAAAGCAAAGCCAAAATCGAAGAGGTGTAAATAAGGGTATCAGCATACCAGAGGATCAGGTTGCAGGGTATCAGGATGCCGGGATATCAGGGAGATTCGACAATCCGGCTTTTGCCCGTGCCGCCCTGATGTCCTGATGACCGGATCGCCTGATAATCTTGATACTCTTTATAATAATTGTGAGAATGTCATTGCGAGCGAAGCGAAGCAATCTCAACACTTTACGTAACCGAAGGGTTGAGATTGCCGCGGCCATCTTCGATGGCCTCGCAATGACAAGTCCTTCATTTGAGCGTTGACAGCGTACTCATAGCGATTCCAGTCTTTTCAAAACATTTTTCTTTCGATGTATTCTTTGGCTTTCTTGCCCGAATGCTTCTTATATCCAGCGTTTATCGGGCCGGTATAGAAAAGACGAAAAAGATCGGATTTCGATTTGGCGAGTGAAGGTTTATGTATTAGACTTTAAGTGTAACACATAGGAAAGAGCGAAAAAACAAAAAGATTTCAATGGATGAGAAACGATGCTTTCACAGGGAGTGAAGGCTTTGTACCAGACCTGAGGGGGGGTTGTATAAGTTTCTTTCCGAGTTGGCCTCTGCGTTCTCCACGCAGAGGCTTTTTTTTATCACTCCTGTGAATGTCAATCCATGTCTTCTTTATTTGGAAGAAACCGGAAAATTTT
>Ga0272441_10010210_pt1 | contig 14276 bp, 12 predicted proteins | sample SSMProp6N_FD_193582 | JGI IMG/M metagenome (GOLD analysis project Ga0272441, IMG submission 193582) | Marine sediment archaeal communities from Little Sippewissett salt marsh, Falmouth, MA, United States - SSM-Prop-6N | ecosystem: Environmental > Aquatic > Marine > Wetlands > Sediment ... | reverse complement strand
GTCTCGGTCGCGCTCACCACACCGGCGGTCGCCCTGGAGAGCACCACCGCGGGCCCGATCGGCCCGGTCACCGGGCTGCGGCGCTCACGGACGCTGACGAGACGCGCCTGGTGGCGCACGTTCGGCATCCTGCTGCTCGGCGCCGTCATCGCAGGGGCCCTCTCCCAGGTGATCGACGTGCCTGTGGGCATCATCCTGTCGGTGGCACCGCTGGGGTCGACGTTGTCCATCGTCGCCAGCACGTTCGCCGCGGGCCTCGGCCAAGCGGTCGCGGCGCCCATCTCGGGGCTCATCCTCGCCCTGGTGTACGTCGACCGACGTATCCGCACCGAGCAGCTCGACGTCGCCCTCGCCCGAGCCGCGGGTGTCGACCTACCTCCCCAACCGGGCAGCGCCCCGTAGAACGGCGCCCCGGAGAACGGCCGGCTTGAGGGCTCCTGGCGCCCCTCAGGGGCGTGCGCAGCCCGCAGGTCGAGCAGAACCTCAGTACCGGTACGAGTCGGCCTTGTAGGGGCCCCGGACGTCGACGCCGAGGTACTCCGCCTGCACCTTGGTCAGCTCGGTGAGCCCGATACCCAGGGCGTCGAGGTGCAGCCGGGCGACCTTCTCGTCGAGGTGCTTGGGCAGCACGTGCACGCCCAGCGGGTACTCGTCGGTGCGGGTGTGCATCTCGATCTGTGCCAGCACCTGGTTGGTGAACGAGCAGGACATGACGAATGACGGGTGCCCGGTGGCATTGCCCAGGTTCAGCAGCCGGCCCTCGCTGAGCACGATGACGGAGTGGCCGTCGGGGAACCGCCACTCGTCCACCTGCGGCTTGATCGTGTCGCGCACGATGCCGGGGTAGGCAGCGAGCCCGGCCATGTCGATCTCGTTGTCGAAGTGACCGATGTTTCCCACGATGGCCTGGTGCTTCATGGTGGCCATGTCCTCGGCCGTCACCACGTCACGGCATCCCGTCGCCGTGATGACCATGTCGGCACTCGGGAGCACATCGGGCAGCTGGGCCACCTGGAAGCCGTCCATTGCCGCCTGCAGCGCGCAGATGGGGTCGATCTCCGTGACGATCACGCGGGCGCCCTGACCGCGCAACGACTCCGCGGAGCCCTTGCCCACGTCGCCGTACCCACAGACGACGACCGTCTTGCCACCGATGAGCACGTCGGTCGCCCGGTTGATGCCGTCGGCGAGCGAGTGCCGGCAGCCGTAGGTGTTGTCGAACTTGCTCTTGGTCACCGAGTCGTTGACGTTGATGGCGGGGAAGAGGAGCGTCCCGGCGCGGTGGCGCTCGACGAGTCGGAGGACGCCCGTGGTGGTCTCCTCGGTCACCCCGATGATGCCCTCGGCGACACGGGTGAACCGGGTGCCGTCCTCGGCGAGGCTGCGACCCAGCCGTTCCAGCACGACGGCGAACTCCTCGGACTCGGCGCCGGCCGGGTCGGGCACCATGCCTGCCGCCTCGTACTCCGCGCCGAGGTGGACGAGCATGGTGGCGTCCCCGCCGTCATCGAGGATCAAGGTCGGTCCGGTGTGCCCGTCGGCGTCCGCCGGCCAGGTGAGCGCCTGGTCGGTGCACCACCAGTACTCCTCCAAGGTCTCGCCCTTCCAGGCGAAGACGGGCACGCCACGCGGGTCGTCCGGCGTGCCGTGAGGGCCGACGACCACCGCTGCAGCCGCCTGGTCCTGGGTGGAGAAGATGTTGCAGGACGCCCAGCGGACGTCGGCCCCGAGGGCGACGAGCGTCTCGATCAGCACGGCGGTCTGCACGGTCATGTGCAGCGATCCGGTGATGCGGGCCCCGGCCAGCGGCGCGTCGGCACCGAACTCCTCGCGCATGGCCATGAGCCCGGGCATCTCGTGCTCGGCGAGACGGATCTCCTTGCGGCCGAGCTCGGCCAGGGCGAGGTCGGCGACCTTGAAGTCGAGCGGCGCAGCAGTGCTCACAGGGGTCTCCACAGGGGATGGGGGTCGTGCCTCAGTGGGTCGAGGGACGGTGGGGAGTGTAGTCGGAGCGGTAGACGTCGGGCTCGAGGTAGATCGTTGCCGGGGTGGCAATCGCGGCCCGCACGTTGCGCTCCGCGGCGTCGATGCCGTCGGCGAGCTGCTGTGCGGAGCCCGACCCCTCGATGGCGATCTTGGCGACCACGAGCAGCTCCTCCGGCCCGAGGTAGAGGGTCTTGAGGTGGATGATGCGCTGCACTCCTCGGGTCTGCTCCAAGGCGCCGCGAATCCTGGCGGTCTGCTCCGGTGTCGCGCTCTCCCCGACCAGCAGGCTGACCATCTCGATGGCCAGGACGACGGCGATGGCGACGAGCAGCAGACCGATCATGACGGTTCCGGCCACGTCGAAGTAGGCGTTGCCGGTGAGAAGGGTGAGGCCGACGCCGAGCAGGGCGAACGTCAACCCGGCGAGCGCGCCGCTGTCCTCGAGCAGCACCACCGGCAGCTCGGGCGCCTTGGCCCGCCGGACGAACTGCACCCACGTCTGCTTGCCCCGCAGCGGCGTCGACTCGCGCACGGCCGTTCGCAGTGAGAAGGACTCCATCACCATGGCGGCGAGCAGCACGACGATCGGTACCCACCACCACTGCGAGTCCAGCAGCTCGTTCGGCTCGCCCTCGGCGATCTCGCGGTACTTGGTCCATGCCTCGTAGAGGGCGAAGACGCCACCGAGGCTGAACAGGACGATGGAGACGATGAAGGCGTACACGTACCGGATGCGCCCGTAGCCGAACTGGTGCTCGTCGTCCGGGGCGCGCTTCGCCCGTCTTCCCCCGACGAGAAGGAGCACTTGGTTGGCAGAGTCGGCGACCGAGTGGATGCCCTCGGCGAGCATGGACGACGCACCGGTGAGCGCCCAGGCAAGAAACTTCGTCACGGCAATACCGAGGTTGGCCATCAGGGCGGCGACGACCGCCTTGGTGGAGTCGCCGGAGCTCACGCCGCGCCGTCGTCCTGCCGCTGGTCACGTTCGGCCGTCCCGGGCCGAGCACGCACAGCCTCGCCGAGTCCCTCGACGATCACGGGTCCGGTCGCCGCAGGGACGAACACGGCCTCGCCGCGGCGCAGCTCGGTCGTCGCGCCGTCCGCGCTGAGCCTCAGCGTGCCATCCATGGCGAGAACGATCGCGGGCACCCCGCCGGACAAGCGAAACCGTGTGGCATGGGCCAGGCACAACCGGTCCAGGGCGAAGTCCGGCACGCCCGGGTGGAACGTCTCCAGCCCGCTCGCGGGCTCGCTCGGCCACACCAGCTTCGGCTGTGCTGTGACATCGATGACGCCCAGCACCTCGTCGACCTGCACCCGCTTGGGCGTGAGCCCCGCCCGCAGCGTGTTGTCGGAGGTGCCTTGGATCTCCACGGCCAGTCCGCGGGTGTAGCAGTGCAGCAGCCCGGCGGGGACCGCCATGGCCTCGCCCGGCTCCAGCACCACGTGGTTCATCAGCACGCTGACCACAACCGCCGGGTCATCGGGGTACCGCCGAGCAAGGTGAGCCGACACCGAGAGCTCCGCCGCCTCGGGGGCCTCGGCTCGGGCGAGCCGCTCGATTCCGGTGGTGACTTCGGCGACCACCTGGCGTCGTGCCGCTGGCTCCAGTCGGAGCAGCGAGGCCACCAGCTCGGCGACTGCATCGAAGGTCAGGGTTCGTCGCAGCGGCGTGGCGAGCTCGGCGAGCAGGTCACCGGCGAGTGCATCCAGCCGCGCCACCACGGCCGCGGGCGGGCGCAGCCCGGCAAAGGCGTCGAAGCGGGTGAGAGCGAGCACCATCTCCGGCTTGGCCCACTCGTCGGCGTACAGCGGGTCGGCAGGGGCTGGGGCGTCCGCCGGCCGCTCGCGCCAGTAGCCGTCCCTGGCCTGCCCGACACTGGGATGCACCTGCAGCGACAACGGTTCCGCGATGGCCAGCACCTTCAGCAGGAACGGCAGCCGCGGCCCGAACCTGTCGCGGCTGTCGTCGCCGAGCATCACCGCCGGGTCCTGGCCGACGAGCACGTCCAGCGTCGTCGCGGGAACGCTGCCCACGGTGGACGGGGCAGAGGGGTGGGCGCCGAGCCACCACTCCGCCCACGGCTGGCCGTCGGGCGTCCGGCCGAGAAAGCCCGGGAGCGACTCTCGCGAGCCCCAGGCGTAGTGCTGGATCCGCCCCTCGAGGGGGTAGAGAGGCGCGACCGAGACGTTCATGCAGCGCCCGTCCCGCCCTGTCCCACCGCCAGGTAGACCGAGGCGAAGCGGCCGATCGCCAGCAGCGTCGCGAACCGGGCCACGTCGTGCCCGTCCTGGGCCGCCACGCGGTGGACAGCGACGCCGCGGGCATCAGCGATGTCGCCAAGGTCGCGGGCCACCTCGGCGGCCGTGGGGTCAGCCTCGCCGTCATCGAGAACGACGAGGACGGGCATCGGGGTCGCGGCAGCGCCCTCGGTGGACTCCTCGTCGAAGGGATCGGCGAACACGTCGTGCTCGGCAGCTGCTCGCAGCAGCGGAGCGAGCTGGTCGCCCGACCCGGCGACGGCAGGCACTCCGGTGGCGGCCCGTAGCGACTCCGCCCAGCGGCGAGCAGCACGGCCCGACAGCGGCGACCCTCCCCAGATCACCGGCACGCGGTCGGCGAGCACCAGTGCGACGTCCTTGGCCGGGTTCTCGCCCATGGGTTGGGCGGGGCCGCAGCGTTCGGCGATCTCGTCCAGTGCAGCCGCCACGGGTTCCACGGCGACGTCCGGGCCGAGCCCGAGGTCGTGCAGGGCTGCGAGCACGGGCACCGAGACGGCCAAGGGATCCCGGCTGCCTGCCGGGACGAGGGGAGCCTTGCCCGCTAGCAGGCCGGAGAGTCGCGACTGCTCAGGGGCGACCACGAGCAGCTCGCAACCGCGTCGTGCCGCCTCGGCGACCGTGGACTCCAGCTCCGCCGAGGCCGCCGGCTGGGGGGCGAGAACCACCACGAGGTCGAGCGGTCCGGCCCAGCCGGGAAGACCGGCGTGCGGCCAGGCAACGAACGGCACCGGGCAGACGCGCTCGAGCACCGTGCGCAGCAGACGGCCGTCAGGCCCGGCAGCCAGGACGGCACGCGGCCGCGTCGGTAGTGCGGCGACAACCGCTGCCAGCGCGTCCGACGCCGCATACCCGGCGCTGCGCACCTGCGCCCCCCAGGTGGCGATGCTGCGCAGGCTGTCGTCGACGTCGGTCAGTGCGAGGGGGTCGTCGAGCCGTGAGTCGTCGAACACTGCGGCCTCAGGTCCCCTCGCGGCGCCGTGCCTGGTCCAGCAGCAGCACGGGGATGCCGTCGGTGATGTCGAAGACCCGGGTGCACGCCGTGCAGGCCAGCTCACCGGCACCATCGGCAGCGGTCGGGTCGTAGTCGAGGGGCGCGTGCTCCTCGCACGGGCAGGCCAGGATGTCGACCACCCACGGCTGCAGCGTCACTGTCTCTCCCCTGACCGGTCGTCGTGGACCACCTGCTGCTCGTGGTCGGCGATGAAGGCCAGCACCTCGTCCCGCACGACTGCCATGGTGCCATCGTCCCCTGCCTCGACGTTCAGCCGCAGCAGGGGTTCCGTATTCGAGGCTCGCATGTTGAACCACCATGCGGGCGACGAGACGCTGAGGCCGTCGGTGTGGTCGAGGGTGATCCCTGACCGTGCGCCGTACCGCTGCTGCGCAGCCTGCAGGACGGCGGCCGGGTCGGCCACCGTGGAGTTGATCTCGCCGGAGCGCGCATAGCGCTCGTAGCGACCGACCAGTGAGCTCAGAGTCGTCCCCTGGGGCGTCGAGCCGAGGGCGGCGAGGACGTGCAGGGCGGCCAGCAACCCGGAGTCGGCCCGCCAGAAGTCGGCGAAGTAGTAGTGCCCAGAGTGCTCGCCGCCGAAGACAGCGCCCGTCTGCGCCATGGTGGCCTTGATGAACGAATGGCCGACCCGGGTGCGAACCGGCATGCCGCCGTTCTCCTCGATCACCTCGCGCACGGCGCGTGAGGTGATGAGGTTGTAGATGATCGGCGCCCCCGGGTGGCGCGCCAGCTCCCGCTGCGCGATGAGGGCGGTGATCGCCGACGGGGTCACCAGCTCGCCGCGCTCGTCGACGACGAAGCAGCGGTCGGCGTCCCCGTCGAAGGCCAGCCCGAGGTCAGCGTCCGTGGTGCGCACGCGATGCTGCAGGTCCGCCAGGGTCGACGTGTCGAGGGGGTTGGCGTCGTGGTTCGGGAACTGCCCGTCCAGCTCCAGGTACAGCCCGTCGACCTGCACCGGTGTCCCGGCGAACACCGGCGGGACGGTGAGCCCGGCCATGCCGTTGCCGGCGTCCACGACCACCCGCAGCGGGCGCAGGCCGTCGAGTGGCACGAGCCGGCGCAGGTAGTCGACGTAGTCACCCAGCACGTCGGTCGACCGCAGCGTTCCCCGCGTCTCGTGCGCCGCGACCGGTTCGTCGGCGTCCAGCGCGGCCGCGATGTCCCCGAGCCCGGTGTCCCGGCTCACCGGCACCGCCCCTGCCCGGCACATCTTGATGCCGTTGTAGCGCCCGGGGTTGTGGCTGGCGGTGACCATCGCCGCTGGCCGGTCCAGGGTGCCCGCGGCGAAGTAGACGAGATCTGTCGAGGCCAGCCCGATGTCGGTGACGTCCACGCCCTGGTCGAGCACCCCGTCGATGAGGGCGGCCGCCAGCTCGGGCGACGACGTCCGAGCGTCTCGGCCGACGATCACACCCGGATGGTCGGCCCCGTCCGCCGGACGGGTGAGCGACGCCAGCACGCTGCCGGCGACGCGCGCCACATGGGCGTCGATCTCGTCGGGGACGAGTCCACGGATGTCGTACGCCTTGACGGCAGCCGACCGGGCGATGGGCGCGGGCGACGGCACGGGCACCAGACCCTAGTCGTCGGCAGTGGGCGGGCGCAGCACGCGCAGGTGGCCCCGTCTCCCCACCTCGACCATCGTGGGCGCGGACGTCGGCGCCGGTCGCGCCGCCTCGCGCACGGCGTTCGCGAGCGCCTCCAGGTCGTCGGTGGTCGGGCCGTAGGCGTCGGGGTCCATGGCGAGCCGCACCACGTCCCACCCGCGCGGGGCGGTGAGCCGCTCGGAGTGGGCCGCGCACAGGTCGTAGCAGTGTGGTTCGGCGTATGTGGCCAGGGGGCCGAGGACCGCGGTGGAGTCGGCGTACACGTAGGTCAACGTCGCCACAGCGGGTTCGACGCACCCGGCGCGCGTGCACCGCCGAACTCCCGCCACGGCGCCTCACCGTACCGGCGCAGGACGCGTGGCCCGCGGCACGCGCGGTCGAGGCCGGGCGCGTGTCGCCGACGTAGGCTGGGACGATGACCACGTCGTCGGCGCGACCTCGCCCCGGCCGGGACCGGCGCGGTCACGGGATGCGAGGCTCGCTGGCGCCGGCGGAGGTGCCCTGCGCGAGGTCGGCGGGCGAGCGGTTCGACGACATCGCCACCGCGGCCGTGGCACGTCTGGACAAGCGTTGGCCTGACGAGCTGGCTGACGTCCAGTTCGTCGTCGAGGACGTCCCGGACCTTCGGGACTGGACGCGGGACTGGGTGCCGCTGGGCCGTTGCGAGCCGGCCGAAGCGGGGTTGCCCTCGCGTGTCGTGCTGCACCGGCGGCCGATCCAGACGCGTGCGCGTGGCGAGATCGCGTCACGGCGGCTCGTGCTGGCGGTGCTCGTGGAGCAGGTCGCCGAGCTGCTGGGCAAGGAGCCCGAGGAGATCGATCCCGGCTACGACGAGCTGGACTGAGCCGGCAGGGCGGCGCGGATGTCGGCCACCACCGGCGGAACAGTCACCGTGACGGTCGCCCCCCGCAGCGGCACGACGTCGAGCCAGAACGCCTCCCGCTCCTCGTCGGGGTCGAGAGCGTCGGGCACCGTCACCGTCGTCGTGGTCTCCCGGGCTGCGAGCGCGACCCCGGGGTCGGCGGGTTCGAGTACCACCCAGCCCTGATCGACGTCGTCGGGGAGGTCGACGGGAAAGGTCTCCGTCGTGCCGAGGGCGAGGGTGGCGACGTTGGAGTCCAGCGTGGTGCCGTCGTCTGCCACCACCCGGACGAGGACGTCGGTCGTCGCGACGGACAGCTCGACCAGGTCGTCGCCCGGTGACGGCCCCGGCGACGGCCCCGGTGTCTGGTCTGCCGGCTCGTCCGCCGCGGAGACGGGCTGCTCGTCGTCCGGGCTTCCCGTCGGCTCACCCGTTGCGTCGGGGGACGCATCGGCGGTCGGCTCAGGGGTCTGGTCGGTAGGAGGGCTCGGTGCGCCGGTGCCGGGAGCACCGTCGGGCACCTGCTCCGGCAGGGCGGTGATGACGACGCGGGACGACCGGTCATCCTCGACGCTGATGCGAGACGCCGAGGGTGTGTCGAGGGCCGGGGTCGAGCCCACCACCGCGATGTCGGACAACCCCGACCCGGGGGTCTGCCGGAGCCGCACGGCCGACACGACGGGCTGTGTGGACGATACCTCGAGCGCGAATGCCTCGTCCCCCGCGGGCTCGAGGTCGACGTCGACGACCTGGCCTGCAGGGACGTCGATGGCTTGCAGGCCGACCGGGGTGAAGGGACCCGCACCGGCCACCGCGCGCAACGAGGCGATCGCGTCCTCCTCACCGGGGTTGGCCAGTCGCAGCACGCGCTCACCGAATCGGGGGACTCCCGGGACGTAGGCCAAGGTGGACGGCGGCTCGCTCGGCGCCACCCAGCTCAGCCCGAGCGGGTCGGCGCCGTCCACCTCGCGCAGCGCGAGGAAGGCACCGACCCGCCCGAGGTAGACCGCGACGTGGACGGCGGTGGCCTCGCTCCCTGACGCCACGGCGTCGATGCTGATCTCCCGGGAGCCGGTCGGGGGGATGCCGAGGTCCTGGGTGCCTGCGGCCGCCACGGGGCCGTCCTCGGTCCACACTGTGACGTCCACGACGGCCGGGGCACCGGCCGTGTTGGTCACCACCAAGGTGGCGCGCTGGCCGACCTGACCTGATCCGGCGGCGAACCAGAGGTCACGGCCGGGCTCGACGCAGGCTGCGCTCGCGAGGCCGGAGGTGCGGGTCGAGCCCGCGTCAGCCACCGTCTCGCCGAGCACGCCGGGGGCGAGGTCTCCGTCGGCGCGCAGCGCCACCGGCCCGACTGCCTCGGCGGTGACGGTCTCACCGCGGACCTGCGCCACGCCGAGTTCCGACGGCTCGTCGTCCGCGCCAGGCAGCGTCTCCAGCGTCAACGAGCCGGGTGCGAGTCCGTCGACCTCCACGGCATCCACCGCAACCGCTGCGACATCCGCGGAGACGTCGACGAGCTCGCCGGCCCCCGGACACACCTGCACCGTCCCGGTGATCGGCTCGGCGACGGGTTCGGGGCGCTGCTGCGCCTCGGGGACCGGCTCGACAGCCGCCCCCACCGCGGTCGCGGCGACCAGGGCGGCCAGCACCGCCCCCGTCGAGACCCATCTCAGCCGGCTCATACCTCGTCACCCACCAGGCTGTCGCGGCGCCGGGAAGCGGCCGGCAGCATGAGCACCACCACCACCGCGAGCAGCACCGCCTGCGTGGTCAGCAGCGTCGAGCGGTTCGGGTGCTCGTAGGTGATCTGCAGACGTCCGGACCCGACGGGCAGGACGAACGCCTGCAGGTCACCGCTGTGTGTCGTGGCCTCCAGGGGCTCGTCGTCCAACGTCGCCTGCCAGCCCGGATCCGCGACCTCGGCCAGGGCCACGACGCTGGCCGCCGGCGCGTCGATGTCGGCATCCACGTCGATGCGGCCGGAGGGCACGACGCCGACCGCGCCGGCGTCCTCGTCGAGCAGCCGCACCCGTCCGGTGACACCCTCCACCCGCCAGACCGATCCGCCGTCGGGAGCCGAGGCACGCACGAGCCCGGCCTGGCCGTCGAGGGCCTCGTCCAACCCGGCATCCAGCGGCGGCGGGGCGAAGACGTAGCGCACACCGACGTCGGCCAGCCGGGCTGCGGATGCCTCGCCTCGCCCGGCGACCAGGTCGGCCACGATCGGGTCCATGACGGCGGCCCCGACGGGATCGGTGACCTCCGCATCGCCCAAGCGAGGGGTGTCCTCACGCACCACCGTGTTGCCGACGACAGGGTCGTCGTCACCGGTCAGCCTGAGCACCAGCGTGGTCGGTCGTTCGGGACCGGACGCCTCCTCGGTCACGTACAGCGGCAGCAGCGCCGAGTCGTCCCGAACCAGTGGGTCGGCGAGCGACCCGACCAGGCCGAGGGCCAGCGCCACGACTGTCGTCGCCCCGCCGATGCCTGCGGCGAGAAGTCGGACGATCCTGCTGGCGGCCCCGTCGACCCGGTCGGCGGCACCGTCGACCCGGTCGACGGCTAGCACGATCGCCGCGATGATTCCGAGGGCGGCCAGGGTGACGGCCGGCCCCGGCCAGCCGGCCGCCGAGCCCTCGCCGACAGGGACGCTGACCAGCGTGCGCGAGGCGATGACGCCGGCGGCGATCGCGGTCGCGGCCAGCACCCACGCCGCGGTCACCCGTCGGCCCGGGGCGAGGACGAGGGCGGCCAGGGCCAGCACCGTCAGCCCGGCGAGCACGCCGGGGGCGATGCTGCCCGGTCCTCCCGGGTGAATCAGCAGCGGTGCCCACGACGGCAGGGCGGGGTCGGAGAGCTGGCCACCCTGCCCGGTGAGCCCGGGCTCCGACACCCACAGGGCGCTGCGCTGAGCCAGGGTGGGCAACCAGGGCAGCAGGACCACGGCGGGCACGGCCACGACGATCAGCCACCTCAGCAGCGAGCGTCCGCTGCGGGCGAGGGCGAGCACTCCGACGGCGGCGGCGAGCGCGGCGACCGGCCAGACGAGCGGGGCGAACGCGGCAATCACGCCGAGGCCGAGCCCTGCGAGCCACGACCGCCGCAGGGGGGCGTCCGCAGCGAGCGCCGAGACGACCCCACGTGCCACCAGCGGAGCCATCACCGCCACCACACACGTACCGAGTCGTCCCGCGGCCACCGCGCCCGATGCCAGGAGCACGGCGCCGTAGGTCAGCGACGCCCACACGCGCAGCACCGCTGAACCGACCACACCGCTCATGGCCCACCAGGAGGTCGCGACGGCAGCAGGAACAGCGCCGATGAGCAGGACGGACACCAGGAACGAGGCGTTGCCGAACACCGCCGCGGAGGCCGCGGCCAGGGCGGCGAGGTACGGCGGGGCCGCCTGGGGTGACCCCAGCGACACCGGGTGCCAGCCGGCCCGGTAGGTCGACCACCAGTCCGCCCCGCCTTCCGGGGCGGGGAGCAGGGCGCCTCCGAAGAGGTCGCCGCCGAAGAGCACGGTGCGGGCGCCGACCACGACCACCACGGAGACGGCGAGCACGAGCCACAGCCCCGTCCAGCCCATGGCCCGGCTGGCCCAGCCCTCGGGTTCGGGCAGGTCGTCGAAGTCGTCGTCGGCGAGCGGGTCGATGGAGGAGGCCCGCCGGAATCCGGCGGCAGCGTCGTGCGCGGCGCCGCGCCCACCAAGCACCCCGCCGGCGTTCTCTATGGTGTGCCGCAGCTGAGTGCCGATCGTGGGTCGCAACCCGACGATGGACTCGCTGTGCGGCACGGCGGCTCGCCACCGACGAGCGGCCCGGATCCGCGAGGGCCGCAGCGCCCCGGCGACCGCCACGATCTCGTCGCTCGCGACAGCGGGCACCTTGCCGAGGACGAAGCCGATGGCCCGCAGCACGGTGCCGATCAGGGCGCGCAGCAGCACCGGGACGAAGGTGAGGGTGCCGGCGTTGGCCAGCAGGACGTGGACAGCGTTGCGCCGATCGGTGACGGCAGCACGCTTGCCGGAGGCATCGGGTCGCCGCCGTCCCGTCGTCGCCGCGGCGGCGTGCTCGACGACGGCGTGCGGGGAGACCACCACGCGGTAGCCGGCCCGACGGGCACGCCACCCGAAGTCCACGTCGTCGCGGAACAGGTCGATCTGTGGGTCGAGCCCTCCGAGGGCGTCCCAGGCGTCGCGTCGCACCAACATGCCTGCGGTGCCGACGCCGAGCACGTCGAGGCGGTCGTCGTGCTGGCCCTGGTCGTACTCGCGGCCCTCGAGCCCCGTATACCGACGTCCCGACCCGGTGATCGACAGACCCATCTCGACCAGCCGGCGCCGTCCTGCCCAGTCCAGCACCTTGGGACCCACGACGACGGCATCGTGGGCGACGGCGGACGTGAGCAGCTCCCGCAGGCAGCTCGGCTCCGGCGCGCAGTCGTCGTGCAGCAGCCACAGCCAGGTGTGTTCGCCGTCCGTCGAGTCGCTGCCACCCCCGACGTCCACGCCGAGGCGGTCGTAGCCGGCCGCAACGGCGGCCGGGAAGCCTGTCCCCCGGGGAAGCTCGACGACGGACGACACCGCGTGCGAGTCGTTTAGCATCTGCGCGGTGGCGTCGCTGCTGCCCGTGTCGACGGCCACGACGTCAGCGAGGAGCCCCTCTGCGCGGGCCAGCGCCTGCAGGGTGCGGGGCAGCCATCGTTGACCGTCGTGGGCGACGAGGACGACGTGCACGCGGTGACGCGCCAGCGCGTCGTCGTCGAGCACCGGTCGGGTCTCTGCGGCGACGTCGGAGTCCAGCGCCTGCGGTGCCAGCGCGGCGTAGATCTCCTGCACCGACTCAGCAGAGGCCGCAGCCTCGGCGTCCTCGTGGACACCAGGCTCGGTGGGCGCGGGCGCGTCGTCGTCGATGCTCATAGTCGGCGTGGGAACCCTACGCCGACGCAGCGGCGTCAGCCCGCGGCGGCTGCCCGCCTCAGACGTCGCCGCTCACGCTCGCTCAGCCCACCCCAGATGCCGAAACGCTCGTCGTGCGTGAGGGCGTACTCCAGGCACTCGGAGCGCACCTCGCACGACAGGCACACCTTCTTCGCCTCGCGGGTCGACCCGCCCTTCTCGGGGAAGAAGGCCTCGGGATCGGTCTCCGCGCACAGGGCGCGTTCCTGCCAGGCGAGCTCGTCGCTCGCCTCCTCGGTCATCACGTCCAGCCACTCGCCCACGGGGCTCCTCCTTCGCTCGACCCATCGGTTGCCCCGTGCCGTGCGGTGACCGACTCCTACGCGGCCTCCGCGCGGGCCCTCGCGGCGGGCCCGAACGACACGCGTGTGATTACAACGATGAAATGCATCGGCGTCAAGTGCTGGCCTGCTATTGGATGTCGTGCGCGGCAGATGTCGTGACTGCTTACAGAGTGGTGACGGAGGGTCGTCACCGGGTGCCGGGTGCCCCGTGGTGTCCGTACGGTCTCCTCCATGGCGGACCAACGGGTGCTCCTCGTGGAGGACGACCCGACCGTCGCCGACGTCGTCACCCAGTACCTCCAGCGATCGGGCTTCGACGTCACCCATGTCGACGACGGGTTGGACGCGGTGAGCGCGGCAGGTGCCATCGACCCCGACCTTCTCGTGCTCGACCTCATGCTTCCGGGGATCGACGGCCTCGAGGTGTGTCGGCGCGTGCGACGCAGCCACGACGTGCCGATCATCATGCTGACCGCCCTCGGCGCGGAGTCCGACCGCGTGCTCGGCCTGGAGGTCGGCGCGGACGACTACCTCACCAAGCCGTTCAGCCCTCGCGAGCTGGTGCTGCGGGTGCAGTCGGTGCTGCGCCGGTCCCGCGCGGGCGAGGCTGCCCGCGCGTCCGATGGCTCGGACCGCGTTCTGCGAGACGGCGACCTCGCCGTCGACACCGCGGCCCGGCGTGCCGAGCGCGACGGGGTGGAGGTGTCGCTGACCGGGCGGGAGTTCGACCTGCTGGTCTTCCTGCTCACCCACCCCGGCCAGGCGTTCTCCCGGGACGACCTGCTCGAGCAGGTGTGGGGATGGTCGTTCGGGGACACCTCGACCGTCACCGTGCACGTTCGACGTCTGCGGGAGAACGTCGAGCCCGACCCCGGTGAACCGCAACGCCTGGTGACCGTGTGGGGTGTCGGCTACCGGTGGGACCCATCGTGACCGAGGAGCTGGGCTGGGCCGACGTGGGCGCCGTGGTGGCCGTCTCGGCGGCGGCGACCGCGGCGGTCGGCGCCGTGGGCGCGGCGGTGCTGTGGCGGTCCCGGCACCGCTCGCTGCAGGTGCTCGTCCCCGCGATCGCCGTCGTCACGCTGCTCGCCGTGGTGGGCGGCCTCATGGGTGCCGCGGCGGCCATGTTCCTGTCGGCACACGACCTGCAGGTGGTGCTGGTGGTCGCGGTGACCGCCGGCGCTCTCGGGATCGTCCTGGCGGTCGGGCTCGGCCGAGCCGTCCTGCGCGGGAGCCGGACGCTGGTCACGGCCGCTCAGTCGCTGGGCCGTGGCGA
>Ga0272441_10010208_pt1 | contig 14278 bp, 20 predicted proteins | sample SSMProp6N_FD_193582 | JGI IMG/M metagenome (GOLD analysis project Ga0272441, IMG submission 193582) | Marine sediment archaeal communities from Little Sippewissett salt marsh, Falmouth, MA, United States - SSM-Prop-6N | ecosystem: Environmental > Aquatic > Marine > Wetlands > Sediment ... | reverse complement strand
CAGAACACCAATATATGGTGATGTGACATATAATATCATGAAGCGCAATAACCCGATGGCCATATCAGATACAGATAAGATTAGAGAAATTAACAACATTAAAGCAGAAATTAAACACGCTAATGTGGATGCCCTTAAAATTAGTGTGGAACAATGGATAGGTGCACATAGCCATTTTGTTGATATAACAGATGGCAATAAAATTAAGAGAAAAGACGAGCGCATCATATACGAGTGAGGTATCAAATGGATGTTTTTGAAGCAATGTTTAGAGGGAGGAAAGAAATACGTGATCTTAAGGTACAAAATAATAATTTGTGTTTTGTGCTAAAATGGGCGCAGAATCACATCGATAATGAAAGCGTCTTAAATATAATAGCTAATTTCCTCAAGTCCGACAAGAATGTAATACCCGATCTGGTACGACCAGGCAAAGAAGAGATCATTAAGGCTGGATACCCGTTGCCGCCAACTCAAGAAACAGCACCGGCAGTACCAAACATGCCTAAGGAAGACATAGAAAAGAACATCAAAAAGAGAATTGAAGAGTTCAGACAATCAATTACCAATGGTGGTCCTATCAAAAGTGTCACATCAATAAAGTCCGCAGAAGAGATAAAGAAAGATATCGAAAAGGCAAAGCAGTCGGCATTAAACAAAATTGATAAGACTAGTCCCACCTAAGAGCATTAATTAGTAGCAGGACAAATATATAATATGGCGACTGTTACATTTCCAAGTAATCCGAGTGATGGGATGATCTTTGAGGCCCTTCCTGGCCTCTTCTACCAATATGACGCTTCCAGCAATTCTTGGATCCGCATTGATAAAGCCGATGGGCTTCCAGACGCAACTCCTCTACAAGATGGGTTAATGACCTCCGAAGACCTCGAGAAGGTCATGAACTTAGTCATCCCCCCTCCCCAGGCCTCTCTTAAGGGTGAAGACTGTTCCCTAATCTTCAGACAGGGTAGAATAGGATTGTATTCCAGCGACGGCTCCCTCATAATTGAATCGTCGCTGGATCTGATGAATAAGGTGGCCGGCGCTTCGGTAGAGAGACCATGGGACCTGCATCGCAATACAGCAGGAATTAATTTTGGTCTGGATTTGACGCAATTCCTTGATGAGGTCAAGAAAAGGGGAAACCTCATTGAGAAAGAAATCCGGGGCGATCAGGGAGATACCGGTGATAGAGGAGACGCCGGACGTGACCAGCTTGATACAGGTCCCGTTGGGCCAACAGGTGTGAACGGCCTTAACTCGCCGTTCGACGGTTCGATTATCGAAGAGACCTTAAATGTTGAAGTGGATGCCACTGACGAGCCCAGGGCAGTCGTTGATGTCTCGACAGAAGAGGTTAGCGATAGCGAGAACTATCTAGTATTCACTCGCGCCAATATTGGTAACCCAGACGCGTGTCCAAGTGAAGTGATTCCCAAAGCCATAACAAGCCCTTGGATTCTGGTGGTGCAGCCTGGCGTTGCTAACATCAACAAGAGAACAACCCTTACTGATGATTGTGGGATACCGTGTGCTGTTTGTAGCAGTTCGATATATTATATCAATATCGAACCAATTCTAAGCCAAATTTTCGACCGATTCAAAGACCGGATTTTGGCACTAAAGGAAGCCAAAGAAGATCTGGTGGCTGAGTGGCTAAAGTCTATGGTGTTCCTTTTCAATCAGCAGAAAGCAGCCCTTTGCTGTGCGCTTGAGAATTGCCGTTCTAGAACAAGGAATGTTGCCACCAGGCAGTACATTGAGCAGCAGAGGATCCAGGCAGCAATTGGTAATTTCTCTCTGGTTGTCGATGGCGCAGAAGACAAACTTACCGTCGATCTTGACGAAGTCAAGGAGTGCCTACAGGCTCCCCAAAGTGGCCCGTATATTAAGGAAAATCTCGGTGCCGGATGCGACGATTGGCTATACGAGTTGACGATTGATGCGTCCGTTCACAACAGAGATCCAAGAAACGCTGGCAACAGCAATTGCCTTGTATTCAACCTGCCTCGTGGTCAATATTTTATGCAGATTATAGGGTGCTGCGCTCAACTTGGCGAAGAAGCCTCTACAGGCATAGCTCTTGGTGAGATAGCAAGAGACGAACAAGGGAATATTATTGAAGTCGGTGATGTTTTTGTAGATGGGGCGCATTATTTTGGTGAACCAGTTCCTGGGGATCCCACCAGCATCTATGTTTTCGATGAAAACGGCAATAGAAAAAAGGTAAAGACCGAATGGGTTGGAAATCCGGAGAAAATAGGATATTCAACTAGAAAAGGCTTTTCGGGCGGCATCCAGTATTCTGGTCGTGTCGCAATGCTATACCAGCAAGTTATTTCCATGGGCACTGATACAGAGAAATATCAGGCAAATGTTATTCAATTCCCAAACTTAGGGTTATTCGGAGACTCTAGTGCCTCACGCAGTGCGTATCTTGGCCTTTCCGTTACATTCACGCACGCTGGCGGCGATACGTGACTGTGGATCCCCGATGCAGAGGCTAGCGGGCTAGTCTCTTCCGGAAGCGTGATCCTTGGCATCAACAAAGTGGAGTGCATGGATCGCTTCATTGCTGATACGCCGCCCCAAGATAGGCAGGCGGCTATCGAGTATGGTACCGCTTTTGAATCACCGATATATATCTATCGCAGAGCAATCTCGTCTACAAACGTGATCGGCGCAATACGCCCCTACGAAGGTGACCTTAGCGCCAGCGCAAATTATGGTCTGGTTGGCGGCAACGCGAATTTGCAATTTGGCCCGGAACTAGAAACTGGCGTAATGAAGGTCTTCTTCTACAATGGTACAGATGGGCTGACTTTCTATCTGATCCAGAACAAGAAGAATGGAACGTTTACCAATGAATCTAGGATATTCGTTTCGTCTAGTAATAATAGTGCTCCTCTGTCGGTGGTAGTTTCGGATGAGCCTGGTGATCTGATTGAGTCGTCTTCTAATAGCATCAAAAGAGTTTTGGATTTGCCCTTGGATGCTACGCTGTTCGATGGTCTGTTCAATTATGTGGACCAAACAGCTGGTGGTGTAATCGGTGTCTTTGACGACCTTACAGAGATAAGAGACTGGGAAGTCAACCTAGATGCAGTTGACACCGGGCAATTGACGATGCTGAAAGCGGCTGATGGCCACGATGATAGTGAAATCGTGCTCGCGCAGGGCCCTCTCAAGGTAGATTATGATTTCTCAAATGAGAGGGAGCCCATTGAGGAAGGCGAGACGCCCGACCCGAGAACAGCATGGGGTGGCCTCACTGGTCTAACATCGGGCAACTGGTATTACAAATTTGTCGGCGATGATCCAAGCTCGCGTCTTAACCCATATTCTCTGTTTGATGGCACCTATGCAGGTCCGGCATCCTTTGATATAGGCATAGGCAATGTCTTTACGATTTATAATTCAGTTAAAGACCAGAATATTAGGCTCTGGCGTGACTACAAAGCTGAATCTAGTGATGTTGCGCTCGTCCCTGCTGCAGGGTTGGGTGAATGGATAAAGCCGCCGCAGACCAATGTAAACATGCTCTTGTATACAGCTAATTCTGAAGCAAAAAACATTTATGCGAAGAATAATCCAATATCAGTTTCTGATCTGAGAGTATTAGCCACATCATTAACACATCCAGCTGTGACCTTCTCTCTCACGCTCGTCGATGAAGACGGGAACGCTTTTGAATTCCCAGAGAGGACGATCTATAAACAAGGCACTACTGCAGACGAAAACCAGGCGGTGCAATGGATATCATTTGGCACGCCGATTGAGCCTGAAGTCGTAATAGTGGAATCAGATCCGACCACGTTGGAGTCACCACCAGATGGCCCAATCATTGGAACGGAGGTAACTGGCGACTTCAAGTTCGATCTGGACCTCCGTAAACTTAGTAGGTTAATTATTGACATAAAACACTGCGAGGAAGGTGGCGGAAGACCCATTATTGGCATCCACACAATTGCTGCGATGACGAATTTCAAGAGATTTCCCACTGGGGGCAGCAATGACCAGAAAGAACCGTTTGCATATGTAATTATTGAATCATTTGCAAGATATTGGAGATATGAGGTTCCAGCGGACGGGTGGCCTGACCCCTACATTCCAGACAACTGGATAGGGTTTAATATTGCGCAGTGGTGGCCCCCATTGGCCGTAAATGACGTCTGGAGCATAATCCAAGGCTTCGATGGAGAATCTATCAGATCTGGCGCTGGTCCAAGGATATCAGATCTGGAGAAGGATCCAACAGAGGAGATCAAGAATAATCGCATTATATTCACCACGATTCCTCCTTCAGATGGCTGCCAGATGCATTGGAAGCAGGTGGATTGGCTTGAACGTGGCCATAGGATAGGGGCAGCATGTTCGTTCTTTATTACAGTGGATGGCATGAGTTTCATCGTATCAAAGAGGTCGATAGGGGTTGACACAACTTGCGGTGGTGGCGAAAGCGCTGACAACCCATGCGTACAGACGTTCGTGGAAGCTGGTGTCGGTCACCCGGCAATTGCGTGGCCTTCTATAGACGGAGATGAGTTCATCGGGAAGCCCACAAGTGGCTTCATAACATTTGTCAAGGACGATGCGTTATCCGACCGTATATTAGAAGAATTCGCTAAGGGCAATGCCACCCAGATTAGCGGAGACCCCCAACTGAATATCCCGTTTGTCCTTTTCCCGTCATTATAAAATATTCTACCGTTCAGAGAATCACATCCTTATCAGAAAAACCATGACCAGTTCAAATTTATGATAGAAAGGGAGCAATGTGAAAAATTATCGCAGACTAATACGAGAGGCATCAGATAATAATGAGAGAATAAGGCTTATCGCTGAAGCCATAGAAGATGATGTATTGGATGAGAGCCTTATACTGGAAGCAGGTATTACCGCGTATGTCGGCGGTATGCTGAAATCGCTCTTGGGGCCTCGTCCCGACCGGGTGTCTAAGGAGATAGAACTTGTTCTTGGGATTCCCGCAGAGCAGGTAATGTCACTCCCAGATACCGAAAAGAAGGAATTATTGCAGCAAGTTATCCTAAAATCTATGGACGATAGTTACGAGGCCATCAAGAGGACCATCCCCCATTGAGCCCCCCATGACCAAAGCAGCCCTCCTCAAAGAGGTCAATAAACTGATCTCTGAATACGACAAGGTCTCCAAAATGCTTAAGGATGGCGGCGACATCGATGTCGTTGGACCCCTTCTTAAGCGTCTTGACAAGCAAAAGGAGACCCTGTACGCTCGTTTAGAACGCCTGAAGGCTAAATAGCACCTTTCTGGTATATCTCCGAGGCCTTCCGTTGCCTCTGGAAGCCACTTTCGATGTTTACCCCCTATTTGAATATATCTGGAGCTTTCTGTGCAAGGAAGAGGCCTTCGGTGATACAGGTGCATAGGTAAATAGAGTGTGATTATCCGCGTCGATAGTTTCTGTGGACTCGCAAGAAATCAAGATTGGCATAAATTCCTGGAAGCTACAGCTCCCGACCTATTTAAGGAGCTAATTGGATTCCTTCGGACGGCTACCGGATGCCGATCCGTAAAGGCCAAAATGATGGCGATATACCAGAAGCTATATCAGCGCGGCAAGGGAAATGATTTTGAGAATCTGATGAGGCGCCGATTCCCTTATATAATCAAGTCGGACGATTCCCCGCCCAAACCACCCCCCAAACCGGTTGCCAAGAAGGTAATTACCAAGAAAGTAGTTACTGAAGAGGAACTTAACAAGCATGGGGTATTCAGAATATATAAACCTAATATTTTAACGTTTCCTCATAAACTTATCATCGTGGACAAAGATCATACCTCTCTTATGGCCAAGGTAAAGGACTTTTTGCGTGACAAGATCGAAATAGATTACCTTATCATCGAAGATCGGGCATATATAGAATATTTACTAAATAAATACAAAGATGCGGAAGACAAACTAGACGTGCGCTCCTTGGAGATTTCTCAATACCGAATGAGGGAAATGCAGAAATGAGCTACGTTATACTGTGCGCTGGGGCTAACAGCGAATTCGATTATCAAGCTCTCGATTACTACAGATTATTCAACGCTGGCATAGAATCTGGGGCAGTAGAAGATGAAAATATTCTTAAATATATCGGCGACCCACGAAAAGTTGATCTGGGTGAGGTCAAGAATAGCAATCTGTTAGCTTTTAGGCCTCTTACTGCTTCCGAAGTTAAGACCATCGACGAATCAAATAAAATAATCTGCTTCAGCGCAGGGGATCTTCACCCTGGGTTTGTTGTAACTGGCCACGCCGTTGATTGTTTTGTATCTTTCGGCAACCGGTCTGCGTACAAGACAGCCAACATACTCAAGCAGATGGGTATTAATCGTCCTGTGTACAAAGTGTTTCCGTGGGTAGACACAATAGGCATCAAAAAACACGATAATATACCATTCGGCAAAGTGTCTAGTGAAGACGACATGGGCCTGCGGTCTGCATTGCGCCTTATGGCCTCAAAAGCTTTGGTTGTCGTGCCAAATAAAAGCCCGTTTACAGATATAATTGTCGATGGGTGGAATGGTGTTATTTTTCGGAGAGACATAGAACAGCTTGATGAATCCAAGTGGAGGGAGATCAGGGGGACGCTAAACGTTGATGATGCTAGAAAAATGGTGGAAACCGCTAGTGAAATGGTTGAGCGCTTGTTGGAAAAGAATCATTATCGAAAGGTGTTTGCGGATTCAATAATTGAAGGCCATGGATTTGATCACAACGAACCCTGGATAAGCATAAAACTGGGAAAAGGACATCGTTGGATCACGCCTAATAAAGAAGCATCTGGTGGAGAGATAATCCAAACTCCGGCCGAAATAGGCCCAGAATTCAAAGTCATGAATCTCTCTACCCTAGAAGGGTATCTCGACAGATTTGCCAATATGAGGTTCGAAGATGTTCATATCTTCGATGCGATAGTCGAAAGCATGGATGGCCCCACAACGGGGAAAATCAATCGTCTCATCAGCATGCTCGGCGACAGAATCAAGAAAATATACTTCTGTCTAGATGAACCTCCAGAATGGGCTGAGGTATCTTCTAGGCTCATTTTCATCCCCGTCTCCGAGGGTCTGAAGCAAGTATCATAGCTATTCAAAACTACTTTAGGCGATTTCGGAGGATACCATGGACAATTTTCACGCGGTGAAGGGAATAAATGAGGATAGTTTTGGATATAATTTTATCGAATATACATGGATTGGCGCGGAAAAGTTAGGCCCCCACAATTATAAATTAAAGAAACTATCAGGCGAGGATGGTATCAAGGCGCATCAATGTGCAGTAAATAATAGGATTCTGTTGCCTGAAGAGATTTCTACGGGTGATATCGACGTAGGACCAGGTCCTCCTCCTGAAGGATATGTAACACCGGCCATGGGAACAGAGCCGTCTAGAGCCAAGAAGAAGAGGAAAAAGGGCGGTCAGATTCTGTTTGGCGATAAGAAAGAAGAGAAGAAATGATTCCAGCCTACGAACCGTGGCTTACGGATCTGGAGAAAGAGTACGCTAAGAAAGCCATCGATTCAACGTGGATCTCGTCTAACGGCGAGTTCGTCCAGCATGCGCAGGATTTATTTGCCAAATTCATCGGCTCCCCCTATGCAATTGTAACTAGCAACGGCACCACCGCCTTGCATCTATGCTGTCGTGCCACTGGCATGGAAGATATACATACGGTTCTAGTTCCAAACTGCACTTATGCGGCTACGGCTTTTGCTCCTTTGTATTGTGGCGCTGATGTGCAAATGGTTGATGTAGACCCAGATACGTGGAATATAAGCATTGAGAGAGTTGCAGATAAGTGCAAAGAAGGCCATGTTGACTTTGTCATCCCGGTACACTTATTTGGCAACCCTGTCGACATGGAAGCTTTAGGTGATCTGTCCGTCCGGTACGGATTCAAAATAATCGAAGACGCCTGCGAAAGCATAGGGGCTTCGATAAAAGGCAATAAAACGGGCAACTTCGGAGATATGAGTGCCTTCTCGTTTTATGGAAATAAGACTTTAAGTTGTGGAGAAGGTGGGGCGATCGTGTGCAAGGACCGAGAAACAATACGATACGCACAAATGCTCAGAGGGCAGGCTCAAAGCTTCGAAAAACGCTATTGGCATCTGGATGTGGGTTACAATTATCGTATGACCAATGTGCAAGCAGCGATTCTATGTGCACAAATAGAAAGAAGTGAAGAAATCCTGGCAGCGAAGAAACGAGTTGCACGAGAATACTTGTCTGAATTTGCATGTGAAACAAACATAGTAACGCAGAAAGTCTACGCGGGTTTGGGGCATGAGCATGGATGGTGGATGATGGTCATAAAAACTCCTATGGTGGCTTCAGAGCTTGCTCTGAAGTTAAGGGACAGAGGCGTGGACTCACGTCCGATGTTCTACCCGCTTAATGAGATGCCGCCATTTAGGTCTGACGGAACATTTGCCGTATCTAAGGACTTGTCAAAACATTGCCTAATGTTGCCATCTTCGCCAACTCTAACATCAAAAGAAATAAAACAGATCTGTCATAACATCAAAGAGATAGTTGATGCCTCTCCCGACACCCGTACTAATAGACCTGTTCGATCTAGAATACAAACCTAGCCAGGCTTCCATAGATCATATCGCGGACATGGTAGAAGATACTGGTTTTAGGGTGTACGATATTAATAACTATGACACAAGAATCTGGTTAAACTTCGGTAAAAACGGAAGCAATGTAGACGGAGGATTGGTAATTGATAGAGTTGACTGCGGATTTGAAATATTCGCCAGCAACGGCGATGTTAGATATGCGTCTGTCTCAGCCAAAGACTTCACTATTATAGAGGGGTTCTTGAACTTGTTGAAAGAGGATGTTGAGCGTGAGTATTAAAGATCTGCTTGGGCAAGCAATTAAAAAGATGCCCTCAAAGCATTCATTAGAAATAGAAGAAGGAGATAAACCAGATATGGCCGACACCATTGGGTCGCTAGCCGATAAATTAACGATAGTAAACTTGAAGATGTGGTACAACCAAGAGATTCTCTACGAAATGCGACGAATGAGTGAAGATGAGTTCCGCGAGAGATACGGAGATGATATTGGCGAGGTTCATAGAATAGTAGCAAAATGCTGTGATATGAATGTCTTGCGGAATCTGTTGATAGAAGAGATTGATGCAAAAATGGCCAATGTGGCTAAGGCGGCCGGTATCTCTGAAGAAGAAATTAGATCTCTCCGGCTCGTCGCCCCAAGCCACAAAACCTATTGAAGCTATGGCGCTGTCTGATGCCAACTTGCCAACCTTCGATCCAGAGGGCCGTACTTTCTACATCCTTGGGTCATCTGGCTTCGCGAGAGAAATAAAGAATTATCTTTCCGAGATGCACGTTGATACTGAACAGGTAGTGTTCGTTGACGATAATTCCGATGATTCAATAAATGTCATGGAGTATCACACCAGGATCAATAAAGATCCGATGTCGTACTCAATTATGGGGGTTGGACATCCCAAAATAAAGATTAAAATGGCCGACGAGATCAAGGGCCGTCTTTTTAGCATCAAGCATATGCGGTCTTATGTGGCTAATTCATCTGAGATTGGTGATGGATGCGTCATAGCTCCTGGTGCTGTGATATCTAACAATGCCAAGATTGGAAGGCACGTGCTGCTGAATTACAATACTACTATTGGACATGATTCTGTAGTCGACGATTATTCTGTGGTATCACCGAACGCATCCGTTGGTGGATGGGTAAAAATTGATTCGGGCGTATATATTGGTGCTGGTTCTCAGTTGATAGAGAGGATACGGATCGGAGAAAATTCCATTGTTGGCATGGGAGCCGTAGTTGTTAGGGACGTGCCTAAGAACCACATGGCAGTAGGAAACCCAGCCAAATTTTATTCCTTCGAGGAATGGGAAGAAAAACGGAGGTAAAGATGCCTGGTAAAATGTCAGAAGAAGAAATCACCAAAAAGTTGCAGGGAACGAATCTCGGACAGATCAAAGAGATCGTTGATGCCAATTTAGCCGATTACATCAAAGCGATTGAAGGCGGGAAATTGGCTGGCACCAGGGTACGCAAGAACATGCTGACAGTTAAGAATTTGGCGCTTGAGATAAGGAAAGAGATCATCAACAAGAGGAAATAATGGACAGGAACGTGAAGGCCGTCAAAGATGCCATAACGTTCTTGAAGCGCCAACCAAAGAAGCCCAAGATCCTGGTCAAACAAATAAGGAACTTGGGTGATACTCTACATCTTACGCCGGTCATACACCACTATAGGCTTAAATTCCCCTCCGCTGCTATTGCTTTCATAGTTGGCCAATGGTACCATAATATCCACGAGCATAATCCTCACATCGACAGATTGTTCTTAGCAGATCATAATGCGTCACCTCAAGATAGGCTGAGGTTATGGCCGCGCATAATGAAGTGTAACGACATCGACATCAAAGTGGTCGCGTCAATATTTCCGTTTGGCGAAGTGCATCCCAGAAACAAGTGGTGCCACCATAATATAGCCGACCAATACTTCCATAATTCTGGGATTAAAGATAGAAAGCCACTTGGCGGTCGCCAATTAATAGCCAAGATCACAGACGAGGACAGAGCATTCGCGAATAACTTAGCCGAGAAGTGCCTTGGTAACAAATTAGTCGTGTTCGAATACGTAAGCTATTCGAACGCCCCTGTGTGGGGAGCGAATAAATTCAGCCATCTTGCACAACTTCTGAAAAGAGAAGGCATAACATGCGTTACTATCGCCGCCGCCCACGAAGGATTGATTAAAGGCACTGTGGACTGCCGGGGCACGACATGGCGACAAGCCACTGCGGTTCTAAGCAAATCAATAGCAATGGTTGGTGTTGGATCTGGTATCACAATGCTGGCGGCAGCTGCAGCTCCTCAGCCTAGAATAATAGAACTTTCTATTCCTTCTAGTGTTAGTATGAATGGTTGTGGCTATGCGCCAAGTATATCTCTCCATAATCCAGACGTAAGAGCTGTTGCTCACAAGATTTTAGAGGTTGCCAAATGAGAATAGCTATCCTGGGGGGTACTGGATTTTTGGGCACTGCTCTTGTCGAAAGACTTTTAGCCGCAGATTATAAGGATATTGTGGTAGTAAGTAGGCGCTCAAGCAATGGTAAGCATCATACAGTCGATCTTCGAGACGAAAGCGAAGTAAGGAGATTTTTCGAGACTGTTAAGCCAGATATTGCTATAAATCTTGCCGCATTCGTTGGTGACATTGGGCTCAACAGAGATAATCCTGGCAAGATGTTTTATGATAATATCAGAATTGGTGCATTTTGTACCCACCATGCTTGCATTACTGGCGTTAAGAAGTATATTTATGTTGGGACTGTATGCGGATACCCAAAATATACTGAAGTTCCCTTTAGAGAAGATGATCTATGGAACGGTTTCCCAGAAGAGACGAATGCTCCATACGGCATAGTTAAAAAATCGATTGGGCTGATGATGCAGGGATATGCCGCCCAATACGGCATGAATGGAGTCTTCCTCATCCCAGTAAATATGTATGGGCCATATGACAATTTCGATCTTGAGACGTCGCACGTGATACCGGCACTGATAAGAAAGATGGTAGAAGCAAAAGAGCAAAACCGCGATGTCACTTTGTGGGGAACGGGGAGTGCCACGAGGGAGTTCTTGTATGTGTATGACTGCGCTGAAGCTATCCGCAAAGCCATGGAAACACATACTGGCTGCGAGCCTATTAACGTGGGCAGCGGCCAGGAAATTTCGATAGCTGATCTCGCCGAGAAGATCAAGGATATCGTTGGGTTCGAAGGCGAGATCATATGGGACGCTAGTAAACCCGATGGACAGCCACGCCGCTGTCTAGATACATCCAGAGCCTATGAGAAGTTTGGGTTTAAGGCGTCGACACCATTTGATGATGGATTAAGAAAGACGGTTGAATGGTATGTCAAACAAAGATGAGTACACCGGCCCATATGCACTAGGCGATCCTTATGCCAAAGTGGTGTATAAGCCTTTTGCGCCTGGAGGCAGTTGCGAAGAGAGAATGCCACATCAGCCAAAGAACGTATGGACATTAGATGTAGAGAATTTTCACGAGAATCTCAAACTTATTGATCCGAAGGCGTATTTCATAACGAGTGGGGAGGCTGTTAAGAAAGCAGAAAAACTCTGTAGCGACCTTAAAGATGCCTTGCAGGTTGCAAAGAAGCTTGTTACAATCCTGAAAGCGTTAAAGAGTGACGCTAAGTATCTAGAAACCCAAAGAGATAACGACATGCTTCTTTTGAAGCAAAAAAATCCGAGACCAACCAGTAGGATATCGCAAAGAAGGCTGGAAAACGAAAAAGCTAAGAAGAAAGGCAAGAAAAAATGAGCGAAGACCCGGCACACCCAAGCATATCAGTTGGCCCGGAAGAAATTTCTCTCATACTAGAAGGAATCCAAGGGTTGCCCGATGAGCGCAAGAAAACCGTTGTATTTGATAGACTAATGATGAAGTTGGGCAAGGTAAACACTTATTGGATGAAAGTATCCAAAGCCAGAGAGCAAAATAAGCAAACCCTAGCAGACAAACTAATGGGGAAGGCCGATGTCTAAAGGGCGCTATATCTGTTTCGAAGGTGGCGATCTCACTGGCAAGACGACTATGGCTCATGAAGTGAAGGGGTGGCTGTTGTCGCAGGGTATCGTGAGCAAGGTCGCGCCGCAACCCGGTTCTACACAACTCGGGGAGCATTTACGTCATATCGTCAAGCACGAAAAACGCATCTTGATAGGCAATGAGACAGAAGCTCTCATTTTCGTGTTGGATCATATGGCCTTCGTCGAGAACATCCTGAGAGAAGCCCTGGACGAGGGCATTTGGATCTTATCTGATAGAAACAACTACGTTAGTGCGTTGGTATACCAGACCCTAAATGGCGTTGATCCTGATAGGCTAGATGAGTTCTACTCCATCATACCAACGCCTAAGTTAGACGTGATCTTCCTGCTCGACGCTCCATTAGATGCGCTTGCTAGTCGTGCGGAACAGCGAAATGACGGCAAGTGGGATAGATATGAGAGCAATCCGGGCTTCATGAAAAAAGTTTACGATTCATACGTCAAGCTAGATAAGGACCATCTGGCAAGACTTAGTAAGATCGCTGATAGCGTCTGTCGCATTGATGCCGAAGGCGACCAGTCAACCGTTTTCGGCAGAATCAAGGACCACCTGACAGGGCTATTATAACCGCCGCAGCTATCCACAAAAGGATGGCTATCGCAACGAGGATGGTGAAGTTGCCTTTCTTATGCTTAATCGGTGTCTTTGGCGGCTTAATCTCTGGCGGTTTAATTCCTCGTGAAGCCACATCTCGCAACCTCTTTAGATTATCTAGCCTCAGCTGCGCAATTAAAGCTGTGCCCTTAAGCTCTTCTATCCTAGACGGATACAGCTCTTCTTGCAGTATCTTCAGCGCGGCTTCTTCAAGCGTTTCTGCGGGCATAATCCCGCTTTGTTGGTTCCCATCCTTGTCGATGGCTTCATACAAGTACTTGTTGATAGCTCTAGGCATCAACATATCTACTTCTGGGGGCGTAAATGGCTGTTAAACTTGAGTGGAGGCCGATTCACCAGAGGGCGCAAGAGCCTGGCCGGAAACGAGAAACGGATGCGGCGTATGATTTGTATGCTGTTCAAGGCGTTAATATTCTACCACACGATTATAATGAAGTTCCAATTGGCATAGAGGTATCAGCACCTCCTGGATATTATTATACTATCGAAGGGAGGTCTGGGATGTTGAAACAAGGCATAATAGCCATGAGGGGTATAATAGACGCTACATATACTGGCCAAGTTTTTGTAGTCCTATACAATGTGTCTGGAAATGTTTATCATGTAAAAATAGGTGATAGAGTCGCCCAAATGATATTGCATAAGATGCACGATGTTAACTTTGAGAAGGTAGAAGAGTTTAGCCCCGCTTATGATCAGCGCGGTAAGGCTGGTTGGGGAAGCTCAGGATCATGAGCCCTGTGGAGGTAAGCGTGCAATATGTTGTTATATACATGAAAGTCAGTGAAGACAAAGAGGGTGGAATGGTCTTCAACGGCCCATTTTATGGGCCAATAGAAAAATCTGAAAGTAAAGCAAAGTCAGAAGCACACAAACTTTCGAACTCCACGAGAAGCGGGGCTGTTGTCTCGAAAGTGGTCCCAATTCCTGATAGACAGCCATTTACTGATGCTATGGATAAGATGCGG
>Ga0272441_10010207_pt1 | contig 14278 bp, 11 predicted proteins | sample SSMProp6N_FD_193582 | JGI IMG/M metagenome (GOLD analysis project Ga0272441, IMG submission 193582) | Marine sediment archaeal communities from Little Sippewissett salt marsh, Falmouth, MA, United States - SSM-Prop-6N | ecosystem: Environmental > Aquatic > Marine > Wetlands > Sediment ... | reverse complement strand
GCTCCCATCACGCCGCGGCGAGCGTTCCAGCGCCTGGTCCAACCCTAGACGGCCCGCCGGTAAAGCCGTTTGCACCAGATCAGAATCCCAAACAGAAGGATGAATACCGCGCTGATCACATGCGCTGCACGAATCGGTCCGAGCCAAAGGCTGTCGCCGCGCGTGAAGCTGACGATCGACCGTGCCACGGCGTAGAGGATGAAGTACATCGCCGTCGAGAAGCCGTCCCGAAAGCCGCGCTTGCGCGCCCAGCCCCACAGGAAACCGAAGATCATCAGATTCAGAAGCATCTCGTAGATCATCGAGGGGTGGGTCGCAAGACCCGGGTAGGCTCGCCCGACGGGGGACTCGGGCGGGAAATGGATCCCCCAAGGGAGCGTCGTCGGCGTTCCGTACGCATCGCCGTTCATCAGGTTGCCGATGCGCCCGATCGCCTGTCCGAGAATCAGGCTCGGAACGACGGAGTCGGTCAGGGCCCAGAAGGAGATCCTCTTTGACCGGGCGTAGAGGTAGACGACGAGTACGCCCGCAAGCACACCTCCGTGGATTGCCAGACCGCCCTCCCAGATCTTCAGAATGTCGAGCGGTCGCGCCCCGTAGTAGTCCCACTGGAAGGCCACGTAGTAGAGTCGCGCACCGATGATCGCCAGCGGGACCGTCCACAGGAGCAAGTCGAGAAGATTCTCCGTGGTCAGTCCGAGATCCTTCCGGCGAACCTCCTTCGTCAGGAGCCAGAAGCCGATCGAAATCGCGATGACGTACATCAAGCCGTAATAGCGAATCGTGAGTGGACCAAGCTGGACGAGAATCGGATGCATGACGTTCCCCCTCAAGCGGTATCATCCCAAGTATATGATCCGGCGCTTCGGAAGGGAATCGATCCTCGCTCTCGCCAGCGGTGCTCTTGCAGCGCTGTCTCTCCCCGGCTTTGGCGCTTCGGGCCTCGTCTACGGGGCGCTTGTGCCCCTGTTTCTCGCGCTCGGGCGTGCGCGCACGGTACGTCAGGGGGCGCTTCTCAGCTTCCTGTTCGGACTTAGTTTCTTCGCGATCGATGTCCGATGGATCGCCTCCTTGAGCCGCTTCAATCCGCTCGTGGTCCCCGGATACGTCCTGCTCGCAGCCTATCTCGCGCTCCCGTTCGCTGTCGTCGGGGCGTTGCTGGTGTGGCTGCGCGATCGGCGCTCGTCCTGGATGTGGCTCGTTGCCGCGCCAGCCTTGCTCGTGCTCGCCGAGTTTGCGAGAACCCTCGGCCCCTTCGGCACGGGCTTCTCAATGCTCCATCACGCGCTCTATCGCGTGCCATGGCTGCTGGCGTCGGCCGCGATGCTCGGATCGTGGGCGATCAGCGGGTTCATCGTCGCCGTCAATGCCGCGCTCTATCGCGCGCTTCGCACTCGGCGACTCTTCCCGTTGGCCTGCGCCGTGCTGCTGGTCGGCGTTCAAGCCGCCTTCACCCTCGTTCCGATCGGCGTCAATCGAGACGCGCCCGATCTCGATGTCGCGCTTCTCTCGTCGGACGTCGATCAGAGGGTCAAGCTCGATGCACGAAACCTGGCAACGCTGACCGACCGCTACATCGCGCTCGCCGAGGAGGCACTCACCCACGAACCTGACTTGATCGTCTTCCCGGAGTCGTTCCTTCCCGCCTACATCCTGAATCGCGACGATCTCTTCCCACGGCTTGCCGCAGTGGCGCAGGAGGGGGCGTGTCAGCTTCTGTTCGGAACGGGCGAGTACCGGGAGCGGTCGATTCTCAACAGCACGGTGCTCGTCGATCCTGCGGGAACCGTCGTTTCGACCTACAGCATGGTCCGCCCGGTCCCGTTCGGGGAATACATCCCGGGCCGCGCGATTCTGGAGCGGCTCGGGCTCGGGGCTTGGACGCGAAGCCTCCTCCCTCTCGATCTCACCCGCGGCTCGGCGTATCAGCCCCTCGGCGAATACGGAACGCCAATCTGCTTCGAGTCGGTCTTTCCGACCGCGGCCCGCGCCTTCGTGCGAAGCGGCGCAAAGCTCCTGGTGACCGTAACAAACGATGCCTGGTTCGATGGGAGTTCGGAGCTTCGCGCACACTTCGCAGCGGCTGTCTTTCGATCGGTGGAAAATCGTCGCTGGACCGTTCAAGTAGCGAACGGGGGAGTCTCCGGGGTCGTCGACGCGTCCGGGAGGATCCGATCGGAGTTCATCGGCGAAGGCGTGATCGTGGCGCGCGACGTGGACAGGCTCTCAGGCATGTCGCTCTATGCCCGGTGGGGCGACGCGCCGCTGCTTGCCGGAATGGGGTTCGTGGCGTTTGTGGCCTTGGCGTTTGGCGCGATCACGCGGCGCAAGAAACGCGGGGAGTGAGACGGCTCAATCTCACTCCCCAGGTCAAGCGTGGAGGTCAGTTCTCCTTCGTCTACCGTGCCCGCGTCGGCATCACATTGCTCCCGGTCGCCGTCAGCTTTGTGACAGACCCGTCGTCGAATGCGACCTTGTACAGGTCGATACCAGCGCCGGCGTCCTTGGCGAAGACGATTCCGCTGTCATCCTCCAACCAGTACGGGCAGAACTCGTGCTCCGCTGCGCCGAGCGGCGTGATCGCTTCGGCGGTCACGGCAGGCTCGCCCGCCGCCACCAGCAGCTCGTTGACGTAGGCTTCGAGTGTCTTCGCGCCGGTGCCGTCCGCAGCAATGACATAGATATCGATCCCACCGCTTGCACCCTGGTCGGTGGAGAACGCGATCATCGATCCATCGGGGGACCACACGGGGCGTGAGATCCCCGCTCCGGCGGGAAGATCGAGCCCGGTCGCGAGCCCGGCCAATGCCGAGGATACGTCTCCGTCTCGTCCAGTCGAGTCGTAGAGCTCCGTTGCCGCGCTGAGGCCATCGTCCCAAATCCAGATCGCGCTGCCACCCGTCGCCGTCTCGTTGGAGACGAACAGGATGTCATCGTTGATCGGGGAGTAGCTCGGCGCAATCGCCCAAGATGGGGTCTGCGACGTCAGCTGCGTCTGCGTTGCCCCGGCCGCGGTCATCGTGAACAGCTCCCATGAATCCTGCGACGGGGTCTGAATCGTTCCGTTCGACGCGTAGACGATCGTCGATGCATCGGCCGACCAGCTCGGCTGAATCTGATTCGAGGCCGTCTGGGTCGTCAGCTGGGTCCGTCCGGTGCCGGCGATCGCCATCGTCCAGATGTTCCAACGGAAGGTATCCTCGGCCGCGTAGGCAACCTTGTCTCGCGTCCCGCGGACGAGATCCGGGAAGAGTTCGTCGGGGACCGCAGAGTTGTACACCGTCGCTTGATCCGTCCCGTCGTCGGCCATCCGGAAGATGTCGAAGCTCGACACGCGGTCCGACGCGAAGGTGATCATTACCGGTCCGATCGTGACGGTGGCGTTGACCATCCCAATGCGACCATCGTTGTCCGTCACCGTGAGCAACAGCGTGAACGTCCCGGCGGTGGTGTACTCATGATCGATCGCGTCCGCTACATCCGTCCCTGTCGCGTGCGCGGATCCATCGCCGAAATCCAAGTCGTACGTTGCGATCGTGCCGTCTGGATCGTTCGATCCGCTGATGTCGAATCCAACAATGACGGGCACCTCTTCATCCCCTCCGGCATCGACAACGATCAGCGCAATCGGCGCCTGGCCGAAGAACCCTCGACACGCAGCCAGTCCGATCCCAAGCGTTGCCACGAGTAGAAGGACTGCTGCAAGCTTGCCACTGCCTATCTGAGCAGCGCGGCGTCCTGTGAACATCTCGGTGACCTCCTTCACATGCCGCAGGAGTGAATCCGGCGGCGAGCCACAATCTCTTGCTGCAGTCTACCGCTGTTCACAACAGCACTTCGGGGACGATGGACAATCGCAATCGGAGGGTTCGTCCCGGAGCGAGGTGACCGATGTCGAACCCGAAACCGGGTGGAGCAAAGCGTGTATATTGGTCACCGAGGAGGCGCGAAAACGTGTATCGCGTTCAGGACGAGGTGAGCTTGTTGAGAGCTTCTCTTGAGGGAGAAACCGAGGCATGGGGAGAGATCATCTCCCGCTACAAGGATGCCGTGTTCGGTCTTTGTCTCGGGTTTCTCAGGAATCGTGCAGATGCGGAGGACATCACCCATGACGCGTTCGTCAGAGCCTACGTTAATCTTCGCCGCTACCACCTCGACAAGCGGTTCTCGACGTGGATCTTCACCATCGCGGCGAACCTGTGCAGGAATCGCTTGCGATACCGGAAGAACCACCCCGTTGCCGAGATGCCGCTTCACCTCAGCGGGGGAATGGATCCGGCGCGCTCCCTCGAGCTGGAGGAGCGCCACGATCGCGTACGAGCCGCTCTTGGGCAGCTTCCGTACGCGTACCGCGCCCCCCTGGTGCTGCGATTCTACAACGATCTCGCGTACCGGGAGATCTCCGAGATCCTCGCGATCCCGGAGGGAACGGTGAAAACGAGGATTCACAGAGGGAAAGCCATGCTGAAAGACTTGATGGAGAACGACGAGGAGCGTGATCAAGCGTGAAACGCACAGACGTTGACGAGATCCTGCGGGACGCGCTCCGAGAAGAGGTATCCGGAGCACGAGCTTGTCTGGACGACCTGGAGGAGCGCATTGTCGCCGAGCTTGGCGAACGCCGCCCGCGATTGCGCACGATCGATTGGATTCGACAGCTCGTCGCGCCGACGCGCGGCGCGCGCTTCGGTCAGTTTGCCGTCGTCGGAGCCACGGCTGCGGCGTTCCTCGTCGTAGGCCTCTTCGCATCCAGGCTCCTCGATCATCCCGAGCAACCCGCTGTCGGAGGAGGCATTCGCCTCGAGACGGCTCAGGCGGCTCGCACGGGCATGCAGGACGTGTTGTTTGTCGTCCCCGCTCCGCTTGCGGCGACAACGGTTGTTGTCGTCGGCGACTTCAACGACTGGGAGGCCACCGCACTGTCGGACGAAGATGGCGACGGAATCTGGACAACGACAATCCCGCTGTCACCCGGACGCTATGAGTACGGCTTCCTGATCGATGGGCGTTGGTGGGGTGAAGACCCACGCGCCGATGAGCACGTTCAGAGTTTCGGGGAGTACAGCTCCGTGCGGTACATCGGGCGAGGAGGTGAGGGCGGATGATGCGACATGAAATCCGATCCACACTGGCCGCCGTTCTGGCGGTGCTGGTTCTGGGAGCCGCCGTGCTCGCCGCGGTTCCCTTCCAGGCATTCGAAGAGGCGCTCTGTTGCATCCCCTTCGAGGAGACCGAGCGCATTCTCGCGGCGATCGAACTCGGCTACGGACAGGAGAACTTCCCGTCCGAAGATACCCTCCGGCTTGTCGAGCGACTCGTCGAACACCCATCGCCGACTCCGGAGAAGCAGGGCATCCTTCTCACGTTGGCCACGGCCCTGGAGGAGGGGTTGCCCATCGATGATCTCCTCAACAAGGCGTTTGAGGGCCTGGCCCGCGGCGTCCCCCTGAATCAGATCGATGGCGGGCTGTATCAGCGGTTGATCCTGCTCATCCAGGTTCGCGATCTCTTGTACGCGAACGGGATCTTCAGCGTTCCTGCCGGATCGCCGCAGTCGGTCCCATCCGCACTTCCCACACCACGATTCAACGAGTTGCTCACAAACATCGCGGACGCTGTCGGCGATCATCTCGAAGGAGGCGGAAGCCCGTTCGACGGTCACATCCTGTTTCAGCACGTGGAAGAGCGGCTGATGGCGCTCCAAGGGGTGACGCTCCTTCAGGCGGATGTCGCACTGGTACTCGAGCGAATCGAGCCAGCCGATTTGACACACGTGGCACTTGCAGCTGTAAGCTAAACAGACGTCACTCAACGGAACGCACAAGGAATGGAGGCGGAAATGAAGACGAGAACGTGGCAAATCGTGGCCGTTCTCTTGTCGCTCGTCGTACTCGTCAATCTCCTCGGCGTTGGCCAAGGGAGCGGTGTCGCACCGCTCGGCATCATCCCAACACCGCCGGAGAGCGATGAACTCGAGGTACGCATCTGGGTCGACAAGGGCGCCTACGAACTCGGTGAATCGATCACAGTTCACTACAGCGTGAACCAGGCGGCGTACGTCTACATCTGGGACATCCTCCCGGACGGGACGACCAATCAGATCTTCCCGCTCAGCGGGCAAGACAATTACAAGACTGCCGGGGAACACTCGCTCAACGGAACGATCGCGCCGCCGACGGGAACGGAGTACCTCCAGATCCTGGCGTCGACAACACCGATCGATCCGTTCGCCTTCTGGACCGGCGATCCGGAGACGTTCATTCAACAGCTTGAGGTCCAGATCCTGGGTATCGTCCCCGAGACAGCGCGGAGCTGGGACTTCACCAGCTTCGAGATCGTCTCCGGAAGCAGCCCATCCTACGGCGCGCTCACGGTCAACTCAACGCCAAGTGGGGCATCGATCTGGCTCAACGGACACTACGTCGGCTACACGCCGCGGACGCTCTATGTGACGCAGGGCTTCCAGCAGATCATGGTGAGCAAACAGGGATACCTGAGTCGTAGCGTTGCCGTATTCATCATCGGGAACATCACGAGAACGATCAACGTAACCCTCACGCCGCTCGGCCCGGTCGGTCAGGACCCGAATGCTGCGTTCACCTACACGCCGACGAACCCGGCGGTCAATGGCTGGGTTCAGTTCGACGCCTCCTCGTCGAGCGACCCCGACGGCACCATCGCCTCCTACGCGTGGAGCTTCGGGGATGGATCGACGGATTCCGGAGCCGTTGCGTGGCATCAATTCGGTGCTCCGGGAACGTACGTCGTGACGCTCACGGTCACCGACAACGATGGCCGCACGGACTCGGCAACGCAGGCAGTGCAGGTCGGAACATCCAATCTCCCGCCGACCGCCGCGTTCGCGTTCACGCCCACGAATCCCGCGGTCAACGGCTGGATCCAGTTCGACGGATCCGCATCGTTTGATCCGGACGGCTCGATCGCTTCGTACGCGTGGAGCTTCGGGGATGGATCGACGGACCGTGGCGCGGTCGCGTGGCATCGATATACGCTGCCCGGGACCTACACGGTGACGCTGACGGTCACCGACGACGACGGAGCAAGCGATTCGGTCTCGCAGACTGTCCAGATCGGAGGGTTGAATCTGCCTCCGACGGCAGCCTTCGCGTTCAATCCCGTGAATCCCGCCGTCAACGGTTGGGTCCAGTTCGATGGCTCGGCTTCGGCCGACTCGGACGGTTCGATCGTGTCCTACAGCTGGAGCTTCGGCGATGGAACGACGGACAGCGGTTCAGCCGTTTGGAAGCGGTTCGTGCTTCCGGGAACGTACACCGTCACGCTGACCGTCACGGACAACGACGGTGCGAGCGACTCCGTAGCGCAGACGATCACTGTCGGTGGAGTATCGAACCTGCCGCCAAACGCGGCCTTCTCCTACACACCGCCATCTCCCGGCGTCGGCGAGTGGATCCGATTCGACGGACGAAACTCGTCGGATGTCGATGGGACGATCGCCTCCTATGCTTGGTCGTTCGGCGACGGAACGCCGTCAGCGGCTGGAAGCGTTGTCTACCACCAGTTCCCAGTCGGCGGAACGTATATCGTCTCCCTGACCGTGACGGACAACGATGGAGCCGCCGATACCACGACGCAGACCCTCGTCATTGGACAAGCGCAACAGGCGCCCGTCGCGGCATTCAGCTACACCCCGCCCAGCCCGATCGTCGGCCAGGCTGTGGTGTTCAACGCCCAGGCGTCCTACGACCCGGATGGCTCGATCGTCAGCTATCTGTGGGATCTCGACGGCGACGGTGTCGATGACCTCAACGGGCCCGTGGTCCAGATCGTCTACCAGTCGATCGGCGCCGCGCTCGTACGCCTGACGGTGATCGACAATGACGGACTCTCCACGACGACGACCCAGCCGGTCGTCGTGTCGACTCAGGGTGGAACGCCAGGTGTTCCTCCGATGGGATCAACCGCCGGCATCTATGTCTGGGGAACCGATCGCTGGCATCTGACGGTCAACGCCGGCACTGGGTGGCTCGCGCCGCGTGATTACCGGCTCGAGGTCCGCACCGACGACGGATTCACGGAGGTCGATCAGGGATCGAGCGGCGGTGTTGCGCCACTCGGCATCATCCCGACCCCGACGGATGAAGGGAAGACCCTCGTCTTCGAGGGCTCTCTCCAGACGGGCAGTGTTGACTATTCGTTCCGCGCGCCCGAATCATCGAGCATCTGGATGAAACTCCAGATGGACATCGACGGGAACGGAACCCTCGACACGTCGACGAGCTTCGTTCACCTGCGGTACTCGATGGTCAACCCGCCGACGTCCCCGTTCACGGTCGGCCTGCCGAGCGGCAGCACCGACGAGCTGACGCCGAGCATTGACTTCCGCATCGGCAACGCGATCACCTACACGGAGACCACGCGGTTCGTCTTCTGGTCGACCACGATCTCCGCGTTGGAGAGCCCGTAACCGAACCTCAACACGGCGGGGCCGCGCACGCGGTCCCGCCGTTTCTCTTGGTTGTTCCATCATCCGGCCAGGACGTATGATTGCGTCATGGCGATCAGAACACTCTCCGTCGACTGGAAACTCGATCATCCCGGCGTCCAGCGTGAGGACTTCTTCGGCCGGACGTCTCTCTCTTCATACGATGCTGTCTTCATCGATCCAGAGACGATCTCCCGCCGCTGGACGTTCGACGTGGCTCCCGGAGGCGATGGCGCACGACGCACTGATCCGCAGCAGGATCGCGGGCTGGGACGCACACTCAGTGCTTGGATGGCGCGCCGACGCACCGAAGCGGACGACCTGCTGAAACGAGGCGGCGGACTGCTGATCTGCCGCCTCCGGCCGCGAGGCGAGCCACTGCTGATCGGCAGCGATTCCGGCGAGGAACGCCTCGACCGGTACAGTTGGCTTCCGAGCGTCTCGCTCGTCGATCGCCAGCACCAACTCGCTTTTCCCGTCAACGGCCGGTTCGTCGCGCGCCGAGGCGCGGATGTCACGGTCGAGGAGTGCGACAGCCCTTTCGCCGCATATCTCAGCCGGTTCGCGGGAAACGTCGCCTACAGCGCGGTCTACCAGGACCTTCTCTCGACGCCGATTGATCGGTTCGCCACCGTGCTCGCCCGCAATCGCGTCGGCGACATCGTCGCGCTCGAGATCCCGTTCGACGAGGGCCGGCTCGTGCTGCTGCCTCCCTTGGAGGGCGTCAGTCCCGCCCAAGAGGCCGAGGCGCTGATCGAGGCCGCGGAGAGTTCCGCCGCCCGTGCCGGATTCTTCGCCGCTCCCGACTGGCTCTCCGCCTACCTCGTCCCTGGTGAGGAGGATCTACTCAACGAATTGGCCGGCCTCGAGGAACGCCACGCCACACTGAGCGCGAAAATCGAGGAGGTCCGCGGCAGACTTGCAGAGACATCGCGCTTCAACAAGATCCTGCACACGCGCGGCCGATTCTCCTATGTCCCGGCGGTCGCCGAATCGATGCGGACACTCGGGTTCGAGGTGGAGGAGGAGGCCGACGCGCTTCGGCTGCGCTCCGAGGAAGGGGACGCGCTCGTCGTCGCCGCCGCGGCCGAGGGGAACGCCGTCGGGCTGCCTCCGTATCGACATCTTCTGGCAACCGTCGATCGCGCGGTGACGGATGGCGAAGGCCACCACAAGGGGATCCTCGTCGTCAGTGGCTCGCGTGAACTCGACCCGAAGCGTCGCCCGACCCAATTCTCGCCCGAGGTGCTCCGCGGCTGCCAATCTCAGGGCTTCTGCCTGATCTCGAGCTATGCGCTGTTCAAGCTGGTGCAAAGCGCTCTCGCCGACCGAAAAGCGGATCACGCACCGGCACGGCGCGCGCTGCTCGAGTGCGACGGTGAGTTTCGCTCCTCCGACGTTTCGTGACGACGATCCTCGCGGTCTCCCTCGCACTCGTTCCGATCTCGATCCTCTCATGCTTTCTGTATTCCCGTCGGATGCGCCGGCAAGCCGTCGGGCAGCTCGTTCGCCAGCAGGGGCCCCGCTCCCATGCGCCCAAGGCGGGGACTCCGACGATGGGAGGCGCTGTCATCCTCGCCCTCTGGGTTCTCGCTGTCCTCGCTATGCTGCCCCAATGGAGCCAACCCCGATCCATCGCGTTGGTCCTCGCATCGGGCGCGATCTTCGGCGGCATCGGATGGCTCGATGATTGGCTCTCGATCCGCAAGAGCCGGTCCAAGGGCCTCGGTGTCGTTCAGAAGCTCGGCCTAGCAAGTCTGGCATCCATTGCGCTCTTCTTCGTCTTCGCCGACGTTCTTCGGGCTCCGGTCGCCGTTCCGTTCACGTCGATTCGGGTCGCGTTGCCGCCGGTCGCGACGTTCTTCCTCACGTGGTTCGTCTTCCTCGCCACAACGAACAGCCTCAATCTCGCCGACGGGCTCGATGGATTGGGTGGGGGGCTCGCAGGGCTCATCCTCTGCGGGCTTCTTGTCCTCTCGCCGGCGCGGGACTCTCTGGTTCTCGGACTTCCGCTGATCGCTGCCGTCCTCGGCTTCCTGTGGATGAACGCCCATCCGGCCGCTCTGTTCATGGGAGACGTTGGGGCATTCGGACTCGGCGGGATCATCGCGGCGATGGCCGTCGCCAACGGGAGCGCTTTTCTACTGCCGATTCTCGCGGGAATTCTCGTGTTGGAAGCGCTCTCCGTGCTTGCGCAGACGATTGTCTTCCGGCTCGCCGGCGTTCGCCTCTTTAAGATGGCACCGTTCCATCACCACTTCGAAGCAGCGACGGCCCCGGAGGGGCAAACCTGTCTCTTCCGCAGCTTCGAGTGGCCGGAAACACGCGTCACCGCGCGCTTCTTGATCGTTCAGGCGCTCTTCGTTGCGTTGGCCGCATGGGCCGGGCACGCGATCTGACGGCGGGCATTCGTAAGAGGACTCCTGAAGGGAAGCTGTGCCGGAGGTGGGACTTGAACCCACACGAGGGGTAACCCTCACAGGATCCTGAATCCTGCGCGTCTGCCAATTCCGCCACTCCGGCCGGAAGACTGGCTGAAGTGTATGAAGGGCCTTTGGGCCTGTCAAGGCATAGCAGGAACAGCAGATTCTGGTCCACACCCCCTGGCCGCTTTCGACATGTCAACCCCTCGCTCCGTCCCGTCGGTGCTCGATCGCATACGAGTCAGGAACCCGTTTCGAACGGCGTTCGGGGTCTTGGCTTCGAGTGTGATATCGGTTACAATCGCGGACGTTTGACCCTGTTGCGCGGGTGATGAGAGGACAGACCTTGAGGGGACAGACGTAGCGGGTTGCGAGAGGGACTACCGTCAGAGGGGGTAGGAATGGCTGAGCTCAAAGACTTCCGGATATTCTCCGATCTCAAAGACAAGGAACTGGCCAAACTGCAGGAGTCGGTACGCAGCATCAGTTACGGTCGAGGAGAGATCATCTTCCAGGAAGGGGCGCCTGCATTCGGCTTCTACCTGATCTTCGAGGGCATGGTCAAGTTGGTAAAACGCAGCATGCGCGCGAAGAGCCAGATCCTCAAGATCGCGGGTCCCGGAGAAATTCTTGGAGAGACCACCCTCTTCGACAAGGGTAGCCACAACGCCTACGCCAAGACGATCGATTCGGTCGTCGTCGGCTTCATCGAACGAGGCGATTTCTTCTACTTCCTCGAACGTCATCCGAAGACGATCTTCCGCCTTTACGAGAAGCTCTCCGAAGAGCTGAAGGCGTTCCAGAACAAACTTGCCGAGCGATCCTACTCGTCGAGCAAGGAGCGCTTGGCAAGGCTGATCCTTCATCTTGGAAAGAGTGGCGTCGAACTCTCGCGCGCCGAACTGGCCGAGATGGCCGGCGTCTCCTCGAAAACGGCAATCCGAACCCTCAGCGAACTGGAGAGTCGCGGGATCATTGCGATCGAGAGCCGCAAGATCAAGATTCTCCGCGAAGCCTACCTGCAGAAGATCGTCGAGCCGTTCATGAGCAACCTCAACCCGAACCTGATCATCTGACGAGAAGGCCAAGGCGGAACGTCTCGTCGAGAGGTGATCGTTGTCCTTCGGGATCGTGCCCTAGGTTCGTATCGTCGCGCCGGGCAGGCGTCTGAGCATCCCCAAAGCGTGGAACCAAGGATGGGCGGCCATTGACAAGCGGACTGAATCCTACCGAGAGAACCATCGTCGTCAGCGTGGCATTCGTTGTCGCGTTGGTGGTCAGCATCGTTTTTCATCAGACGGGGCTTCCACTCGCACCGATTGCCTATGTGACGTTCGCATTCCCTCTCTTGTTCGGGGTTCGCGCGCTACGCCTCTCAGGATCGTTGTATCTGTCGGCGGGAATCGCCGCGGCTTGCGTCACGCTCCTGCTCGTGCTGGGGACGACATCGCCCCTCTGGCTCATTCTTCTTCCCGTCAGCTACGTCGGCGTCGGCAGTGCGATCGGCTGGTCCAACGAACGACGGTTCGCCCGGCGCGCGATGTGGCAACAGCCTCGATCGCTGAAGGACCGCTACGACAAGGAGCTGTTCGACCCGGCGCTCAACATTCTCCACTTGATCGACCGAGACGGGATGGTCCAGCAACGGAATGAGGCATCGAGAACAGCCCTCGGGCACCTAACCAAGCGGTCTCTTCAGCCCACCGAGTACGTTCATGCCGACGACATCAACAAGCTGAAGACGGAATTGCTGCGGCTGTTCGATCGGGGCGAGATCCGGGGCATCGAAGCGCGGTTTCTCCACGAGGATCGAAAGCCGTTCCCGGTGGAGCTCCGCGGCACTCGCATCAACGATCGTCTTGCCGTGCTTGAAGCGCGGGATCGAACGCGGGAGGTCGAGTATCAGCGACAGCTGAGCGAAACCGAGGCCCGCTACCGCCGCCTGATCGAGGAGGCCGTCGATACGCTCGACTCGGGGATCATCCTCACCGATCGCAAGCAGGAGGTCATCTGGGCCAACGCGACGGTCGGCCGGTTCTTCGGCATCGACCGCGATCGCCTGATCGGCGTCGATACGAAGCGAGCCCTCTCCCGATACGTCGGCGCATTCGAGGAAGCGCAGGTGCTTGCCGCTGTGATGGAGGAGGCAATCGACAAGGGAGAACGGATCGAGTCAACGATTTGCCATGTCCGGCCGACGCTCGGGCGCGATGAGCGCATCCTCGAGTACCGCTCGATCCCCATCGAGACGGAGCGCTACAAGGGCGGTCGCATCGATCACTACATCGATGTAACCGAGATGAAGAGGCTCGAAGAGAGCCTTCGAGAGAAAACGGAGAACCTCGAGCGGAGCAACGAGAAGCTTGAGGAGTTCTCGCATGTCGTGTCGCATGACCTCAAGGAGCCGCTGCGGACCGTGGAAACGTTCAGCGGGTTCCTTCTCGAGGATTACGAGGACAAGCTCGACGACGAGGGCACCGACTACCTTCACACCCTTCGGAGGACGTCGTCACGAATGCGCCAGCTGATCAACGATCTTCTGTCGCTCGCCAGCATCCACATGGACACGAAATCGTTCGAACGGATCAACACGCAGCGCGTTCTCGAGGAGATCCGCGAGGATCTCGATGCGCGCCTCCATGGCGTCAACCTTCAGGTCGCCGAGGACCTCCCGCCGGTGCAGGGAAGCCCGGTGCGGATCCGAGAGCTGTTCAGCAACCTAATCACCAACGGGATCAAGTACAACGACAAGGCCCTGCCCACGCTTCGGGTCGGATGGCAGCCGGATCAACGAAACAGCGGAATGGCCACGTTCTTCGTGGAGGACAACGGGATCGGGATCGAGTCTCGCTACCAACAGAGAATCTTCGGCATCTTCGAGAAGCTGAATCCCCGCGAGGATTATGAAGGCACGGGCGCCGGCCTCGCGATCTGCAAGCGGATTGTCGAGGAGCACGGCGGCTCGATATGGGTAAAGTCTGAGGTTGGGAAGGGCAGCACGTTCTTCTTCACGATTCCCAAAGCAAGAGAGGTGGAAACCAATGCATAGCCTCGAGAAGATGAAGGTCCTGGTCGTTGAGGACAACCCCAACGACGTCACGATCATCAAGCGCGCGATGCGCAAGAGCGACGTGAAGTGCGAGCTCTACTTCGCACGCGACGGCGAAGAGGCTCTTGACGCCCTCGCCCAGAAGGGGGAGTTCGAGGACACACCACGTCCTGACTTGATCCTGCTCGACATCAACCTGCCCAAGATCAACGGGCTCGAGGTGCTCAAGAAGATCAAGGAGGAGGACAAGCTCAAGCGGATTCCGGTGATCGTGCTCACGATCTCCGAGCGCGAAGAGGACATGGTGAAGGCGTACGACAGCGGAGCCGCAAGCTACATGAC
>Ga0272441_10010206_pt1 | contig 14279 bp, 13 predicted proteins | sample SSMProp6N_FD_193582 | JGI IMG/M metagenome (GOLD analysis project Ga0272441, IMG submission 193582) | Marine sediment archaeal communities from Little Sippewissett salt marsh, Falmouth, MA, United States - SSM-Prop-6N | ecosystem: Environmental > Aquatic > Marine > Wetlands > Sediment ... | reverse complement strand
TACAATCACATAAAAATACCAAAAAAGGAGAGGAAAGCCATGCCCGAACACATTCTGGCCGCGGTTGCCTGGCCGTACGCGAACGCCGAAATCCATGTCGGCAACCTGGCGGGATCCTACCTGCCGGCGGACATCTTCGCCCGCTACCACCGCCTGAAGGGGAACCGCGTGCTGATGGTTTCGGGTTCGGATTCCCACGGTACGCCCATCACGGTGCGCGCCGAGGCGGAGGGCGTCTCCCCGGAAGAGATCTACACCAGCTTCCATGAGGGCTTCCTGGAACTTTTCCAGCAGCTTGGCCTGACTTACGACCTGTTCACCTCCACTCACACCCAGAACCACTTCAAGGCATCCCAGGCCATGTTCCTGGCACTGCTGGAGAACGGCTATATGTACCGCGAAACCCAGGCGCAGTGGTATTCACCGGCGCAGGACCGCTTCCTGCCAGACCGCTACGTGGAAGGCACCTGCGCGGTGTGCGGCTTTGAGGGCGCGCGCAGCGACCAGTGCGATAACTGCGGCACCCTGCTCGACCCATCAAAGTTGAAAGATCCACGCTCCAAGATTGACGGCTCGGTCCCTGAACTGCGCGAAACCCAGCACTATTTCCTAGACCTGCGCGAGCTGCAGCGGGAGATTGAACGCTTTCTGAAAGAGCGGGAGGATTACTGGCGCCCGAACGTTCTGCGCCAGTCCCTGGGGCAGATTGAAGCGGAAGGCCTGCGCGGCCGTCCCATTACCCGCGACCTGGAATGGGGCATCCCCGTGCCGGTTGACGGCTGGGAAGGCAAATGCCTGTATGTCTGGTTTGAAGCCGTCATCGGCTATCTGTCTGCCTCTATTGAGTGGAGCGCTATCCACAATACATCGGAGGCCTGGCGCGATTGGTGGAAACAGCCCGCGGCCAAAACGCTCTATTTCATCGGCAAGGATAATATCCCGTTCCATGCCATCATCTGGCCGGCCGAGCTGATGGGTGCCGGCGGGGAATTTGACGCCCTCTTCGGCAGTGAAAAACGCGGCGATTTTACTCTGCCTTATGACGTGCCCGCCAATGAATTCCTCAACCTGGAGGGCAGGCGCCTTTCAGGCAGCCGCAACTGGGCAGTTTACGGCCGGGATTTTCTCTCCCGCTATGACCCCGATCCACTTCGCTACTATCTCACCAGCATTATGCCCGAGACCCGTGACAGCGACTGGGACTGGGAGGAGTTCTACCACCGCAACAACGACGAACTGGTCGCGACCTGGGGCAACCTTGCCAACCGCGTGCTCTCTTTTGCCTACAAGCACTGGGAGGGGAAGATCCCCGACCCGGGCAAGCTGGGCGAAGAGGATGTTGCGCTGATCGCGGAAGTGGAAAAAGGTTTTGAGACAGTGGGCAGGGAGATCGAAGCGGTGCGTCTGCGCGCCGCATTGTCGGAAGCCATGCGCCTGGCAGCAGAGGTCAACAAATACCTCGACAGCGCCGCTCCCTGGTTCACGATTAAGGAAAACAGGGACGCAGCTGCCCGCTCGGTTTTTACCGCCATGAAAGCGGTTGATTCGCTCAAGGTGCTCTTCGCGCCCTTCCTGCCCTTCTCCAGCCAGAAACTGCACCATATCCTCGGCCATGAAGGCCAGCTTTTTGGCGACCAGTACACGGAAGAAATTCCCGATGAGCTGGGAATGCACCGCGTGCTCATGTACGATCCTGCGAATGCTTCGGGCGAATGGGCGCCTTCAGGCCTGCAGCCCGGCGCGGACATGAATGAACCAGAGCCCCTCTTCAAGAAGCTGGATGATAGCATCATCGAAGAAGAGCGCGCCCGTCTGGGATAATTCATTATCAAAGATAGCATAACCGGCTGATGAGAGAGCGGGCTGATGGCTGAACAGGGCTCCACTGAAAAGAAGCATCCGGATTTCGATTTCAGCCTGCGTGAGCTGGCTGGATCGATGGGTGATTTCGGCACGCTCTTCCCCCTCGCGCTCGGCTACATCGCCGTCAACGGCCTGGACCCTGCCGGGCTTTTCATCCTGCTTGGCCTCACCAACATCGCCCTCGGCCTTGTTTACCGCCTGCCCATGCCCCTCCAACCGAAGAAGGTCATCGCGGCCACAGCCATCGCCCAGGCCTGGCCGCCGGCGCTGGTCTACGCTTCCGGTTTTGGGCTGGGTATCCTCTGGCTGGTCATCGCGCTGTCCAGCCTCATGCGCCGTCTTGTGCGTATCACGCCCGCATGCATTGTCCGCGGCATCCAGCTGGCGCTGGCCATCACGCTTGGCTGGCAGGCCCTGCAGTGGATGCGCCCCGAACCCCTGCTGGGCGTCATCGCTGTGATGCTCATTATTCTCCTGCGCGGCAACCGCTGGGCGCCGGCATCCATCGTGATTGTGCTCATCGGCCTTGCCATCACCGCCCTGCGCGGCGGCATGTCGGACAGGTGGGAGGTCGGGCTCACCCTGCCTGCTCTCACGCTCCCCCGGCTGGACGATATCTGGACGGGGATGCTGCTGGCCGGTTTTGCCCAGATCCCCCTCACGCTCACCAACGCCGTCATCGCGCCCGCCGGCCTCATCCGCGATTACTTCCCCGGCCGCGAGGTCAGCGAGCGCAAACTGCTCTTCAACATGGGCGTAATGAACGCAATTGGCTGCCTGTTTGGCGGCATGCCCGTCTGCCACGGGGCGGGCGGCCTGGCTGGGCAGTATTACTTCGGTGCGCGCACCGGCGGGGCGGCCGTATTGGAAGGGCTGCTGGAAGTGGGCGCCGGGCTGTTTTTGAGCGCGGGCATCGCGGGCATCCTGGCCGTTTTCCCTCTGCCGCTCATCGCCGGAATGCTTCTCATGGTGGGCATTGAGCTGGGCAAGCCTGCCCTGAAATTGAAGGGATGGGAATTTGTACTTGCGGCCGGCACAGCCGCGCTTTCTGTCATCACGAATATGGGCATCGGTTTCGCCGCCGGGCTGGCGGCCGCGCACCTGCAGAAAGCCCTGCGCAAAAACGGATCCTGATTTAGAGGTTATCCAGGTATGCCAGCAGGTCTTCCAGCGCCTGCCGGGTGCTCTGCTCCTTCACCTCGCGGCGGTCCCCTTCGAAATGGTATTCCTTTGATGCGGTGCCGCCCGGCCCGCTGACCGCGATCCAGACCGTTCCGACCGGCTTTTCCTCCGTGCCCCCGCCCGGCCCGGCGATGCCCGATACGGCCATGCTGGCCATTTTGATGGGCGGGATTTCCTCCCAGAAAGCGCGCCGCGCCCCCTCCGCCATCGCCTCAACCGTTTTTTTACTCACTGCCCCGTGCGCCTCGATGATTTCCCGCTCCACGCCCAGCCAGCGCTCCTTGGCATCGTTGGCGTAGGCGATGAACCCGCCCAGGTAGTAGTCCGATGATCCGGGGACAGACGTGATCGCGTCCCCCAGCATGCCCCCTGTGCAGGACTCGGCGGTGATGAATTTTAGGTTTGTTTTTTGTATTAATTTGCCTAACTTTTCTGATAACTGTTTGATTTCTTCCATGAAAAGATTATAAATCCCGATCATTTCTTTTAAATTTGCAAGACGGTATGTTTAGGGATTATTCAAAACCCTTTTTCAAGAAATAAATCGAGAAATTATTAAATAAAATGTCATACAGGTAAATTGTGTATAATTTACCTTCCGGGTAACTTCAATGGATAAACAAAACGGAAAAATCATCATGTACGGCACGATGTGGTGTGGGGACTGCTTCCGCGCGCGTGCTTTCTTCGACCGCAACGGCGTTCCCTATGAATGGGTCGATATCAGCAGCGACGCGGCTGACCTGGAATACGTCATGCAGGTCAACAACGGCATGCGCAGCGTGCCAACCATTCTCTTTCCCGATGGCTCCATCCTGACCGAGCCCAACCGGCATGAGCTGGCTGAAAAATTGGGATTGCCCTGAGAAAAATTTTATTAAGTTAAAAAGAGAGAGCAGGCAGCGCCTGCTCTCCTTCATCCAGATTCGCACGGTGTTATATATTTCCAGGCTCTGCCTCATCCCCTACGCCGGATGTCTGGATGGATAGGATGGTCAGCCCCAGGTCCCGCAATTTGGCCATCAGCCCGTACATGGCGGCAGTGTCCTGCACCTTGCCCCGAAGGATGCTCTCTCCTTGCTCCGTATGTGAAATTTTGAATTCCCTGAACCATTCCTCCCATACAGTGTTAATCGTCCCTTTTACTTTGATTTCGATTGTGAGCATAAAAGGTCTCCATCTTGTGGCTTGGGATTATTTTTCTTCCGCTTTTCCAAATAGATTCCTCTTCTCGATGGATGGCTTGACGATCAGGTAGGCCCCCAGGATGATAAGCAGGACGGCACCCTCCAGGTCGTGCAGGCCGAACAGCTGCAGCACACCGCTGACTAGGGAGATGCCACCCAGGAATGTGGTGAACCCACTCATTTTGATTCCTTTCGTGTAGCGTACGAGGTTCAAGCCCAGCATGATCACGCCCACGCTGATGGACCATGCGCCTTTTGGCACCATCTCATGCGGAACGAACGCAAAACCGCCCAGCATTATCAGGAACAATCCCCATGCCATCGTTTCAAGCCGCTTGTTCAGCGCAGCTTTTTCCTCATCCAGGACAATTTCTTCCGCTTTCTTTTCTTCCGTCTTCTTTCCCGCTCCTGCCAGGACCACTGCGCCTATAACGGCCAAGATGATTGGCGGCAGGTATGGCATATTTTTGTCACCGACCATGAACACCAGATTTTCCGGAGGCAGCGCAAAATTGAGCGCTGCCAGGAAAGCCGCAACAGCAATGAGGATGGTGCCCGTAATTAATTTACCTTTATTCATTTTGATCTCCTTTTAATTTGGTTTTGATTTCTTTAATATTTCTTTTTTCTCATTCTTTGCCCGCTTTTCAATGACCATCTGGAAAATGTTGAAAAAAATGAAGCCGCCAAGGCTTACCCATCCAAGCCAATCTCCCAGGAAATGATAGGGGGAAGACCCGGTCCCCAGTGGAATATTCGCGACCAGCAATTCGCTGCCGCCCTTTGGTGTGCGTGCGAAAGCAAGAATTTTGCCGCGGGCGTCTGTGACCATGGAGACCAGGCCGCGATCTGTATTAATTACAGGCACCCTATTTTCAACAGAACGCATCAGGAAATGCGTCCAGTTATGTTCGGAAATGCCAACTGTTGTGTTGTAGCTGGGAATTGCTAAAAGCTGGGCATGGTTGCGGGTTACGAACCGCGCAGCATCCGTGAAAACGCCGTCCATGCATATGATGGACCCCAGCGTCCCTAGGGGAGTTTCCTGCACCGGGAAAGTACCTGAAGAAACTGTGCGGGGTTCGCCAAATGCGTGCAGTTTTCCATACTGGTTGGTAAATTCGCCATCGGGGCTTAGCAAAACGGTTTCGTTGTGCCATCCATTTTCCTCATGGTAGGCATAAGTGATATACAGGTAGGCATTTGTCTCTGCAGCGAGAGCGCGGAATTCTTCTGTGTATGATGTTTGAGGATCAAAGCCGAAGGCCATCTCTGGGATAAAGATCACTTCTGCTCCCTGCCTGGCGGCTTCGCGTGCCTGCTCGCTGAAAGAGGCTACCCGCGATGCCTGCTCAGTGTCATCAGCCTGGTGGCCGGGAGCATCAAAATAATTGTGCAAAGCGGCAATCCGAACGGTGGGACTTTCCAAGGGTATCTGATACATTACCAGGCTGCCCGCGACCCATAGCGCAGAGACAGCCAGGCAGATCAATGCCCATCTCCTGGCATGGATGGGGTCCACGGGAAAGCTGTCCTCGAATTTGTAGCGCATGTCAACCCATCGTAGAGCCAGAAAGGCAAGGGAGTAATTGACAAGGATGATCAGCAGATTTAAGCCATATATGCTGAAAATGGAAATTGGCTGGATCAGCCACGCCTGGCTTGCCAGGGTGTTGCCGACAAATCCTATGGTTCCGAGGACCGGGATAAGGCCTCGGATCATCTCAAATCCAACCCACGCAAAAATGCCCTGGAGCACAAAATAGCGATAGCGGGTGATCTCGTGAAACCTGCGCTCCGTGCTTGTGAAAAGGGTTACGATGCCGAACAGGAGCCCCATATGCCTAAAAAAGAAAGGCGCCCCCGGTATGCCGAAGATCCGTGCCAGGTATGGCCATAGAAACAAGGTCATGGTGATTGTTGGTGCAAGCGGCGCCCATTTTCTTGGCATGAACCGGAACTGCGCAAGTGCATACGGAACAATCGCAACGAAAATGAGCGGCCAAAAATTCACTGGTGGATATGCCAGGAATAGCAGTGCTCCGCTTAGAATAGAAAAAGCAATGGCAATGACTATCCTCTTGGATTGAGGTAGTGTATTCTTTTCATCAGTCATTTTCTTTCTCCTTTTCAAAGTCAATTATTCTATTGTCAGGATAAGCGACACGAACATTTTCTACATCCATCAAGGGGTTGATTTTGGGGGTTTAAATTTTTATTGGAGAGTGGGGAAAATTATTGGATTAAGCCCAATTTTCTCGCTCTGGCTGCAGCTTCCGTACGGTTTTCCGCATCCAGTTTTTCGCATATATGGTGAACGTGGCTTTTCACTGTGCTGATCGAAACGACCATCTGCTCTGCGATTTGTCTGTTTGTGAGGCCAGCTGCAACCAGGCGGAGGATTTCCATTTCCCGTATCGTTGGCGCTCTGGAACCGGAGGGGAGGAGCTTGTTTTTTTCTGCGCTTTCCTGTTCAATAATTTGAATGATTTCCTGTATGTAACCTGTATGGTGGAATGTGGCGGCAGATTTCCTCAGAAGCGGGAGCAGATCCGCGCCCGCATCCGCATATGTGCGCAGGAAATGACTTCTCAGGCCAATATTTAAAGACTCCTCTAAATAGGCCAGTGACTTCTTTTCATTTTCCTCAACTAATGCAAGGTGCACTATCAGCCATGCACGACCGTAATTCCAACCGTGTTTTTCAGCTCCAGCGCACGCATTCACTATCAACTTTTTAGCTTCAAGGTTTTTACCTTCAGCGATCAGAAGGCGGATAGGGGAAAGCTCCAGGAATCGGTAGAAGGGATGGGCATCCTGACCTGATTCAAATTTATCCAACCATTCTCGAGCCAGTCCAATTTCTCCATCTTTGATGGCAAGTTCGATCTGGAAAGATGCCCATCTGGAAAGAGTCCGGTCGGGGATGGAGTGTTGATCCAGTATGTTTTGGCACTCCTTTATGGTTGATTTAACTTCGGATGTTTGGTTTAAGGCACCTAAGATTCTGATTTTGATCATACAGCTTGCGATAATAAATTCCGGATTGTTAAGATCCGTAATGGTTTTCCAACCCTTTTGAAGGATGTTCAGAGCCTCAACAAGGTCGTTTCTTTCATAATGTATGATTGCCAGGTCAGTGATGGCAAAACTTGCGATAGGAATTCCCTTTCCGAACTGAATGACATGGAGGATTGACTCTGCCGCTTCGTCTAGCCTGCCCATGACAGCATAGACCCTCGCGAGAAAAAATTGCGACGTGATTTCTGCGTAAGTGTTTTCGCTCTTTCGTGATGCGGGCAGGGCATTCTGAAATGCAGCTCTTGCCTTCATCATCTCCCCCAAATGCCAGTATGCAATGCCAAGATTCATGGCAATGATTCCCCGGTCGGAAGCATTTTCCTCGGGAGTCAATGAAAGTGCTAATTCAGAATTTCGGATAAGCGCTTCCTGGTCTCCCAGGGATTGAGCCAGAAATGCACGTGCTGCTGCGATCTTTCCAGCATCCTCCTTATTCTGTTTAGGTGCATTTTTGGCTTTCTGCAAATATTCTTCGGCTTCCTCATATTGGCCCGTAAGCAGCAACGGCCAGGTGTAAATCAGGCAGGAATCTGCGGTTTGGGTAATGTATTCAGGTGGAATATTTCGCATCCAGGTAAGCAGTGTGGCAAGAAGACCGTTTTTAAGCAAATAATCGCTTTGTTTGCCGATCATTTTAAGGGCATGTTCCCACTGTTTTCCTTCTATTGCGTGATATATGCTTTCCTCTAAAAGGTTATTTTCTTCATACCAGCGGCTGGCAGCCAGGTGGATTTCCTCCTCAACAATGTCATTCTGTAGGCGGAGCTGCTGACTCAGGAGCTCACGGAATAAATGATGATAACGGTACCACTTTCCGCCATTCTCAATGTGATGGATAAATAAATTGGATCGTTCCAATTCCTGAAGGATGTCAGAGCAGCTAATAAATCCTGTGACTGCAGAAGCCAGCTCGCTTGAGATTTGCCTGAGTATGGAGGTTCTGACCAGGAATTCCCTGGTTCTTTTTTCCTGCGCCTGGAAGATTTCCTGGAATAGATAATCTAGTACGAACCTGCTGCTCGCTCCGAATTCACGGAGCAGTTCCTTTGGATTGGCATGGTTCCTTAGGGAAAGTGTTGTCAGCTGGATACCGGTAATCCATCCCTCCGTTCGTCTGGTTATCAACCGGGCTTCATCCTCCGAGAGTATTTCAGGGAAAGTCCCTCTAAGAAAAATTTTTGTCTCATCGTTTGTGAATTCCAGGTCTTTCTGCCTGATTTCCAATATTTGCCCTTTCGCTCTGAGGTTGTGGAGAGGGAAGGGTGGGTCTTCTCTGGAGATGATGACGAGATGCAGGTTAGCTGGCATGTTTTGTAATAAAAAATCCATCAGCTGGTGTATTCCAAGCTGATTAATCAGATGGTAATCATCCAGGACCAGCAGGAATGGATGTTTATTATGGGCAATAAAATTGATGAGGGGTGCAAGAATGGCTTTAGGATTCAAACCAGCTTGACTTCCGGGTTGGGGAGGCGAAAATTCCGGGAACGTTTTTTCAGCTGTCTGTAGTGATTTGAATGAATGAATGAGGAATCTGACAGGGTCGTTATCTTCTTTATCAATGGAAAACCAGCATTTTTTTATGGGCAGATCATTTAGCCAGGATACCGCCAGACTGGTTTTTCCAAAACCGGCAGGTGCCGCAATCAGGGTGATTTTTCTTGTGAAATTTTCTTTTAATAATAAATTTATTGTCAGGCGGTCTTCAATCCGCGGTCTTTTGATGTAGCCAAGTCGCAGAATGGGAATCTGTATTTTGGTTGTCAGAAATTCAGTCCCCATGACTTTTTAGTTCCTAACGATTAATTACCTTTTATAACTATACATGAAAAATGAGTTGCAATGCGTTGCTATACTTTCAGTAATGAGAGTAAGGGAAAGCTTGTAAAAAATGAACAGTCCTGACAGCAAAAAGAAGGTTTTGATAACCGGTATATCTATCGCTGTCGCCCTGCTTCACTTTCTAACCGGACCGAGCTATGGGGGTCCTTACCCTGAATTTGTGAATTTTTACCTAATTGATATCCTCCTCCCGTTTTCCCTCTATTTCTTAATTAGCCCGGTACCGCTATCTATGCTCCAACCGATTGTTCTTAGGGCTGGCATCCCATTTGTGATCGGTGTATCGGTAGAGATAGCCCAATTTTATGGTTTGCCAGTTCTTGGCAGAACCTATGATCCGCTGGATTTTCTAGCCTATGGTGTAGGCGTTATACTCGCTATTCTTTTTGACTTTTGGGTTTTTCCGAATCTGCTGTCTTTCTGGATAAAAGAATAAAAAAGTGTGGCAATTGCCGCACTTTTATGCTGTTTCATTTATTCATTTCATCTTGAAGGATCCGGATGGCTTCCGCTTCGAAATCCGATCCGTTAATGAGCAGCTGCGGCTCCAGGTCATTTTCCAACCCCATCACGCTGAATAGCTCGCCGGAACGCCCGTAGCGCCGGCCCGCTTGCTCGTACCCGTTCCTTTCCAGGTATTCCCCGTAGCGTGTGCGCGCGTTGCCCAGCTCCAGCAGCAGAAAGCGGGTGAATTGGGAATCGCCGGGATCTTCCGCAAAGCTGCGGATCTCAGCCGGCGCGTCCACAGCCCTCTCCAGGTTCTTCCGGATCACGGTTTCAGCGTCCGGCACGGCGCCCGGCGTTTCCAGGAACAGCATCCAGAACGAACCCAGCGACGGCGCGTCGGGGATATTGGCGGTATCCTCCCACGCCTGCATGAAATTTTCGGTGCCCGCTGAAAGCGCTCCGGCGGACTCGGTAGGATCGGTGGGATCGTTGAAATAGATATTCTCCTCGTCAAATCCTTTCACCACCAGGTAATGCGACGCAACTTCCTTTTCGAGGAAATCCTTCCAGTACCTGGAATCCCTGGTGAAGTCCTCATATACATGGAACATATTGATATACACGGCCGCCGGCTGTCCTGATCCGATCACCCGTTTGAGCGCATCCAGCGCCTCATCTTCATCCCGGAACAAGTAGCGGCTGGCGGCGTTTTCCTCAAAGGGCAGATCTGCCGGCTGGAATATGTCCGATGCCGTTCCCCCTGCCAGGTGCCCCAGCGCGTAGTCCGCGCCCAGGTTGTCTGCCATGAACACAATGCACTGGTCCATGTAGGGGCTGATCAGAATGGGCTGCATATCCGGGAAGTCATCATGCAGCGCACTTGAGCCCGTGCCGCTCAGGGCGATGATATCCGTGAAATCCAGCTCGGGATGTTCATATTTCACCAGCATCCCGGCTGCCCCCAGGTAGCACAGCCCCGGCAGTCCGCTGGATCCGGAATACACCACCGGCACCTCCAGCATGGCGCTCTCCGGTGCTGCCGGCAGGGCCAGTTCATCGCCGGCCTGAGGTGTGGGTGTGGTCTCCCCGGCTTCCGCTGTCACTTCTCCGGGGCTTTCCTCCGATGAAGATACCTCCGCCGATGCTTCTGGATCGGTTGGGAGGGATGGGGTTTCAGCTGCCGGAGGAGCGCCGCAGGAAATCAGGGAAATCAATATAATGTTGAAGAAGGAAATTGTGATAATTTTTTTCATTGCCAACCCTGTTCTTTTTTCTAAAATTATATCTATTCTGAATGATTATATATAAAGAAGTCCTGTTTAAAATAAAAAGAGATACGCTTTCTGGGCGCATCTCTTTTTGCTTGAATGTTATTTCAAAAATTTTCCGGCAAATGGCGATGTTTCTCCCCTGCGCAAAAAGTGCCCGGAAGGGCCTTCTCCCAGGAACTCGGAGAACCAGGATTCGTGTTCTATTTCCTCATTCAATATCGCCAGCACCAGGTCATAGGTGCGGTGATCCTTGCCTGCCGTCATATGGCAGAGTTCGGTGTATCCGCGCACGGCGCAGCGTTCTGCGTTAACCAGGACCTTAAGGATTTCCATTACATTGGCCGGGTCCTTGGGGAGGCTCGCCGGTGGGCATGCGGACATATCATGAAAAACTTTCATATCGTCCGGCAGTTTCCCGCCAAGTTCGTAAATTCTCGGAACGAGTGCTTCAAAGTGGTTGCGGTCTTCAATACGTGCAGTTTCCGCAATTTCTTTTACGCCTTCCCCTTCAAGCCCGATCAGGTTTGCGCGGAGGATGGTGTAGTAATAGAAGGTAGTCAGTTCCGCGGAAGCGTTCTTGATAAGAAGTTCCACCAACTTGTCGAGGTCTACGCCTGCCTTTTTAACCATTTCTTGTGCTACTTTTGCCATTTCAAACTCCTTTTTAATATTTTTTTAGAATTTTTAAACAAATATGAATTTAAGTCTTAATCTCGCGAATGGCACTCCTTTCTGAAAAACCGGATGGTCATACAAGCGGGTGTCAAAGTGTTTACCGTTTTCCCTCTTTTATTTTCTGGCAGTCCGGGCAGTATCCAAAGAAAGTGACCTGTTGTTTAACAATTTGAAAATCTCTGGATTCCTTTTCCGGAAGCTCTAAATTCTGCATGTCAATATCAATGTCTATGATGCGATGGCAGTTAAGACATTGGAGATGATGGTGATGTTCGGTGTTTGGGTCATATCGGATGGCGTTTTTTGAAATACTGCTTACCGGGTCAAGCACCCCTAGGTCTGTCAATTCGTTAAGTGTGTTGTAGACAGTTGTTCGGGAGATATCCGGTAAATCTTTTTTCACGTTGTTATATATATCCTCAGCATTCGGATGGCTCACATCCGGCGCCAGCACACTGAATATCGCCCTGCGCTGGGGAGTGATCCTGTAGCCTGCTTTTCGGAAGAGTTCTATTGTGTTTTGTACCGATTTCATAATAACAATAATAATTTCTAATTAGTAATAATTATAAATAAAAATGAAAATATGTCAAGTCAGAAAAAGCAAGGGCGATAAATAACAACTAATTTTTGCTTACAACCCCCAGAAAAGCACCATCCCCACCAGCAGCATGACAAAGGAAAGCAGGAACAGCCACTTGCCGATGCGGAAAAAATCCCGGAAACGGTAGCCGCCCGGACCCATCATCAGCAGGTTGACCGGGTGTGCCATGGGGGTAAGGAATGAATTGGAACAGCCGATGGCAACAGCCAGCGCGACTGCCTGCGGGCTGACCCCGTACTGCAGGGCTGCGCTGATGGCGACCGGTCCGGTGACCATCATCTCGAACTGACCTCCCATGATCTGGGAGAGAACTGATGCGATCATGAAGCCGCCGCCCGCCAGGCCAAGCCCGCCGAATGCTTCCACCAGGGGCAGAAGGAGCGAGCCGATCTGGTGGGCAAGTCCGCTTTCCACCAGGGCCAGGCTGAAGCTGTACATCCCGCCGACCACAAAAATGACCTGCCATTCGATGGCGCTGTATGCTTCCTGCATGGAGATGGCGCCGCCGAAAACGGCGATGAGTGCCGCAGCCAGAACGGCCGCATACACCGGAACGCCTGCGGCGGAAGCCGCGACCGCTGCCAGGAGCAGGCCGACGCTCAGCGCAGTCTCCTTCAGCCGCACCGGCTGGTCCGCGGTGCTTGGCTCCAACAGGATGAAATCACGTTCTTCGCGCAATGCTTCCATCCGCGCAGCTTCCCCGACCACCAGCAGCGAATCGCCGACGGCCAGCTGGCGGGTGCCGACGTCTGTCCTGTATTTGCTGCCGCCGCGCTGGATAGCTACCACGGAAAAACCGTAGCGCTGGCGGAAGGCAAGGTCCTTAAGGTTTTTTCCGACCGCTTCCGAACGCGGTGTCAGGATCAGTTCAAAGACAGCCAAGCCCCGCCGGCTGAGTGTGTTTTCCTCTTCATCCGGCTTGATCCGTACGCCCTCATCAGCGAGTAATTTAACCCGCTCCTCACTTCCGATGATCAGCAGCCGCTGACCTGCCCTAACCTCCACCTCCGGGTTTGGGAAAAGGACCTGCCTTTTACCGTTTCGGATGGCGGCCAGTGCAAGGCCGTAATTTTCACCGAAACCGATTTCCCGCAGGGTTTGGCCGCAGAGGGGCGATTTACGGTCGACATGCACAATCCACGTCCCTTCGCAGATTTCGTAGAGTTTTTCCAGCTCGCTGCCGGTGGGGCGCTTCCTGCGGAAGCCGGCGGCCGGTTTTCGCTCCGGAAGAAGCCGGGTCGTGAAAAAAGTCATGAAAAGCAAACCCGAAACAGCGATCAGCCCGCCTGTCGGGAAGAAGTCCAGTACGCCCAGGGGTTCCTGGGGAGGAGAAGCGCCGGTAAGCAGCACGCTCGCCAGGATATTCGCTGTCGCGAAATAGGTAGCCATGCCGCCCAGCAGGCTGCCGAAAGAAACAGGGATGAGCAGTTTGCCGGGATTGACGCCCGTCCTGCGGGAAGCCTCCAGCACGCTCGGTATGAGCAACGCGCCGGCGGCGACGTCATTCATCACGAGCGATAAGAGTGCTGCAGTTCCGGAAAACAGGAAGATCAGCCGGTTCACGGATTTTCCGCTGACTTTTAATATCTGCCGTGTAACCCATCTGGCGAAACCGCTCTTTTCCAGGGCGGCGGTCAGGATGAAGATGCTGATCAGGATGATGACGGATTCCTGGCTGAAACCGGAAAGCGCCCGGGCGGAGAGGTCAGGCCGTCCAGCCGGCCCGAAGACTCCGAACCCGGCGAATTGCATGATGCCCAGGAGGGCAGTTATCAGCAGGGCCGCCAGGTCCATCCGCAGCCAGTTGAGAACAACGGCTGTCAGCGGGAAGAAAAGCACGGCCAATATGAGAAACTGCGTGATGGTCATGAATATGTGATCGAAAATATCATAATAATTGCTGCACGCGATATCTTACCATGCCGGTCTTTCTTGAAAAAGATCCCGGCAGATGAAGGGACAGAGATACTTGAAAAGCGGCATCTATTTAGAGAAGCCGTAATGGGTAAAAAAATATATCGGCAGTAATTTTAAAAATGTGTGGAAAGTTTGCTAGTTCTCGCTGCCAATTTCCAGCCAGAAGTGGTTCCTCAGGACGCGTTTGTTGGGGGTGACCTTGATGGATTC
>Ga0272441_10010205_pt1 | contig 14279 bp, 9 predicted proteins | sample SSMProp6N_FD_193582 | JGI IMG/M metagenome (GOLD analysis project Ga0272441, IMG submission 193582) | Marine sediment archaeal communities from Little Sippewissett salt marsh, Falmouth, MA, United States - SSM-Prop-6N | ecosystem: Environmental > Aquatic > Marine > Wetlands > Sediment ... | reverse complement strand
TCCCCCGCTTCTTACGTGGCTGATTCGAGCAGGAAATCAGTAGTCTAAGGGCCGGTTTCGAGTCCTCTGGGAGCATATTGCCCCCTATTCATGGGCACAAGACGTGGCGAAGCCACGCACTAGCCCACGCACTAGCAGCCGATATTCACCTGCATGCCGAACTAGACAGGCGCGCGGGGTCCGCCGAAAAGCATAGGTCAAATGCGCTGGACAGCGTGACCCGCGTACTCTATAGTACGCTCTGACCCCACATCCCAAGAGCGGGAGTAATTCAGTGGCAGAATGCTTGCCCTCCGTAGCCAGGAGCGAAGCGACGGCGAAGGAGGGTCAGCTTCCCCCCTCCGCGGGGGACGGGATCGCCGGTTCGATCCCAAGGCGGACAGACAGTTCTTTACAAGAGCGGGAGTAATTCAGTGGCAGAATGTCAGCTTCCCAAGCTGAACGTCGGGGGTTCGACTCCCCTCTCCCGCTCCAAATCGCCGCCAGGCGATTTGCCCTGAGCAAGCGAAGCGCGTCGAAGGGCACTTCCTTACAAACACCCTGCAAACAAAGGCTATTCTCCCCATCTCCACTCCAGATCCCTCCCCTCTCTTCCTCCTCCAATTCCATCAGCAAGCCCTCCACGAACCCCCATTCTCCCCTTGACTCACTATGCTAAACTATGCTAAATTGACTCCAGAATCGATGATTTTCGGCATCTGAATATCCAAGAATATCCATGAATGTTCACACCGGGAGAGGGTATGGGAGTTTGGGGGGCTGGGTGTATGGGCGTCGCCGCCTCAGCAGCCCCTCCCACACACCCACACGCCCACACACCCACACAATCTGAACGATGGGCAGCCTCTACAAACAACCCGGCTCTGACAACTACTGGATTCGTTACACCCGCGACGGCAAGCAGATCCGGAAATCCACAGGTACCTCCGACGAAGGCGAAGCCCGGCTCCAGCTCCGCGAACTCGAACTCCTCCTCGGCCAGGACAGTCAGAACGGTCGCGTCTCCAAACAGCTCGCGCGCGCAATCCAGTCCGAAACCATCCATCCAATCGCCCTCAAGACCTATCTCGAAGGTCGCCGCAAGCACGTCGCGCCGAAGACCCGGGCGCTCTACAAGTCACGCGACAATATATTCGTGGAGTGGCTCGAGCGCAACTGTCCCGATGTTGCGGATGTCTCCGATGTCCACCGCGCCATGATCGTCCGCTTCCTCGAGTACATTCGGGAGCATCACACCGCACGGACCCGAAACGGATACCTCCGCCGGCTGCGCAGCGTCTTCAACAGCGCGGTCAAAGAAGGCTTCGCTCTGGACGATCCCACGGCCGGTCTTCCTTTCCTTCCCGAAGAGGCCTCCAAGCGCCGGCCGTTCACGGAAAGGGAACTCAAGCAACTTCTCGGTGTCGTCACCGGCGATGTGCGGCTGCTGTCCATGCTCGGACTCTACGCCGCCGCCATGCGGATGCACGATATCGTCTCGCTCACCTGGCAGAACATCGATCTCAAGCGTGACCAGATCCGATGGCGCATGCACAAACGGCGCGGCAAATGGATGGAGATCGCCATCCATCCTGCCCTCAGGAAGGAGCTGCTCGCCGTGAAGGCGGCCAAGCGGAAGGGCCCTGTGCTGCGGTCTTTTGAAGGAAAGGTCAGCAAAGCCAGCGAGGCGTTCCGTAAGGCGCTGGTCAAAGCCGAACTCAAGGTCGATCACAGGACGGAAACAAACGAACGCTACGAGCGGAGGCAGAAGGAAAGGACGGAGGTCGAGCAGCAGGGCCGCAAATATGTCTCCGAGCCGCCAAAAGGCCGCAAGGACGAACTCGATTTCCATTGTCTGCGCTACAATTTTGTCTCCATCCTGAAGCAGCAGGGCTGTCCCGAGGCCATTGCCCGCTCGATCATGGGCCATGCGAGCGCGGAAGTGAATGCCATCTACACACACATCGACGCCGATAGCGAGCGGAAGTGGATTGCCAGGCTGCCGGATATCACACAGTAGAGTGCGACCACACCGAAGGCTTCATCCGTTCACTTGTTCCGACGAAAACCCGCTCTATCCCGCCATATCCGACGATAGCCTTTGATAGCAGTTTACCTTTGCCCTCCATTGTGCAATGATGTAGCGCGTTTCTCTGCGCATTAGAAAGGCCAATACGAATGAATGATCGATGGCTGTCTGTTGAGGAGATTGCGGAGCATCTTGGGATAAGCAGGGATACCGTCTACAACTGGATCAGTGACAAGGAAATGCCTGCTCACCGAATGGGTCGATTATGGAAGTTCCGACGTAGTGAGGTCGACAAATGGGTCCAGTCAGGCGGCGCGGCACGTACAGTTGCCGGTCAGGAAGAACAGAACCACGCAACCACATGAAAAACAAGAGATACAAGTTCTCTGGGCATCAGACGTTTGCCTTCCACAATCAACAGGAGGCGGCGGCGTGACAACGGATGACGCGATGCAGGATCTGCTGCGGGCATATCCCGACGGCGTCTCGTTCGATCCGATGGCGCTTCGGCTGCTGCGGCAGAAAGTGCCACTAGGGGATTCGGAGATCGAAGGCCTAAAGGCCAAGATGCTACAAATCGACGGCGGACTCTGGTTCTGCCAAGAGATGATTTTGGACGATGAGCCCCTGTTGGCGTTCCGGGAACAGGCTACCACATGGCTGAAGAAGCAAGGGTGCTTCTCCGTCCAAAAGCTGCTTGAGGGCTTCCGCGAAGTGTTACGACATGTCACCACGCCGGAACATCTTGCGGCCTTTCTGAGGCATCTCGGTTTCACAGTCGCTCGCTGGAGGAAAGCCGGACTTTTCTGCTTTCAGCCACCACCGACTCTGGACGCGCGACTAGCAGCCATCTCGGAGACAATCGCGGAGTGGCTTGACGAGGTGGACGGCACGCTGGCGTTGAATGAAATCGAGGAGGCGATGCCGCACCTAACCGCCGAAGCGTTAAACGGTATCCGCATCAGCTTCCTGCCGGAAGTCCACGAAGTAGAGATCGGCGGGCTGCCCTGCTGGCGGAGGGCGGAAGCGATCCCCCTACCGGACGATTTTGCAGAGCAACTGACAACCGCAGTCAATACGTTGGTTGCGCTTGGCGAGAAAGTGTCGGTCAAGAATCTCCAATTCGCGCTGAATCTATCCTACCGCATTCATTTCCGCGAAGAGTATGGTCTCCAGGCCAAGCGTACGTTCATGCGTGTCTGTGCCGACTACTACCAGGGCCCGGACGATGTATTTCCGAAGACGAGGCCACCCCGCGCAAGAACGAGCAACGTGTCCCCGGTAGGCAAGAGAGTGCGAAGACCGAATACGCGATTCGGGAACCTGGGCGTGCCGATTGGCGCGGAACTGGTCTTCGCAAAGGACGGTCGCACAACCTGCACTGTGTTGGACGACTCCAATCAAGTGGAGTACAAGGGAGAGGCGTTCGCGATTTCGAAACTAGCCATGCGCCTGCTGGATGCTTCCGTCGCAAACGGCTTCCGCCATTTTAGCCACGAAGGCGAGAATCTATGGGAGCGGCGTAAGCGGCTGGAACGCGAGGGCAACACATTTGACAATCAGGCAGCGCCACGAGTGAAAGGACGCGAAACGGATAGGGAAATCATTGGACTGGAGGGGAGTTCGTTGTCGCCGGCGACTTGGCGGAGCTACCGCACTGACGGCCGGAATCCACGTGTCGCAGAGTGGGTGCGACGGGTCGACAGCGGCGAAGATGTAGAGCAGATTGCGACCGAGGCGGGGTATGCGATTTCCACCGTGAGGGTCATGATCTGCAACCACCGCCTGTACTTCAAGGTATGTGAACTGAATGGCATCACGCCGGAGGCCAGCGCGGATGTATAGCTACGAATGGGACAAGAAGTTTCCAGGAGGCTACCGCCTGACGGCGCAGACAGGGAAGTTCGTCGCGAGCGAAATCCGCCCGGTGTTCGCGGAGGAACTGACGGTCACGGGGTTGGCGGCCCGGCTGGCCTTTGATCCGTCCGAACGGCTTCCGCTCCTCTGGGCGAAACGGAATGTGTATCTGTATCGCGGAGAGCAAATCGCGAAACTCGCCAAGGCACCGTACGGCAAACCGCCGGAGATTGAATGGAGGGGTGCGTTGGCTGGAGAGGACAGTGCACAGAAGCGCGCAAAGACACAGAAGAAGCTCAAACTGGTTCCCGTCCATGTCGCGGCGATTCTGAAGAAGAACCGTGGCATCATGGCGGCGCTGGTGGCGGACACGCTCAAACGAATCAAGGAGATGTACGACGCCCACGCGCGAAAGTGTGATGCCGTCTATATCGGCTTCAGCGGCGGCAAGGATTCGGTGGTTCTGTTGGACCTCTGCCACAAGGTGCTGCCCTTGGACGTGCCCGTCGTTTTCAGCGACACAGGGATGGAACTGCCTCATACCTACGACGTATGGAATGAAGTACAAAGCCGCTACGAAGGCCGAACGTTTCTAAAGGCCTCTGCCAAGACCCCTGCATTAGAGAACTGGCGACTCTTCGGCCCTCCATCGCAGGCGTTGCGGTGGTGCTGTTCGGTGGCGAAAAGCACTCCCGCCATTCTTGCACTGAAAAAGCGAGTCGGTAAGGACTCCATCAGGACCCTAGCATTCGTTGGGATACGTGGCGAGGAGAGCCAACGTCGTTCAGGATACGACGATATAGGCGTTGGCTTGAAGAGCCAGTCGCAGGTGAACGCCATGCCGATATTGGCGTGGTCAGCGCATGAACTGTGGCTCTACATTTTTGAGCGTCATCTGATTGTGAATGAGGCATACCGAAAGGGGCTGCCTCGTGTGGGATGCTTGATGTGCCCGATGTCAAGCGAGCGTCAGAACGATCTCATACGAATGAATTACCATGATGCGGTCAAGCCTTTCTCAGATGCGGTGCGCGACGCAATTGATCGTGAGTTCTCTTCCGAGGAAGACGCAGATGCGTTCGTCTACGGAGGCGGATGGTACGCGCGGAAGAGCGGCGTTTCGCTGAGCGAGGTCATCGCGGAACCTGGCGTAGAGCGCAAACCCGACCGAGTAATCTGTGAGTTTCCTGCTGAGGCCGAGCCGGCATTGAGGGAATGGCTGAAGGCCATTGGGAGAGTCGATGGTGCGGAGTTGACTCTGCGCAAGGACGGACAGAGGGGTCTGCTTGAATGTGTCTGGACGACCGGGAAAGCCGATAGGTCCGTTTCCAAGTGGCTGGCGTATGCAGTTCACAAGGCTATCGCCTGCGTGGGGTGCAGTAGTTGCGAGGCTGAATGCCCAACAGGCGCACTACGGTTCAGGGAAACCGCCAGTGACGGCAAGGTAGAGATCTCTATTGATGAAGAACTGTGCGTCCATTGCATGAGGTGCTACGCACCCGACGAGGGCTGTTGGCGCTATTACTCAAAACGATACGCGGGAGCGACGACCATGAATATCAAGGGGATCAATAAGTACATGACTTTTGGATTGAGACCGGAATGGGTTGAAGTTCTCGCGAACGAGGGCACGGATTTCCGTCAGACATCTGCGCTTGGTAACCGGATGATACCGGCGGCCGTGACGTGGTTTCGTGAGGCAGGTCTGATTGAGGATTCAACGGCCATAACCACAACGCCACTTTTGGAAGTCGGTAAGAAACGCGGTTTTCGTGACTTGTTGCTTTGGCAGTTGTTGTGGTTTCGTCTGGCGAATGTCTCCCCGCTTGTGAAATGGTATGTGTGCAACACTGACTGTGACGTGGGATATCTCGTGAAGCGGATTGACGAGACGCTCGCGCAATCCGTTGGGTCAGCGTCGGTGAGAAAGGGGGCGTTACAGTCCCTTTGCCAACTGGTGAAGACTTCTCCCCTTGGCGAAGGCGACGGGACGATGATTGGGGTCGAACTGAAGGGTAGAGCCGTTGAGAAACTGACACGCCGTTCTTGCTTGGTCGATCCGCTGGTAGTTCTCTACGCGCTCTACGTGATGGCCGAGAAGTTTCAGCGGGGCGTCTTCACGGTGCGACAGATGATGGCCGTGGAGTTTCATGGTCAGTTTGTGTCGCCGCAGGCGGTGTTCGGTATGCCGCCGGAAGAATTCAAGAAGCACTGCATGGGGTTGGCGGCTGTGTATCCAGATTTGATTGCCTGCAGCTTCACGTTGGGGCTGGACGAGGTGCGGGTGTTCCCTGAAACAAAAACGCGGGACGATGTTCTCGCATTGGTTCTGCGGCAGTAGCCCATAGGGGAATTCAGAGAAATGAAACTCTACAAAGACTATTTTGGAATCAGGCCAGACTATGCACCTTGCATGACGCTCGCGGATATCAACAAGACGCCGGAGACATGGCTGGGATTCTACCCGCATAATTCATTCGTAGAGATCGTAAGGGAACTACTCAAAAGCCTTGAAGGTGGAAACAAGACGCTGTGGATCACGGGAGCGTACGGCACGGGCAAGAGCCATGCGTCGCTGGTGCTACAGAAACTTTTCATGGATACCGAAGCGCGTGTCCTGGAATGGCTGGATCTGCGCAAAGCACAGCTCCCCGAACCTGTGCGCAAGGCCCTACTGAGGCGACGCAACGAGAAGCCGCTCGTGGTCTATGACGTGAACTCCGACGGCGTGGACGCGAAGAACCAGTTCTTGATGCGTTTGCAGCGGGGTATCACGAAGGCCTTGGAGGCGGGAGGGCATACAATTCCGTTGAAGGGCAAGCTGGACGAAGTCATCGAGCGCATCCGGCAGGACGAACCACATTTCTTCGCAACGCGCGACAACATGCAGGCGCGGCTTCCCCATCTGAACGCGGGGATCAAGACAATGGTCCAGTTGGAAAAGAAACTGCGGGACGAGAACCAGGAGGCGGGACTCGTCAGTGACGCGATGCGCGTGCTGCAGGCGCGGCATATCTTTTTGGATTTGAGCGCAGAGGCTTTTTTGGCGTGGGTCGACGCAATCTTGCAGGCTAACGGTCTTTCCAGCCTGATCTATATTTGGGATGAATTCTCGGCCTTTGTGGACCGCAACCGCACAGAACTGAAGACGTTGGAGCAACTGGCTGAGGCGTCCCAACAGGGACGTTTCTACTTTGTGCCGGTGACGCATAGAGACATCTCGTCGTATGTGGCGACGGGGTCCGAGAGTGCGAAGAAGGCAAACAACAGATTTACGTTCAGGCGCATTCACTTGCCGAACGAGACCGCGCTCAAGCTGGCGGCCGACGCCTTCGTTGTCAAACCGGAGATGGCAGACGAGTGGACGCAAGAGCGGGACTTCCTATGGCATAATGTGAACGGCGTGGCGGAAACCTACATGGCCGCCAACAACGCGGGTATCGAGGCGGGAGATTTCAAGGGAATCCTGCCGCTCCATCCGATGGCGGCCTTCTTGCTCAAATATCTGTCTGTGGCGGTTGGCGCCAACCAGCGGAGCATGTTTGAGTTCCTTAATGGTCAGGAGTTCAGGGAGTTCATTGACAAGGGTGGTCTGGATGTGCCGGGGCATCAGGTCCTAACTGTAGATCATCTGTGGCACTACTTTGTGGAGCGGGACGATTTGGGGACGGCGCAACCCGTGCAGGAAGCGCGGATGGACTATGCTCGACGCGAGAAGGAATTGCAGCCGGACGAGCAACGCGTCTTCAAGGCGGTACTGCTGTTCGGGCTGATGGAGCAACTCCAGGGCGTGGGGCATCCTCTCCTGAGAGCAACGGTGGAGAACATCAAGCGCAGTTTCGAGGGCGACGGCGCCATAACCGGTACGGATACGATTTTGCAGAATCTCGAGCAGAAACACTGCTTCACGATTGTCAATGGCCGTTGTGAGCGCTTCCGTGACCGCTCAGACACCAAAGAGATCGAGGAGAAAAAGGCTGCACTGATTAGCAAGTTTGGCGACATCGTGCTCAAAGACACTGAAGTCGAGCTGGGCAAACAGCTGAAAGGCGTCAACCACGGTTCCCGTTTTGATGTGCGTGCAGCCGAAATCGACGGCCTTTCGCCGTCACGCATCACGAAACGCGACAGTTTCGACGACACAGGGAACCGTGTGCTCGTGCAGTTCATCCTCGCGCGGGGAGAACAGGACCAGTTGCGCATCCCTGCCAAAGCAAGAGAATTGGCGAAGCACTTCAAAGACCATCGAATGCTCTTCATTGCGTTGCCAGAAGTTAGTTTTTGCCGCGACAATGCCGCGGCGTGGGACGACTTCGTAGAGAACAGCGCCCGCCTCGCCTTGGCAAACGACAGCGCCAGCAAAAGGGTGTTCGAGACGCAGATTGGGAGCGCAAAGGATGCGTGGCATTCTAAGGTCACGGGGGCTGCCAAACTTATAGTCTGCAGCCCCAACGCAAACGGTGAACCGTTCGCTGAGGAGGTCACCTGGGGACAGTTGAAATCAGACGTGCTCCTCCGCTTCACGAAGAATGCCTTCGCAGCATATACGGACGACTTGTGCGGTTTCAACATCAGCGCATTTGGCGCGCCCACATCCTTGCGGAACTGGGCGCTGGCCGGCATGGAATTCGATAAGTTTGCCAAGCCCGGTGCGTGGAAGACCGTCGTGGGCGCGTGGCAGAAGAACGGGGTCCTTGGCGACGAAGCATGGTTCGACGCGAATCCAAAACATGCGCTGACACAGTTGCGAGACAAGTGCAAGGCGTGGCAGGACAACACGGTGGGAGCAGGAAACAACTGCTCGGTACGAAAACTCTACATTGAGCTGCAGCGTCCGCCGTTCGGCCTGCTGGGGGTGCCGCATTCGGCTTTCGTTCTGGGGTTCGTTCTGAAAACATGGCTGACCGGCCAGCGAAAACTGCAATGGACGGACGGCGTGACGAGCAGGGCACTCGACGCGTCGACGCTGGCAGAAATCATCGATGCAGTAGTAAAGGACGACGGCGATAATGCTATCAAGAACGAGAAACTGATCTGCCGCCTGTCGAAAGAGGAAAAGGCGTTCATCAGTCAGAGTAGCGTGATTTTTGGGAGCAACCCGATTGCGGATGGGACGGTCGAGGCGGCTTTGAACGCGGTCGGAACGCGGCTAGAACAGATTTCGCAACGCGTGCCGTTGTGGGTGCTACCGGAGTACATCCGTGCCCAGTCAGACCCGAGTGCTGAGGCGATGATCAGAGTCATCGAAGCGATCTGTGCGGCAAACACCATCAGCTCCAAAGGCGACACCGAGACCCGCGGCAACAAAGTGAAGGAGATTGGCCAGATTTTGCTCGCGACGCCGGGACTCGCCGAGGCAATGGCCGAGTATATGACACCGGTGGTGTTCGCCGATGCTTTTGTGCAGTATGTCGATGCTGCAAAGCCGGAGCTGAAAGCAGCGGCGGCGCGCATGGGCGACGCCACCCACAGTTACTGCGGGGTAGTCAAGACCCGCTTTGCGGCGACGAGCGGTTGGCTGTGGAAACGCGGAGACGCTGAGACCGTGCTCGAAGAAGTCTACCGGCAGACTCTGTGCGCAGAACGCATCCGCTCGCTTGCTGGCTCATCAGGACACCTGACCTTCGAGGACGCGCTGGGTCGCATACGCAACGCGGTGTTTTGCGAAAATCGAGTTCCGGTCGAGTTCTGGGCAAAGAAGTATCCGGCGTTGCAGCGTTTCATCGAACTGCTCAACATGCCTTCGCTGGCCGGGGCCGAAGTGACATCCTTTGAACAGATTCTGGAACAGCAGGACAAGGTTATCCGCGACGTGTTTTTCGACGTTGCTCAAGCGCAGCAAATGGCTGCGATGAGGGATATCTTCGGGGACGTTTGGCCGTCCGCGACCCCGGAAGTTCGTGAGCTCTACAATGCCTTTCCGTCGGATCTGGCAAGAACGGATGAACAGAGCTTCAGGGCGCGGGGACGCGGCTTGATCGAGGAATACAGCCGGCAGCTGGTTTCTAAGCAGGTTGCAGCACTGTGGGCCAAAGGAACGGGCACGGAATCGCCTGACGACTGGAGCCGCAAACACGCGCTACCTCCTGAATACGTTCTGGGGATGCAGGACGCCAAGAGCATTGTCGACGCGGTCGCAAATCCCGGCGCGGTGTCAGCAGAACGCTTGGAGGCCGTTCGCGAAGAGCTTACAAGAGGAGATGCGTTCGTGGATGCGGCCGAGGCGGGCCGAAGATTTCTCAACGGCGTGCTGCCCACGCGCTATCAGAAGACCCAGTTCAGTGTCAGCGAACTTGGCGACTGGTTGCGCGGCAGATTGGGTGACGCACCGGGTCGATGGATGACGCACGTTGGTCTTCGTGAAGCGATCGAAGCATTCGTGAAACACAAGTATGACGCGGAAGCGCGGGAGAAGGCTGCAGAGAAGGTGCGATCACTCTCTGACGCCGAGGCGAAGACACTACTGCTGAAACTCATCGATCAACTTCCTGATGCTGGCCTGTCAGTGCTGGAGTGACATCATGACAGCCGACGACTATTGCGAATACATCAGAAACCCCTTGGCGGAGGCAAAGACGCGGGTGTTGACGATACCTCCGGGAGAGAGCTGGACGACGTTGCGCCGGCTCTACAAGGAGCGTGGGGGTATTGAATTGCGTTTGAGCGAATTGGTCGAGGAAAGTGCGTGGCTACCAATGCCTGACGAAGTCTTCGAGCGCGTTCGCAATGCAATGACCAAGCCATCGATGGCCGGAAAACCTGTCGTGTTGCTGGGATTGCCCGGCTACCTCGCCCTGTTGACGGACGAGAACAAACGCGCTGCGGTTGCCGCTTTACGGGAATGGGTAGACGGCAGGCCCGGTCAGGACGCGGCCTGCCTATTGCGGAGCGATGACGGTACGGAATCGATACTCTTCGATGTGCTGTCCAATCCACGCTACCGACAGGGCAAGCAACTGATCGAGATTGATGCCGAACCGATTGTGCCGGGGGCGGAATCCACCCCGTTGGCGCGTTTTACCAACGCGTCCGAAGAGGTGGAGGCAAGCGCGGGGCGTACCGAGGTGACGCTGGTGGCAGACGACTTGGCATCACTCATCCCGGAAGTCTGTGATACATTCCAGAAGTATCTGCAGTACACCGAGGACCATCCTAATGATTGCTCTGTCAGGCGGATAGTGGTTGCCTCCGAGGGAAGGGAGTTGGCAGGACTGAGCGCCGAGGTACGACAGGTGGTGTCTCTGCGAGATTTTGCCCTTGTTTTCCACGAAGTGTCCGATCCTGGATTGTCTGAAGATGCCTTGCGATGGATATGCGAGCGGGGCAAAGAAGATGCGGGAAGACCGCTGTCCGAAGCGCTCAAGGCACTTCTCTTCCCAGAAGATGGAGTCGCAAAGCGCGTCTTGCGCGTGCTCGACGAACGCCAGGGAGCCGAACGCGAGGCCGTTCTGTGGCTTGTGAAGCAAGTTGCAGCCGCAGGGAGTTACCTTGAGTATGTCGCAGGGCAAGATGGGGTTGCTGCGAGCAACTTCCGTTCCGCATACGTCACGGCTGCCGCGGAGCTGCTGGATAGCGCGCCGGTCTATGCTGACGAACGCCGTGATGCCATACAGGAAGCGGACGTTAGAATGTCCGACGCGGACATTCGGCAGTTCATCACTCGATGCAGGTGCGAAACGACGTCCCGGGTCGCGCCGTGGCTGAATTGCGAGACGAACGCTGAGCGGGCGGAGTTACTCCGGCGTTGCGCGGAGGACGGCGTTGTGTCAAACGCCGTAAAGCACGTGTATCCAGAGACGGCAGCGTATTTGAACGCCGATCCCGTTTTCAGCGACGCAGCCCTGGAGGGGTATTTCACAGAATACCGTGCACTAAAAATGGCCGGTCGCCTGACGCAGGACTTCCTCCTGAAAGCGGCACGAATGTCGCCGCCGACTTCGATGCAATCACGGGATACGCTGCTGCAACGCTACGCATCGGAAAGCGGGTGCGCCCTATTGGTGGTCGATGCGATGGGCGCGGAGTGGTTGCCAATGTTGGTGGCTCTGGCACGGGAGCGCAATATAGGCGTGGATTCGCTGGCTGTCGGTGCAGCGCATCTTCCCACGACCACGCGTTTCAACAGCATCCATTGGCCCGACACAGTGCGGAGGTTACCAGACATCAAGTCCCTCGACAACATCGCGCACTACGGTGCCGAGAGGCACGAGGCACGACGGGCAGAGGAGAATCTGGCTGTAGCCTTGAACGTGATCGGCGATGAGGTGTTGCCACGCGTGGCGGAGGGACTCACCCGGTTTGAGCAGGTACTTGTCACTGCAGACCACGGGAGTTCGCGTCTGGCAGCGTTGGCGTGGCAGTCCGAACCCAAGCTGGCGCAGACGCTTGCTTGTGAAGAAGGCGCGGAAATCGCCGATTGGCGATACCGCAAGCGAGCGGCAAAAGGCGTCTGTCCTCCCGACCTGGAAGAAACCTTGGACGGGCACCACTGGGTGGTGCGCGGCTACGACCGACTCCCAAAGAAGGGCGGCGGACACGCCTTTGATCTGCATGGCGGGGCAACGCTGGAGGAGCGGCTGGTGCCCGTGGTGGTCTTCTCCCGGACGGGGCGCTTTGTCCCGGAGGCCAAGACTGGTGGTAAGCGGTCGCAGATCGTCGAGAAGGATGATTTTGATCTGTAGTAGTCTTGATGAGGGCAATCAGCCATGGTCGATACGGAAAAATTGCGAGCGGCATTCCCGGACACAACGGTCTTTAAGGATCCGAACATCGTGGCCATCTTCAAGGCGGCGTCGATTCCGTCGTTTCTGCGAGATTGGATTCTGAAGCGCAAGGCAGAGTCGGACGGCAGAATCCACGATCCTGAAGCTTTGCGGAAATACATCTACGACATCATCCCACGTCGGGAGAATCTTCTGGAACTGAAAGACGCAGCGAGAAGTGAGGGTCGCACGAAGAAGTTTTTGGGCAAAATAGAGATCCAATTCAGGGTGCGGACTGACGAGTACACGTTTGCGATTCCAGAGTTGGGGCTAAAGCATACGGAAACCCTCATCGAGGATTATGTCTGGACCCGGATCAAAGAGGATGTCGTTAGAACAGCTGGTGGGTGGGGACTGCTACAACTGGGCTACCGTAGCCCGGACGACGATAACCCGCGAGGGTGTTTCACGCTTCTGGAGTATAAGAATTTCTGTCCGTACACGATTGATCTAGACGCGTATCGCGAGGCGCGTGAGCAGTTCACGGTCGAGGAGTGGGTCGACGTCGTGTTGGGCGCGATCGACTACAACCCGGAGGGCTACGAGGACTGGGTGCAGAAACACACGGTCCTCACACGCCTGCTGCCGTTCATTGAACCGCGCCTTAACCTGGTAGAGCTGGCACCCAAGAGCACAGGGAAGTCGTATCTGTTCGGGCAGGTCGGCAAATACGGCTGGCTGGTCAGCGGAGGGACGGTCACGCGCGCGAAGATGTTCGGCGACATCAACGGTAAGAGCCCCGGCCTTATCGCGTCCAACGACTTCGTGGCGCTAGACGAAATCCAGTCGATCAACTTTCACGATCCGAACGAGATGCAAGGCGGGCTCAAAGCCTACATGGAAAGTGGGGAGATCACGGTCGGAAAGAACCGTATCATCGGCCGGGCCGGTATCATCTTGCTCGGAAACATCCCACAAGCTGAGATGGACGAGAGCAGAGACATGTTCCGGAGACTGCCGCCCGTATTCCACGAGTCGGCATTGCTGGATCGGTTCCATGGCTTTATCCGGGGCCGCGACATCCCGCGTATCAGCGAGAACCTGAAGATCAACGGATGGGCGGTGAACACCGAGTACTTCTCCGAAATCATGCACCTGTTGCGCCAGCCGTCTGAAACACTGATTTATCGACATGTCGTAGAGAGGTTAGTCCAGTATCCTACCGGCGCGGACACCCGCGATACGGAAGCCATCTTGCGGCTGTGTACAGCCTACCTGAAACTGTTGTTTCCGCACGTCGTTGAGCCGGGTGCTATCGACCCCGGTGAGTTCATGCGCTACTGTCTGCGTCCCGCCGTGCAAATGCGTACCGTGATCCGGCAGCAGTTGCAGGCGATAGATCCTCTTGAATACGGCGGGAAGAACGTGGCGGCATACACGGAGCGCGGGGCAGAGCAATGAACAGGCCTCCCAAGAAGTGTCGTTACTGTGATGCCGAGATTCCCAAGGACGCGCTTGGCCTTAATAGAAAGCTGTTTGAACGTGATACCAGGAGAGATCTCTTTATGTGTCTTCCGTGTATGGCCTCGTTCCTGGAATGCGTCGTTGAAGATCTCATCGAGAAGATAGCAGACTTGAAAGCGGAAGGGTGCAGGTTGTTTTCCTGAGGAGAAGGATGGCTGGCAAACAGAGTATTTATGCCGACCACGCTT
>Ga0272441_10010204_pt1 | contig 14280 bp, 11 predicted proteins | sample SSMProp6N_FD_193582 | JGI IMG/M metagenome (GOLD analysis project Ga0272441, IMG submission 193582) | Marine sediment archaeal communities from Little Sippewissett salt marsh, Falmouth, MA, United States - SSM-Prop-6N | ecosystem: Environmental > Aquatic > Marine > Wetlands > Sediment ... | reverse complement strand
CGAGGCTGAAGCGCCTCATTGCCGAGTCGAAATTCGAGAAGAAGGCGGCGCGTTCTGCCGAAATGGATATGGGCAAGTCGTTTAGATAACAGCACGTCGAGTTGTAAGGGCGACTGGGTGGGGGCGTGAATGAGCAGTCTTGCGTTGTTCGAGCGTTTTCCTGGGCTCGGGGCGTCGTTGCCGCGTTTGGCGCTGGGGGCGTTCCCGACGCCGGTCACGCCGCTTCTGGGTCTGGGGGACGCCCTCGGCGCAGACCAGCTCTATATGAAGCGCGATGATTCGAGCGGCGAGGCGTACGGGGGAAACAAGGTACGGAAACTCGAGTTTCTGTTGGCGGAAGCCCTTCGCCGGAATGCCAAGGCGGTCATCACCTTCGGGTGCGTCGGGTCGAATCACGCCTTGGCGACGGCCATCTATGCAAAGCGACTCGGGCTGAAGTGCGTCTCGATGCTGCTCCCGCAACCCAACGCGCACTCCGTGCGGCGCAACCTGCTCAGGGGTCACAACGCGGGGGCCGAGCTTCACTACTACAAGAACGCGGGCCGTCTCGGCGCGGGACTCGCCTGCCAGTATCTGCATCACGCGCTCAAAGCAAAGAAGCGCCCCTACGTCATCCCCGCGGGCGGGTCCTGTCCCGTTGGCGTTGTCGGCTTTGTCAATGCGGCATTTGAGCTTGCAGACCAAGTGGCCGCCGGGCAACTCCCCGAGCCGGACGTCCTGTATGTCGCGGCAGGGACGACGGGCACGGCGGTGGGCCTCATGCTGGGGCTGAAGGCGGCGGGACTCAAGACTCGCGTTGCGGCAGTGAGGGTCACACCGGAAATGCTGGTCAACCCGCGGCGAATGCTCAAGCTGCTTCGCGGCACGAATGCCTTGTTGCGCAAACACGACCCATCGTTTCCAGCGGTCGCGTTCACGGAGGAGACGATCGCCGCGTCGATCTTGCATGGGTTCTTTGGCCAAGAATACGCGCTGTACACCGAGGAGGCCATGCAGGCCGTGGACCTGATCGAGCAGACGGAAGGCATCACGCTCGAAGGCACGTACACGGGCAAAGCGTGCGCGGCCCTGATCGCGCATGTGCGGCGGCGGGGCGACCCGGACGAGGTGGTCTTGTTCTGGAACACCTATAGTTCAACGGATTTCCCAAGCGAGATCGCGCAAGCGGATTACCACGACCTCCCCCCCACGCTGCATCGCTGGTTTGAACAGGAGGTCCAGCCGCTCGACGGACCGCCGTAGCGCTTCGACTCATGGCCCCGGCGCTGGCGGTCGTTCGGCCTCCGCGATTCTGTCCGAAAGGTCTGCGACCATGTAGAAATAGGGCAGGCCGTCGCTCCCGACCATGCTCTCTTCGTTGATGAACCCCCGGCGTTCGTACATCCGCCATGCCTTCTCGTTGTCCTGGACGACGGTGAGTTTCACGTGGCGGATCTTCTGTTGCACGGCAAACGCCAACAGGCGATCCATCAGGGCGCTTCCGAGTCCTCTTCCTTGGTACGCGTCGGCCACGCCGAGGCCCAAGGTGGGCGCGCCTGCGTGGAGGTCCCACAGGAAGCCCCAGCCCACGATGTTCGGGCCGTCGCAGGCCACGATGTCATGCTTCTTGGCCACCTCGGGCGCGTTCTGGCCGATCATCTCGCTGCATTTCTCGGCGGTAGTGGTGACGCCAATCGGCCGGAACGTTCTCTTCGAGGCTTCGCTCAAGCCGTTGTAGAACGCGGCCAAGGCGGCGGCGTCCGCGGGTCGAACCGGCCTCAATTCAATCGACACGGTCATCTCCTAAGCCAAACACTCTAGAGCCCAGCAGTGCCGTCATTCGTCACACGTCATCGTCAGTCGTCATCGTCATCGCCATCGTCATCGTCACTCGTCATCGTCGCGGTTCCTCGCAGAAACGGGCCTTTCGATTGCGATTACGAGCATGAACGACGAATGACGAGCACGAGAAACACGGAGCGACTGTGCGCCATCGTGTTCCCGGGGCATGTCTAGACGGGCAGCGTAAAGGGATCGTTGGCCTCGCGCAGAAAGGCGCGCAGCGTTTCGTTCAGGTCTTCTCTCAGCCCAGCCGTCGATGGGTCATTGATAAGATTAAGGTGCTGATAGGGGTCCTGCCGGTTGTCGAAGAGGCACCAGGGGCGCTCCGGGTACAGCGCATACGTGTAGCGCCGGGTCCTGAGGCCGCGGAAAATCGGGGCTGGATGCTTCTCGCCTTGCGAGGCGTTCTTCTTCGAGATATGCATAAGGAACTGCGCTTCTGGGTCCGGCCCCTTCTTGCCGCGCAGGATGCACGAGAAGTCCTGCCCCATACAGGTAGCCGGGACGGGAAGGCCCGCCAGGCCGCAAAGTGTGGGCATGATGTCGATGGATCCGAAGAGGACGCTTGAGGTGGTCTGCGTGGGGATCACGCTTGGCCAGCGGATCAGGAAGGGCACGCGTATGGACTCTTCGTAGGGCTGGCGTTTGCTCCCCAGACCGTGCGAGCCCATCATGCTGCCGTGGTCGGAACTGTAGACGAGGATGGTGTCATCGGCGAGGCCAAGCTCATCCAGTTTGGCCATGATCCGCCCCAACTCGTCGTCAATGGCGCTGATATGGGCGTGGTAGCCTTGGTAATGGGGCCAACTGTTTCTGTTCCAGATGGCGCCGTCAACTTCCTTGCCGCTCCGGGTTTTCGGGGCGACGTTCGTGCGCCAGCCCAGAGACCCTTCAGGGTACAGGGCCTTCTTCTCGGGCGGGGGGTCGGTGAACTTCGAGTGCGGTGGGTTCCAGGAGAGCATTAGGAAAAAGGGCGCGTCCCGGTGCGCCTCAATGTACTCGAGGGCCTGATCGGTCATCAGCGTGGCATTGTACCCTTTCGGTTGGATGGGCTGGGCGTCGCGCGGATGATACCGGGACCGGTCCCAGTGGTTGTTTGTACCGCTCCAGATGAGGGACCAGTCAAACCCGAAGGGCTCGGCCCGGGTGCCGCCAAGATGCCACTTGCCGATGTAGGCGGTGTCGTACCCTGCGGCCTTGAACACCTTGCCGAGGGTAACCTCGTCCGAACGGAGCGGCAGGTTGTTGTCGATCATGCCCTGCTGATGGGGCCACCGGCCGGTCATCAACATGGCGCGGTGTGGCGAGCAGACCGGGTAGTTGCTGATGCAGTGGGTGAAATTCATTCCCTGGGCGGCCAGGCGCTTCATGTTCGGCGTACGGACCTCGGGCAGCTCCGCAAAGGACATCGACTGCCAGCGGTGTTCATCGCTGAAGGCGTAGATGACGTTGGGGCTGCGTGTGGTCTTCTGTGGCCGAGGCGCAGAAGCGCAGGCCGGCAAGGACGCGGCGGCGGCCACACCGCCGGCGACGCGTCCCATAAACACACGCCGAGGTATCGTCTGCGTTTCACGTGTAGCCATTGGCACTTCCTCTATTCGCTGGAATCCGCGGTCTACGGTTGCTGGGGCCGCGTCCCGCCTTGAGGCCGCAGCCCGGCTGCGTTCTCCTCTGCTTTCCCCGGCGTCTTCCGCGAGCGCTTGTACAACGCGCGAACCTGCCCGGCAACAGCCGCGGCCAGCACCATCACAAGCATGACCACCGGCAGCCTATCCCCGAGATGCTCCGAAAAACTCCTCATCCGATCAAAGAGCCAGATCCAACTCGCGACGGCGAGGAAGTTCCCCGTTATCACCGAGGCAAACGTGACCCAGGTGCGCATGCCGATGAGGTACCCGACCACCCCGCCGGCCAAGGCGCCCGTGCTCCAGAACGGGAAGAATACGAACACCATCAGCCCGACGGCGCCGTAGGGCTCGATGTTGCGTTTGCTGCGCTCGGCCGCGGCGCGCACGTTGGCGATGGCCGGCCCTACAATCCGAATCTCGACCACGCGCCGGTATCCCGCAACCAACAGCGGATAGAGCAACAGCAGAATGGTAATGTCTTGAAGCGAACACTGAAGCAGGAGGAAGAGCTTTGGGAAGCCCTGGTTCAAGCCGGTGCTCACGCTGACGGCGCGCCCGCCCAGGATCTGGCCCAGGATGAGTTGCCACGCCTGCGCATAGGGCGTTGGCCACGTGACCCCGAGGCAGATCAAGACTGTGATCCATACGGTCAGACAGGCCTGGCCCAAACGCTCGATTCTCCGGAGCTTCGGTCCATAGGCCGGTACGCGTTCCATAGTCTAGGCAACCTCATCATGTCAGGCGCTTCAGACACCAAGCCTCGACGGGAACAAGAGTATAGACCCCGCAACTCCCACCTTCAATACGCTGAGCCGCTTCGTTGCGGCACCATTGGTCCCCATGTTCCGTTTCGGGTGCATCGCGCACGAGGTGGGGCCGAGCACGGACCAGGCCGATCGTGCCTACGCTTGAGCCTTGAACTCGAAGTTGTGTTCGGCACGTTCGATCGTCGGGGCCTGTGCGTCCTTTGGGGAGACAATGGTGGGCCGACAAGGCCACGCAATGCCTACCTCTGGGTCGAAGTAGGATAGCGATCGCTCTGCCTCGGGGGTATGATGGCCGGTGGACTTGTAGTAGGCAAGCGTATCGTCTTCGAGCGCCAGGAACCCGTGGGCGAGGCCAACGGGCAACCACAAGGCCAATCTGTTTTCCGCACTAAGGGTACGGCCCACCCACTTGCCGAAGGCGGGCGACCCCTTGCGCAGGTCGACACCGACGTCGAAGATGCTGCCGCGCACCACGCGCACGAGCTTGCCGAGGCCGTGCGGTTCGAGTTGGTAGTGCATGCCGCGCAACGTGCCCTTAGCCGAGAGACTCAGGTTGTCCTGAACGAAGCGTTCCTCGAACCCTGCGTCGCGCCACACGGCTTCGGAATACACCTCGGAGAAGAACCCGCGGTCATCGCCGACGCAACCCACCTCGACTAAAAGCATCCCCGGAATATCCGTCTTTGAGAACTTCACAGGCATCGGCATAGGCTGAGGCCCTCGGTTGCAGCTTGTGGACCCGAAGATCTTCCGATCTCCGCGGCAGTTCGGACATCGGTCCGTATTCTACCGGGGCACCGGGCGGCGTTCAATCCCCGGGCACAATAGCAGGGAATGGCGGCGCGGACGGCTTTGTTTCCCCAAAAGGGCGAGCGCGCTGTCGGGGAAACCCGCCGGTCGTCGCGCGATGCCTCTTGAGCGGGGTAGTTTGAAACGTGGGAGGATGGAACGATGAAGAGAACCAGGTCTGTGGTCGCCGTTTCGTTGGCGGGGTTGGCTTTGGTCGTCGGTCTGTTATTCACGTCACCCCAGGTCGTGCTAGCGCATTGTCAGATCCCCTGCGGCATCTACGATGACGCCATGCGCTTCACGATGTTGGAAGAGCATATCACGACCATCGAGAAATCCATGAACCAGGTGGTCGCGCTCGCCGAGAACCCGAGCGAGAACGCGAACCAACTGGTGCGTTGGGTCGTCAACAAGGAGAACCACGCGGACTACTTTGCCGAGATCGTCACGCAGTACTTTCTCCAGCAACGGATCAAGCCCGTCGAGCCGGGCAATGGCCCCGAGCGGGAAGCCTACATCGAGAAGGTCACCTTGTGTCATCAGATGCTGGTGGCGACGATGAAGGCCAAGCAGACCACGGACCTGCAATACGTGGCGCAACTGCGGTCGCTGGTGGCCGCGTTCCGGAGGGCCTATTTCACGCCCGAGGAAGAGAAGAAGCTCGAGGAAGACAAGCGCCACGGCACGCATACGCACTGAAGCGGACGGTTCGGCGGCCCTCGGATGCCCCAAGAACGCGGTCACATGATCGCGAGCATGCGATCGATGGGGGCGCGGGCGCGGGCGATGACGTCAGCATCCAGGTGGACTTCGTACTGAAGCCGCTGGAGCGACGCCAGGGTCTTCTCAAGGGTGATGAGCTGCATGTGCTTGCAGTACTCGGGGCAGGCGAGTACGACGTTCCGATCTGGAAACTCGGCCGCCAGGTTGCGCCCCATGCTGTACTCCGTCAGGAGGAAGTAGCCCGGCGCGTCAACGTCGCGAATGTAGTCGACCATTCTCTTCGTGCTGCCCGCGATATCGACTTTCTCGATCACCTGCGGGCTGCACTCCGGGTGCGCAATGATGACGGCATCGGGGTGCTGCGTGCGCATGTCCTCGACATCGGCCACCGTGTACAGTTCATGGACCTCGCAGCGTACGTGCCAACCGATGATGGACCGCGTGCCGGGTCGCACGCCCGCGTTCTCGGGCGCTTCGTCGAGGGGGTCCGCCGCGGCCACGTAGTCCAGCCCGAGTTCGTTGGCCGTGTTTCGGGCTAGGTACTCGTCGGGCAGAAACACAATCCGCTCGTGCCCCAGCTCCAGTAGATGACGGACCACGGCCACGGCGTTGCCGGAGGTGCAGCAATAGTCCGACTCGGCCTTGGTCTCCGCGTTCGTGTTTACATAGGTCACAACCGGCGCGCCGGGGTATACGGCCTTGAGCTTGCGGACGTCCTCGCCCCGAATGCCTTCGGCAAGAGAGCACCCGGCTTCCGGGTCCGGGATGAGCACCATTCTCGTTGGATTGAGCACCTTGGCCGTCTCCGCCATGAAGGTCACGCCGCAGAAGACGATGATGTCCGCATCGATCTCCGCCGAGATGCGCGCCAATTGCAGGGAGTCGCCGACGTAGTCCGGCACCGAGTGATACAGTGCGGGTTCCATGTAGTTATGGCCGAGGATCACCGCGTTGCGTTCCCGTTTCAGTTGGTTGATCTGAAACGCGAGCCCGGCCTTAGGCGGAAGCTCATCATCCGGCACAATACCCGACAATCGGGCCCGCATTCGCCGGAGCGTTTCGTCAACCGTGGGGGCGTCATGAACATCGCCGTGCTTGGGTCGTGTGGGCATCGTGGGAAAACTCCTCTGCTCGTACGTCCTTGCTGGGATGTTGGAGAGTGTCTTGGGCAGGCTCTCCGGCATTCCTGGCGCTGCGTGTGCGCGGTATCGTAGCACCGCGTGCCCGTGATTACAACCGGGCCGGGAACTCGGGGGCGCTGCGTCGGCTTTCGTCCTCTGCGGGCCTTCGCGTATACTTTGCGGGTGTGTTTTTTGGGGCCTACTGGAAAGGGGCGTAACGTGCGCGGGCGCGACTCTCAGAAATCGAAACGCCGTTCTCCGAGTGACCGTTCCAGGCAGGGGCGGGAGCGGCCGCTGGGCAAACGTGCTGCCGCGTCGCGCGTGCAGTGGCACGGGTTTCGCCCGCTGTTCGATTACTGGGGCAACGAGATCAAGCGCTTCTACAAGCTTGAGACGCTCGCCTCGGCCACCGAAGGCATGCTGCGCGGGAACGACCGGTTTGTCGTGCCGAGTGTGCGGGACGTGCTGGGGCCGGCCCCGGTCACGTCGCTCTCGTTTGACCTCTTCCAGGAGGGGAAGTATCAACTTGTGTTTCGCCTGCGCGCGGGCAACGCAAAACGCAAGCAAGCGTCCTTTGGCTTTGTTGTGGCCAAAGCGGAAGGGACCCACAGCAAGGTCGCCGCGGTCGAACACGCCAACCTGCGCCTCCTCAACCGGCGCGCCCCCGACTTGGTGGTGCAGCCATTCCGGGGCGGGTACATCCACCTGCCCGATCGGCTGGGTAGAAGCGGCCAGGGGCGCAATGTCTATGCCTACGTCACCCAGTGGCTGAGCGGATTCCATGAGCTCGGGGTCGACCGGAGTCTCCAGTTCTTCGTGAACACCGAGAAGCCCCACTTGTTTACGGTGGGCCAGACCGAGGGGCTGAAGGGCCGCATGGTCGAAATCATTGCGCGCTCGTACGACGCGCGCACCGGGAAGTGCATGGACATCCCTCAGGTCGCGTCGGGGGATTTCGTCGTGACCAAGCCGCGTCAAGGAATCCCGAGGCTGAAGCTGGTGGCCTGCCGCCGGATGCTGCAGCGCATGAGGCCCGCCAAGATCCTCGATCGCATCCTGGGTGCATCCTGGGACTGGGGTGGCCGGGAGTTTCGTCTCGCGCCGAGCGATCCGGCGACCCTCGATGACGCCCTGACGCACGCGTTGGGCCGGGCCGACGCACACACCTGGATTCACGACTACCGCTCAGCCGTCGAGTCAGGGACCGTGCCGGAACCGGAGGCGCTGCCGCTCGATATCCTCAGAAGGTAACCGTTCACGGGATTCCCAGCGACACAATGCAGAATCTCAAACGGACAACTGACAATTTGAAATGTGCACGCACGAGCGTTGAACGTAGTCATGAAAGGTGATGGCATTGCAGAGACACTCTTGAAGTCTGGCACCAGGACAATCAAGATGGCCGACGTCTTGCCCAAATCGCCGTCAGGGAAACATATTTCCGGCCAAGTCATCCGTTCCGCAGCACAAAGCAGGCCATTGACACCATACATTTTGACCTGTCCGTTGTCCGTTTCGCATTTTGAATTCCCAGCTACCCTTTCAATCCGGTGAGGGTCACGCCCTGGATGAAGTGGCGTTGGGCCGCGAAGAAGAGAATGATGACCGGCAGGGTCATGAGCACGGATGCGGCCATCATGAGCCCGTAGTTCCCGCCCTGGAAGACTTGCAACGCAAACAGCCCGAGACTGAGCGGATACAGGCGCTGATCGTTGAGGTAGATCAGGGGGCCCATGAAGTCGTTCCAGCAGCCCATGAAGGTGAAGATGCCGATGGCCGCGAGCGCGGGCTTGATGAGGGGCAGGATGATGCGCGCGTAAATGCCCAGGTAGCCGCAGCCGTCGATCTTGGCGCTGTCTTCCAGGTCGCCCGGAATGCCTTTCATGAACTGGCGGAGCAGGAAGATGTAGAACGCGCTCCCGAAGAAGGACGGCACCCACAAGGGCCGGAGGGTGTTGTACCAGCCGAGGTTCTTGAAGATGAGGAACACGGGGATCATGGTGACCTGCGGCGGGATCATCAGCGTAGCCAAGACCAGCACGAAGCAGAAGTCGCGCGCGGGCCAGCGCAGCCGGGAAAAGGAGAAGGCCACCAGCGATGAGCCGATGATCTGCCCGGCGATGTTGAGCACAACGAGCAGAACGCTGTTCTTGACGTACATGATCAGGGGCACCATGCGCAGCACGTCGCGGTAGTTGTTGGCATACTTGTTGTACGCGGCCCACAATCCTTTGGCCTGGATGAATTCGAGCGTCAGTTTCACCCGGCCGGGTTCATTGAACGCGCTCGCGCCTGCTTCTTCGAGCCGGAGCCAGGTCTTCATCTTGATGGAGTCGTCGTCCGCGCTCTTGAATTGCCAGGTGGTGTCTTGCCAGCGGTCGCTGCCCGGGAAGGCCGGCTGCACGGCCTCGTAGGCGCGTCCGGCCATCTCGACGGTGGCACGGATCTCGTGCCAGGAACGGTCGGCGTGGTTGCTGACGACGATCTTCTTGAGGTTCTCGGACGGCATCTCGAGGGGGAGCACCGCGGTCAGCGCAAACGAGGATTGGCCCTCGAAGGAATAGCGGACCTCTTGGGAGGGGCGGCGGAGACCTTCGGTGCGCGTGATGAGGTCGGCATCGCCGCGCGCCACGGTCCACGGGAACTGACGCTTCTGCGTAGGCTGTTCCACGCTCACGTCCCAGCCGTGGAACACGACGTCGGAAAGCGCTACGCGGCGGTACACGTCCCGGAAGACCTCCTGGATGATCGCAGGTTCGACGTTTTGCGTGAACCAGCGTGCGGCCTCGGGTTTGTCCTCTGCAAAGACCTCATCCGGTGCGCGCTTCAGGAGGCGCGCGAAGATGCCCTCGGCTAAATCCGGCTCGCGCAGGTAGGGGCGATAGAAGCCGGGGAGGTCATCTGCGAGCCCCAGAAGCGTGTCGCTGACGGCTTGTTCGATAGGGCCCCGGAGCCGGCGCCAATCTTCGGTGGACACCCTCAACGGCTTCTCGGCGCGCTCGTTTTGGCGCAACTGGACGTAGGGCGAGTTGACGACCCTGCCTGGAATCTGGGGGAGCCAGCGCGGCGGGTACATCTCGTCCGCCACCTTTGCGCTGGTGCTGCCCAGCCAGATGAAGGGAATCGAAAACAGGATCGAGCCTGCCACGAGCACGCCGTGGAGGAGGCTTCGCCGCGCGATTCTTTCGGGTCTCGTAATACGTCTCATGAGTCTTGGCCGGTCCTAGGACTCCGATTCGTAATGAACCCATTTCTTCGACAACTTCAATTGAATCACCGTCAGAACCAGGATAATGGCAAAGAGCACCCACGCCATCGCAGACGCATAGCCCATTTTCATGTAGCGGAACGCATTGTTGAACAGGTTGAACGCATAGAAGAGCGTGGAATCCACCGGGCCACCGCGTGTCATGATGTACGCCTGGGTGAAGATCTGGAAAGTGCCGATCAACCCCATGACCAGATTGAACAGGATGTAGGGGCTGATCATGGGGACGGTGACGTTCCAGAACTTGCGGAGCCGGCCCGCGCCGTCGATCTCCGCGGCCTCGTACAGATGCTTGGGGATGCCTTTGAGCCCGGCCAGCCACACGATCATGCCGCCGCCGGCGCCCCACAGGCCCATCAAGATCAGCGCGGGCTTGGACCAGTGCTGGTTCTGCAGCCACGCCGGACCCGCAATGCCCGCCTTGGCCAGCAACGCGTTGAGGATGCCTTCGTGGGGGTTGAAGATCCAGATCCACAGGATCGACGCGGCTACGGCCGGCATGATGGCGGGCAGGTAGAAGAAGGTGCGATAGACGGCCATGCCTTTGATCTCGAAATTGAGCAGCAGGGCAATGCCCAGACCCAGCGTCATGCCCAGCGGGATGCCCAGCGCCATGAAGACCGTGTTCCAAAGCGACTTGTAGAACAACGGGTCGCCGGCCACCATGGTCACGTAGTTGTTCAGGCCCACGAACTTCGGGGGCGACAGCACGTCGTATTCACAAAAGCTCATGATGAGCGAGAAGAAGATGGGCCCGCCGCCAAACACCAGGAATCCCAGGAACCAGGGCCCGGCAAAAAAATAGCCTGCGTAGAACTCGCGCCGAAAATAGCCGCTCGCCTGCATCTTGCGGCCGAAATACCAATAGAGAAAGCATACGGCGACGCTAATGGCCACAATGTAACCGGCGACCACGGGGGTCCAACTTATGGTCGGATACTCCTTCGGTTTGAAGATCCGGTCGAGTTCCGTCTGGACGATGACGGTGTTCTTGTCCAGCGCGATCTGCGCGTTGCGTCGGGGATCCGGGTCGTATCGCTTGTAGATGCCGCCGTCCATGGCGCGGACCTGGCAATTCCACAGGAGTTGTCCCACCGGGGTCACGGGGCGGAACTTCGAGAAGGGCATCGTATCGACGAATGCACGCTTGGCGATCTTGAACTTCTCGTCAATTGTGGGGTCCCCATAGACGTAATGGTCCATGGCCCATGCCGTGATGTCGACCCGAGCGTGAATCCAGGGGATGAAGAGGTTGCCGCCGGCCCGTGCGGCCTGCCGGCTGGCATCGGCGCGTATCTCGAACGCGCGCCGGGACGCCAGGTACTTGACGAGTTCCCACGCCTCGTCCGGGTGGCTCGCGTTTTGCGGGATGACCCACGCCCACCCCCCGCACCAACCGAGTCGTTTCCTGCCTTTGGGCGCGGGCGCCAACGCGACCCCGAAGCGCAAGTCGCGCTTGTTGTTCGCGATGAAGTTGATAAACCAGTCGCAATCGATCTTCATGGCCACCTTGCCGGAGAGGAACGGGTCAAGGTCGCCGCCCTGCAGGGTCGACTGGAAGGCGTTGACCGCCTCGGCGCCCCCCATCACGTCGTAGAGTCTGGTCATGTAGGCAAGGGCTTCGCCGGTCTCGGCGCCGTTGAGGGTACACGTAAGCCCATCCTCGCTCATGAAGGAGCCGCCGTTCAGCCAACTGTAGATGTAAAGCCATGAGTTGCCGAAGTTCGGAATGAAGCCCACTTGGCGGAGCGTGCCATCCTCGTCGAATTCGGTGAGGATCTCGACGCATTGCGTGAGTTGCTCCCAGGTGCGGGGCGGGCCGACCTTGGTGGGATCGTCCGGGTCGACACAGCCGGCGGGAATGAGTCGGTCGGCATACTTTTCGAGGATGTCCTGGTTGTAGAAAAGCAGCCGGTTATCCGTGTCGGCAGGCACCGCGTACAACGCGCCCTTGTAGTTGGCTTCGGCCCAGCACGGCTCGTAGAATTGGTCGGCCCGCAACGTCATGGGGTCATCGGGGCGTTCGCGCAAGTCGCGCTCGAGAAAGGGCTGAAGCGACATGAAGGCGCGCCGCGCCGCCCATTCACCCACGGCAAACCGGTCAAACCACACCAAGTCTGGAGGATCGCCTCCGGCCACGGCGGTCAACAGCCGCTGCGGGTCGTCGGTCTTATTGATGGTCGCGCTCTGGCCCATGACGACCTTGATGGCGGGCGCGCCGTCCGTGCCGTCGTGGCGTGCCTCGAAATCCTGAAGCAGGTCGAGTGCGAGGGTGTCGTTTTCACTGCCCCAGTAGTACAGCGTGATTGCCTCGGGCTGTGCCGCGTGCAGGGCCCCGCAGGCCAGTCCGGCAAGCAGCAGGCACGATATCGCCGTGCGGCTCATCCAATACTTCCTTCCACCCAAGGACGCGTGCATCAGAACACAGCGCCCGCCGCGGTTTCAACTGACCTGTGGCGGTGGGGCGAGGCCCGCGCCCGAGGCCAGCCGAATGCACGCGTCATAGGCCATTTCGGCCGTTATGCGGCGAAGCCGCTCGAAGGGGCTCAGTGTATCCCCGCTTGCGTCGACATCACAAAGAATCTCGCAGGGCTTTCCGTACGGGGCGTGCTTGGCCGGGTCGGTGCCCCCAAAGAAGGCCACCACCGGGGTCCCCATGGCCCAGGCGATGTGCATGGGTCCCGTGTCGCCGCCGAAGTACAGGTCCGCCCGGTGCACCAACCACGCATAGTGCTTGAGGTCGGGCGTTTCCGGGGCCACGACCGGGATGCGCCGTGTGCGGGACAGCACCTCTTCGACCGCGCCGAATTGGCCCGGCCCCCACGTCAGCATCACCTCGAATCGCCCATCTGCCATGAGCAGGTCTGCCAGTTCGGCAAAGCACTGCGCCGGCCATCTTTTCTCGGCACGCGCCATGGCTACGTGCATAGCGACGACCCGTTTGCCGCCTCCAAAGGCGCCTTCGTAAAAGGCATCGATCTCCTCTTGCACGTCTGGGGGCACATAGATCGCGATGTCCGACAATTTGCGTCGCGCGCACAGCGCGTCGCAGAGCAGCAGGTTCTCCTCGACGCGGTTGAGTTCTTGGGAGGGGAGCCTGACCTTCTTGTTGGTGAACAGGTAGCTTGCCTCCCGGCTGCGGGGTCTGGCGAAGCCGTAACGCTCGGGAACCCCGGACAGGCCGGCGATCAGACCGCTCTTCAGGATCCCGTGGAAATCGATCACGACGTCGTATCGATTGCCGCGAACCTGCTTGCAGAACGCCCAGAACGATTTCAGCGCCGGAACGAGGTCCGGCGGGCGGTCGAAAATCAATACCCGGTCCAGGCAGGGATGCCCTTCAATGACCTGGACGGATTTGGATTCGACGGCCCAGTCGATCTGGGCATCGGGAAAAGCATCGCGCAGGGAATGGAGGGCGGGCAGGACCCGCACCACATCGCCAATGGCGCTGAGTCGAACGATTAAAATTCGCGGAACACCGTTAATCATGCACTGCGCCTTATCCCTATATCACCGCATAATCTAACAGAAGGCGGCGAAGGGAGACAAGGCAAGCGCCTGACCGAAGGTTCGGACGCGGAGAGGCGCCTGTGAGAAGAATGGCGGAGAGGGCGGGATTCGAACCCGCGGTACACCTTTTGGGCGTACACACGCTTTCCAAGCGTGCTCAATAAGCCAACTCTGACACCTCTCCGCAGAGAACGAGACTGATTATAGGGGCGGACCCCAAAACATATCAAGCCCCCGCTCTGACGCACCGCCGCGATGTCCAGCCGACAGAAACGGGTACAGGCTTCTCCTCACGCTGGTTCCCGAATATTCGTCCTTGTTGCCAGGCAAGGGGTTGCAGCAATGGTCCCCTTGGCCGAATTGGTCACGTTACAACGCCATTTGCTACCCTCTCCCCTCCGTACAACGTCGTTATTGGACCCGTCATGGGAGTGGACATGATCGAATTCATTAGACTGTGCGCCAGTATCTTGGCCGCATTTCTCAAGTTTCGCGCGGTACTTCAAACAGAGGATTACCCCGCCAAGAGCCCTCCCAACCCGTCATTGCGAGCGGGGGACCCGCCTTCGGCGGGTTGTTTGTGGAAGAAACGGGCGGGGGCGCATGATGGGGGCTCCTGGGCGCGGGTCCGGGCAGCTATGGCCGGTACG
>Ga0272441_10010203_pt1 | contig 14282 bp, 13 predicted proteins | sample SSMProp6N_FD_193582 | JGI IMG/M metagenome (GOLD analysis project Ga0272441, IMG submission 193582) | Marine sediment archaeal communities from Little Sippewissett salt marsh, Falmouth, MA, United States - SSM-Prop-6N | ecosystem: Environmental > Aquatic > Marine > Wetlands > Sediment ... | reverse complement strand
CAGCGCAGCGACCTGGTGCCACCGGGCGTCTACCTGGTGCAGCCGGTGAGCATAGCCTCATCCAAGGGCTGCATAGTAACGGACGTGGACGGTAACAAGCTGCTGGACTTCACCTCAGGCATTGGCGTCACCAGCCTGGGCCACTGCGTGGACGAGGTCGTGGAGACCATAAGCGACCAGGCGGGCAAGCTCATCCACAGCTGCATACACGTCGCCAACTACGAGCCCTACGTCGCCCTGGCTAAACGGCTGACCGAGATCACCCCCGGGAGCTTCAAGAAGCGCGCCCTTATGCTCAACAGCGGTTCCGAGGCGGTGGAGAACGCCGTCAAGATCGTTCGTCAGAGCACGGGACGCAAGAACATATTGAGCTTTGAGAACAGCTTCCACGGCCGCACCTACATGGCCATGACCCTGACGGGCAAATGGGACCCGTATAAGGTGGGGCTGGGCCCCTTCGTCCCCGGAGTATACTTCACGCCTTTCCCCTACGCGTACCGCTGCCCCTGGGGCACCACGGATAAAGAGGAGTGCGGCAAGGCGGCCATACACCACATCGAGAAGAACATATTCAAGACACAGGTTGACCCCGGCACCGTGGGCGCCGTCATCACCGAGCCAGTGCAGGGAGAGGGGGGCTTCATCGACCCGCCCAAGAACTTCCTGCCCATGCTGAAGGAGCTCTGCGAGGACCACGGCATAATGCTCATAGACGATGAGGTTCAGACGGGCTTTGGCCGCACGGGCAAGATGTGGGCCATAGAGCACTACGGCGTGGTGCCCGACCTCATTACCATGGCTAAGGCCATAGCCAGCGGTCTCCCCCTGAGCGCGGTGGTCGCCAGGGACGACCTGATGAAGGACATATACCCGGGCAGCCTGGGAGGCACCTACGGTGGAAACCCCATCGCCTGCGCCACGGCCCTCAAGGTCACAGATATCATAAAACGGGAGAAGATAGTGGATAAGTCGGCGAAGCTGGGGAAGAAGCTGAGGAAGCGTCTAGGCGAGTATTACTCCAAGTACGAGCCCATAGGCGACGTCCGTGGGCTGGGCCCCATGCTGGCCATGGAGTTCGTTAAGGACAGGAAGACCAAGGAGCCAGACCCCGAGACCAGCAGCGCTGTCATGAAGGAGTGCCTCAAGAACGGCCTCATGACGCTGAAGGCCGGGCTGTACAACAACGCCATACGGCTTCACCCGCCGCTCACCATCGAGGACGAGCACCTGGAGACGGGTCTAGATATCCTAGAGGCGGCCATAAAGAAGCACGCCTAAACCTTCTTCAATTATTTTAACTATCTTAGAGCCGGTTATTTGTCCGTGAAGCTAGGCTTCCACGTCTCCATACAGGGCGGCGTTGACAGGGCTGTTGACCGAGCCGACGCCATCGGCTGCGCTACGTTCCAGATATTCACCCAGAGCCCCAGGATGTGGAAGCACAGGGAGCTCAGGGAGGAGGAGGTCGAGAGGTTCAAGGACCGGCGGCGGGAGACTGGCATCGACCCGGTGTTCAGTCACACGCCCTATCTGCCGAACCTCAGTACCCCGGACCCGGTGAACTACCGGAAGTCGGTGGAGACCTTGAAGGCGGAGATAGGGAAGTGTAACCGGCTCGGGATAAGGTATCTTGTGACGCATCTCGGTAGCCACCTCGGCTCTGGTCCCGAAAGGGGAATTGAGAGAGTAGTAGAGGCGCTTAACCACGTCAACGCCGAGTTCGACGAGACGCCCATCCTTCTGCTTGAGAACACGTCGGGTAAGACCAACGAGGTGGGCTCCACATTCCAAGAGATCGGCAGTATCATAGAGAGAGCCGAGTCTGACAGGGTCGGACTCTGCATGGACACTTGCCACGCCTACACGAGGGGCTACGACATAGCGACGCGTCGAGGATTATCCGATGCTCTGGAAGAGCTGGATAGCCACGTTGGGCTCGACAGGCTTCACCTCGTCCACTTGAACGACGCGAGGGATCCCCTCGGCTCCAGGCTGGACCGACACGAGCACATCGGGCTGGGTAACATCGGTGAGGAAGGGTTCAGGGTTATCTTGGGCAGTGTGCTGAGGGAGGTTCCCATGGTCATGGAGACGCCCATGGATGAGAGGAGGGCTGACGTGGGTAACATGAGGAAGGCTATGGAGCTAGCCGGGCTAGATGTGGACGAGTAGCGTGGTCTGCTGGAACTGAGGCTCGGGCTCGTTAAGGATCATCCATAGGGCTGTGCTGCTCAGCTCATATATCTCGTCGCTCGTATGCAACGGAAATAGTTTTTTCGCGGTTTTAAGGACGGGGTCTATGGTCGCTATGTTCTTGTTTCTTTGCGCTGCCTCAAGCTTGCACGCCTGGATGAGCTTGACGACATCCGATCGTCGCTTGTTAACCGCTATCATTGAGGGTTGGTCCGCCAAAAAATATAATTTCGGTATATATAAGTATTTCACATTTTACCCCAAATTTATTTCTAGAGTGGTCAGTGAAAGTGGTTGGGTTGTTGGAACTTGTTTTAAACGAGCGCCTAAAAACGCCTATTTTCGATGTAATAACGTTTTTACCTTTTTCAATCTCTTTGGAGTAACACATCCCCAGTATATCCATCTTAGAATATTCAATATAATCAGTGTGTTACCTAGAAAAGAGCATGAGGGGCAAAATTAAAAAACAAGGCTCTTTATCCATAGTGCAGTCACGCCCCGGTAGCTTAGCCTGGTTAAAGCGTTTGCTTGGTAAGCAAAAGATCGCGGGTCCAAATCCCGCCCGGGGCTCCATCAACGGTTAATGACAGGCTTAATCTCAGGCTTCTCGGGCTCCGTTATCGTATGCTTCCTAATCGTTTCCCTGATACTCTCGATGGACTCAGCTACCTCCTGCTCTAGCTCAACGTTCACCGAGTAGATGTAGACGGGGTCAAAAAGCAGGTCCTTCTCCTGGAACCTCTCCCTGCACCGGTTACAGCTGTAGGACCTATTAAGCTCTGTGAATCTCTCCCCGCAGATTCCTTTACAGACGTAGTGTCTCCTCGTTTTATGGAACACGTCGCTGCCGCAGTTGGGGCAGTTGAAGACCGGTGCTACGTCGTCTGAGCCGCAGCTTGGGCACACCATCCTCATCCCTATCTTCGTCCTGTGGAGCACCCTGTAGTGGGAGAGGATGTTTAGTAGTTTCTGCATCCGGTCACTGGAAGATATTCCGGGTATCAAGTCGGTGTTGTAGCCGTGGGTGGTGTGGGATATGGGGGCGATGTGCCTCAAGGCACGGTTGTGGAGCGTGGACAAAAGGCCGTACACGTGCTTGTTCCGGTACAGCTCGAACCTGCGTTCCTTGAGCTTTTCGTCGGTGAGGAACCTCCTCTGGTAGTCCTCGATGTGTCCCTCGACCTGGCTCGGGAGGTCCCTGAGCCCCTTCGACGTTTTGACGGCGTAGTCGTCCGCGCCGGCCTCCACCGCTTCGACGGCCTTCTCTGCCTCGCCCTCACCCACGACGACTATGATGGGGGCGGACACGTCTATCTCCCGGAGCTCCCTCACGATCTCGACGCTGGTGCTGTCGGGTAGAGCGTAGTCGATGATCATGAGATCGTATACTTGCTCTATCAGCTTCCTGTAGCAGGCGTCGGCGTCGGGCGCGTAGTCTAGGGTGATGGCCTTGCCGTTGATCTGGAAGTACTTCTTGATGATCTTGGCGTCGTTCTCGTTGTCTATAACTAGGAGTACCCTATAGTCTCCCGCATCCATAACGCATGCATCTCCTTCAGCCGGCTGTCTCAACCACCGGCGCCCCGCTAAAAGGGATTGTGAATCTATAATATTGAACAAGAACCACGACTCATGGAGGACCCCCTAAATACGATGAACCACATTAGACGCTGGACTTGAAGCAAAACGTCGATGCGGTGGTCTTCGACCTCGACGGCACGCTGATAAACTTGGGTGGATTCGTGGACTGGGAGAGAGCCCAAGAGGACGTATTGAAGACGTACATCATGCATGGGTGTGACGAAATAAAAGTCGCTGCCTGCAGAGCCAAGGGCTTATGGAGCATGCTCGAAGAGATGTACGACCTCAACGCCGGTGACCACGGAGGACGGAAGGCGACTGACATACAGAAAGCGGCCTACAGGACACTCAGCGGATACGAGGAGGAAGGGATTCAACTGTGCACCAAGATGCCCGGCTGCTCGGAGGACCTTGAGTGGTTGAGGGACAGAGGCATACCCATGGGGGTATGCACGAGAAACTCCCAGACAACCGCTGAAAAGGCGCTTAGAGAGAAGGGTATAGCCCATTACTTCGAGGCCGTCGTCGGATGCACGACAAAGCCTCACCCCGACCAGCTTCTCGAATGCTACAGGGTACTCAAGGTAGAGCCCAGCAGAGGCGTCATCGTGGGAGACAGCCACCACGACGTAATCATGGGTAAGAAAGCCGGCTCATATACCGTTGCTGTGCCTATATACTTCAGCAACGTCGAGAAGATGAAGGAGGCGGGGGTGGACAGGATCATCGACAGCCTCGCCGAGCTGCCCAATGCCTTGATGGACATCTAGCCGATGAACGATGCTCCCTCAAAGTATACCGCCCAGACGTATAGCGCCACCAGTATAAGCAACGCTATCACGAGCCCCCGGAAGGCGCGGTCTTGGTCTATGGCAAACGCGCCTACGCAGCCCACGAGGAAGCCGTACAGGTGCATGTCGTGGGCGACCCCCGACTCGACGCTGACCATGACAGCGGCGATCTCGACCAGGACCAGCAGTAGACCCATGACAACGCCTGGAAGCGGCAGTATCAAAGCCGTCGTTACCTTGAAAGGCATCAACAACAGCATGACAGCTATCAAACCGAATATGGCTCCCGAGGCGCCAATGACAGGCACGTTTGACGCCGGGTTGACGGCCAGGTGGATCATGCCAGCGGAGACCCCTGAGGCCAGGTAAACTAGCGTGAACCTCATCGAGCCCACGTCCCTTTCAACCTCCCTTCCTACGCTGTGGAGCACGAACACGTTGGAGGCCAGGTGCGCCAGGTTCCCGTGGAGAAACATGTAAGTGAAGAGGCTCAAGGGGCTGGCCACGCTGACCATGGACGGGATGAGCCCATACTCGTATAGCAGTCTCATCGCCAGACCATCGGAACCAAACAGAGTCGCCAGAAAAAGGAGGACGCAGATGGCGATCAAGGCGTTAGTCACCTTGGGTTTGCTGTCTCTGGTCTCCGCCATGACCATTCAATGCGGTGGCTTCCGTAAAAACCCAGCGCCATAAGTAACTCTTTTCTGATAGACCGTGTAGACCTTACAGGAACTTGAGAGGTGAACAGGTTTGAATCTACGGCCAATAGACAACCCGAAGATCATCGGACGCGGGACGTGGTACGATAAAGCGGCGGATGAACTGGTGAAGCGGGAGAAGAAGCTCGGCCGTAGCCTGGACCTTCTGCGGACGGAGAGCGGGCTCGGAGCCAGCGGCTACCCCCACATCGGCAGCATGGCCGACGGGCTCAGGAACTACGCCATAGCTCTCGCCCTGCAGAACCTGGGGTACAACAGCGAGTACGTCGCGTTCGCCGACGACAAGGACGGGCTCAGGAAGGTCCCGGCGGGGATGCCGGACGAGCTCGAGAAGTGGCTGGGGTACTCCGTGGCCACCATCCCCGACATCTTCGGGGACTGCCACTTCAGCTTCGGTGAGCACATGAGCAGCCTACTCAAGGAGGCGCTGGACATCACCGGCGTAGAGTACACCCCCATGTCGGCGTACAACGTCTACCAGGAAGGCATCCTCAACGACGAGATAATCACCCTGTTGGACAACCACGAGAGGGTCGGCAGGGTAATAGAGAGCGTATCGGGGCAGGAGAAGTACACCGAGGCGCTGCCCTACTTCGTGGTCTGCGAGAACTGCGGCAGGATATACACCACCTACGCCCACGACTACGACCAATCCAGCCACACCATACGGTACGAGTGCAAGGGCATGGAGGTCAAGGGCCAGTGGCTCGAGGGATGCGGCCACAGCGGCGAGGCGGACGTCACCAGCGGCAACGGCAAGCTCAGCTGGAAGGTGGAGTTCGCGGCCCGCTGGCACGCCCTGGACATCAGGTTCGAAGCCTATGGAAAGGACATCGCCGACTCGGTGCACGTGAACGACGCCATATGCCGCGAGATATTCGGGTGGGAGCCGCCCATGCACGTCCAGTACGAGATGTTCGTGGACCGCGGTGGCAGGAAGATAAGCAAGAGCGCCGGAAACGTGTTCACACCCCAGGTGTGGTACAGGTACGGCAGCAAGGAGAGCCTCAACCTCCTCATATACAAGAGGTTCGTGGGCACCAAGAGCGGCAGCGTGGACGACGTACCCGTCCACATGGACGAGCTCGACGACCTCGAGGAAGTCTACTTCGGGAAACGCAGGGTGAAGGACGAGCTGGAGAGGCACAAGCTCACCGGCCTCTACGAGTACAGCCACCTCCTGAAGCCGCCGAGGGAGCCCAGTGTACACGTGCCCTACAACCTCATGATAAAGCTAGCAAGGTACGCCCCAGAGGGAGCCAAGCACGACTTCATAGAGACGAAGCTCGACGAGTACGGCTACCTGAAGGAGACCACCCGTGGCCTCGACGAAAGAATCGGGTACGCCCTCAACTGGGTGCAGGACTTCGAGGAAGAGGAGCCCGCGCACGTCGAGATTACAGACGAAGAAAAAGAAGCCGTGAAGGCCGTGATGGATAAACTGGAGAAGGCGTCAAACGAGGAGGAGTACCAGGCCGCGGTGTTCACCGTCTCCAAGAGCACCGGCGTCAAGGCGAGAAAACTGTTCCCCGTGCTCTATAGGATACTGCTGGGTAAGCCTCAGGGCCCCAGGTTCGGCCCCTACGTTGGGCTCGTGGGCAAGGAGACCGTGATCAGGGAGCTAAGAGACGCTCTGACCCAGTAAAAACCGGGTGAAGAAAGGGGTTGATCTGCGTGGGCTACGCGTAGGGCTTCCCTTCTTTGCCCCACTCGTACCTCTCGACATCCTGTATTATTACGGTGACGGCTTCAGGCCCACAGCCCACCGCCTCGCACATGGCTTCCGTGAGGAGCCTGATGGTCTTGGCCTTCGTCTCCTTGTCTCTTCCCTTGAACCATTTAACCTCTATAAGCGGCATATCGGGTCAACCAATGTAACGCCGAGAACGATAAGAAGTCTTCGGGTGAGCGGGCTCCAAACTCAAGATCCTCATCACGGTTCAGAGGGGCAAACATATCATCGCCCGCCCAACATGAACAAGGGCTCTAGGACAATAAGGGTTCCCCATGGAAAGACCTTAAACCGTTCGTGAGTGATAGATTCGTCATGGACCGACCCGACAAGACCATGTACTTCCTCAACATAGCCCTCAGCGTCGCGGCCAGGAGCACGTGCCTCCGCCGCAAGTTCGGGGCAGTCATAGTAAAGGACAACACCATTGTGGGCACCGGGTACAACGGGAACGCCCGGGGCGTCGTGAACTGCAGCGAGGTGGGCTGCATCAAGGACCTCATGGACGCCCCGCATGGAGAGGCGTACGACTACTGCCCCGCGGTCCACGCCGAGGAGAACGCCATAATAAATAGCAACAGGGCCGACAGGATAGGCGCCACGCTGTACATAGCCGGCTTGGACAGGGAAGGCGATTACACCATGGCTCTTCCATGCCAGAGGTGTCAGCGCAAGATCATCAACAGCCAGATATCGGAGGTGGTGGTGCTCAGGGACGACGGCACACCGATGAGGATCGACGTGAAGGAATACGTAAAGGCCGACGGGGAGTGGTACAGGGAGATGCTCCGTAAGGCGCGGGAAGGCTAGCCTCGACAAACTTATAAACTGATTAATCTCAAACCTACCGATAATGTCCGTCGAACTGAAGATGGAAGACCTCGAAAAGGAGATCCAGGCGTTGATAGATAAGATAGACTCGATAGAGGAGACGCTTGAAGAGATGGGTGAACGGCTCGTAGATATCGAGGAAAAACTAGAGGAACAGTGACCACACACATATTTTCTCTCACCCAAAGCTTAATTATATGAAACATACGCCCAAATGAGAGGCGTCTGGAATGGCTTTCGGGGAGCACACCTCAAAGCAGATAATCGGCACAAAGTCCACTGAGCTTCAGGGAAGAAAGATAGTGTTATGCATCACAGGCAGCGTCGCAGCCATCAAGAGCACGGAGATCGCACGGGAGCTCATGAGGCGGGGCGCCGACGTCTACGCCGTCATGACACGTAACGCGCAGCAGATCGTCCACCCCGACATGGTTGAGTGGGCCACGGGGAACCCCGTGGTAACCGAGCTCACAGGCAGGATAGAGCACGTCACCTACGCGGGGGAACACGAGGAGCGCGCCGACCTCATACTCGTGGCGCCGTCAACGGCGAACACCATAGGTAAGGCCGCCTCTGGCATAGACGACACCCCCGTGACCACCACGCTGACCACCGGGATAGGCGCCGGGGTACCCGTCATAATCGCCCCGGCGATGCACGCGTCCATGTACAACCACCCCATAGTGCTGGAGAACATCGAGAAGCTGGAGAAGATAGGCGTCAAGGTGCTCATGCCGAGGATGGAGGAGGGGAAGGCCAAGATCCCGGGCACAGACGAGATCGTGCAGGCTGTCGTAGACGAGCTCACCGTGGAAAAGGACTTGGTTGGTAGGCGTGTGCTGATAACCGCGGGGCCCACCAGGGCGTACCTAGACGCGTTCAGGTACATCACCAACCCCAGCTCGGGGAAGATGGGCGTGGCGCTGGCCAGAAACGCGATTGCGCGAGGCGCAGAGGTAACCATAGTCTATGGACCTGGAACCGCCAAGCCGCCGAGAGAAGCTAAGGTGATACACGTCCAGTCCACGGAGGATATGCTTGGGGCCGTGAAACACGAGCTGGGCTCAGCGCGACACGACGCGGCAATCCTCTCTGCGGCTGCAGCAGACTATGGGCCAGCCGACAGGCAGATGGGGAAGACGCCTTCAGGAAAGGATGATTGGGTCATCGAGTTGAAGCCTCTTCCCAAGGTGGTGGAGAACGTGAAGAAGGTTGACCCTAGCATATTCCTCGTCGGGTTCAAGGCAGAGTACGGCGTCTCCGAGGAGGAGCTCGTCAACCGCGCCTACGACAGGATGATCGACGCCGGCATGGATCTTGTAGTCGCCAACGACGTATCGAGGGAGGGTGTGGGCTTCGGGGCTGACGACAACGAGGTGTACATCGTTGACCCTGAGAAGAGTGTCGAGCACTTGAAGGCGAGTAAGTACGAGATAGCTGCCGGTATACTTGACAGGGTGAGGGAAAAAACAGGGTCCGGTTGACCGTTTTTTTCGTTATTGAGGCAAGACGAGGTGCATTGTTGACGTAGCTGTGTCTTCCCTTTTTGCCTTAGTCTGTGTTTTTCGGGTTATTATCGGGTGGATTTCTCTCAGATCGTGAAAGTAACTTTATAAAACCATGATGAGTAGAAGAAACCATGAAAGCAGGTAAAACTATACTAGCGTTCATACTGGCCTCGTTGATTGTTCTACAGACGGCGCTGCCGACTGTTATGGGAGCATACGAAGTACTGGAGTCTGAGACATGTTTCGGATACAGAACGGACACCCTGGGGCCTAAGGGAGTGGGAGCCGTGTTCTTCACACACAACGAGAAGGTCGGGTACTGGGTAAAGATCGACGATCCTCCGACAGACCTCAGCATGAGGGTATTATGGTCCGACCCCGACGGGATCACCTACGACAACAACGCCGTCGACGTGATACAGCTTGATGGAGAGGAGTGGGGCATCGTCTTCGACTCAATATACATCGACGGTACATCGGCTGCAAACAAGAATGGCGTATGGACCGTCAAGCTGAGCATTGACGGCGTGGTCGAAGCAGCGAATCAGTTCCAGATACTCGACTACGATGAAATCATCTCCACCTTCGCAGACTTAAAGGAACAACTGGACGAGATACAAGCAACCAACGAAGAAACACAGGAGACGAATCAGGCGCTCCTCGAACAGCTAGCCGAATTACAGGCCGACTACAACGACTTGCTTGAAAACCCGCCGAACTCGGAGGCACTAGAAGATCTTCAGGACCAGTACTCCGTTCTGTACGAGGACTACAGGGACATGCAGGTTAACTTGAGCACCACCAAGATGATGATGTACGGCGCGGTCGTAGTGGCCATAGCGAGCGTGGCGATAGCCGTCTACTTCGGAGCCATAAAACGCTCATAACCTTTTTTCTCCTTGTTTACGGGTAAAACTCTAATACCTCGACTCGTTCAGTTAGGCGGCGTCTTGTTTGGCGAATGTCATTGTGCTGTTTGATAGGTGGATGAAGCCTGACGCCGAGGAGATGTGGCGGAAGGCTTTTTCCGAGGAGATGGGCGACGGCTTCGGAGGCCACAACGTGTCTTTCGTAGAAAACGTTGAGGGCGACTTCGAGTGGAGCACCGAATCTAGGGATGGAGTGAAGGAGGCAAAAGGGGACTCCGCGAACATCAAGAAGCATATCCGAGACGCTGACGTTGTCGTCACTGGTTACGCGCCGCTCACCATGGCCATCATGGAGGAGGCTCCCCAGCTCAGGGTGATCGGCGTCTCCAGAGGAGGACCCGTCAACGTCGACGTGGAAGCCGCCACGTCGAAGGGAGTCATTGTGTTAAGGGCCGTGGGCAGAAACGCTGTGAGTGTGGCCGACCAGACGCTCGGAATGATTCTCTCCGAGTCGAGAAACATTTCAAGGCTCCACCACTCCCTCAGAACCGGACGCTACTTCAAGGAAGTCGAGGAGATTGGGCGGCAGAGACACATGTCGAGTTTCAGGTGGATGGAGCTCGAAGATAAGAAACTTGGGTTGATCGGATATGGCCAGGTGGGCAAGAGGGTGGCAGTGAGGGCCAAGGCGTTCGGTATGGATGTGATGGTATATGATCCATTCGTGGATTCGGAAGCATTGAGGAGGGACGGGTGCGTCAAGGCTAGTCTAGACGATCTCCTTGCTTCCTCCGACTTCGTGTCTACACATGCACGGCTCACCTCCGAGACGAGGCACATGATAGACGATGAGGCGTTGAAGAAGATGAAGCCCACGGCGATCCTGATCAACACGGCCCGGGGGGAGATTATAGACGAGGCGGCGCTATTAACGGCGTTGAAGGAGGGCTGGATCGCGGGCGCGGCGCTCGACGTGTTCGAGGACGACCCCATAAAGAGGGGTAACCAGCTTTTATCCCTCGACAACGTGACGCTTGCCCCCCATTCTGCCGGGAGGTCGCATGAGACGGAGATAAGGGGATACAGCCAGATAGCCCGCCAAGTTGCATCGTACATATGCGGGGAGGGAGTGAACCCCGTCCACGTGGCTAACAAGTCGGTGTTAGGATAGCAGCGGCGTCGCAATAGGAAAAGAACGCTTTAAACGGCAACCAGACCCAGATATGAAGTGATCGCCTTTGGATACGGAAAAGTTGAGACAGAGACTGGCCAAAACCGGGAGGCAGCTTTTCGCCGACGGCCTCACATACGGCGCCTCGGGCAACATCAGCGCAAGGATGGAAGACGGGTCCAAGTGCCTGATAAAGCCCTCAGGGTACAGGTTCTGCGACCTGGAGCCGGAGCACTTCATAGTGGTGGACATCGGCACCCGGCAGGTGATCGACGGCGACGCCAGGCCCAGCATAGAGACGCCCTTCCACACCAGACTCTACCAGCAATGGCCCGAGGCGGGAGGCGTGGTGCATATACACCCAAAATACTCAACAATACTGTCCATCGCCGGGAGAGAGATCGTGCCCATGGGCCTCGACCTTTATAAGGCTCCTGCCCTCGCCAAGGGCATATCGTTGTCCAGGTTCGCGCCCCCCGGCTCGGAGGAGCTCGCCGACAACCTGGTCGAGGCGATGAGGGACCGTGTGGCTTGTCTCATGCCTCACCACGGCGTCACAGCCATCGGTAGGACCATCGAGGAGGCGGCGGTGAACGCCAAGGTGGCGGAGGCGTTGGCGGAGCTCCAGTACAACGTGATGCTCGTGGCCGAGCCCGAGCCACTGCCCGACTCCATGCTGGAGAAGCTCGTGGAAACCGCCAGGGAAAGAGGGTTACTCGTCTAAGGCGCTTTCCTTCTTAGATTTCGCGAGCCTGTGGACGAGGGTCTCCCCCTCCTCGAAGTCTTCCATCGGCTCAAGCTCTATCAGCCCGGACTCCGCCGCCGAGTTGAGGGCTTTCTCCCCGCGATCCGTCCTCACGATCACGGTGGACCAGCCGTCAAGACTACCCACGTTGCCCACGGATACGTCGCTGAACTCTGATGTGAAGTCGTCGCATATATGGCAGCATGGGCGTATGAGGGCCTTGACCTTCTTGAGCCTGGCCCTGTGGGCTACCTCGTCGCCCTGGTGGGCGTAGAACCTACCCTTCTTGATCTCGAACTTTGTTACCTTGCCGGGGTCCACGCCGTTGGACCTAAGGTAGTCCATTAGGTCCCCGTAGTTGAAGGTCTCCATGCAGAAGAGCCCGACCTTGAGCCCAACAGAGTCCGTGAACCTCTTGTTCCTAGACTTGCCCTGGGTGAGCCTGCTCAGACCCCTCATCTGGCACGCCGTGCCTACCACCGCGATGTTCCCCAGCTTCTCTTCCTTCACCGCCCTCTTGACGCCGACCAGCGTCGGGCTGGGCGTATACTTGGTGCCCGCGTTCTCGACGACGGCCTCCACTTCCTTAGCTATGACCGGCGTGGGCACCCATATCTTGTCCTCCTCCAGCCCGGCGACTATGACGGCGTCGCCCCCGTCCATGAGGAACTGGTAAAGCAGCGATGTCACGACGCCCCCGTCCTGAGCCTTCACGTGGATGTCCTCTCTCTTCGTCCTCGCGACGTACGCAGCACTGTAGACGCCTGTGAGCCGTTCATTCTCTCTTCGGGTGCGGCCGTGGATGGCCTCATCCATCTCGTCTACGCTGAAATCCGTTCTTGGGCAGTTGGCGTAGCATAGACCGCACTCTATGCAGTCGCCTACGACGCGGGGCAACCCCTCCTCCAGCTCAATGACGTTCACCGGGCAGACGGCGACGCACGTTCCGCACGAGACGCATAGGTTCTTGTCGACCACGTCCTCGACTAGGTCTGTGAATGTCTTCTTTTCTTGGGCCAATGGAATCAATAGAAGAACAGGTTAGACGTTTAACAAGTTTTCTGGAAAACGGTCAGTAATTACTGAAATTATCGCCGAATAAAGTTTCTCAAAAGTTTTTATATGAATACTATATTGATTGACAGGTCTTGAGGGTGTCGGTAACTTGAAGTTGGACGCTATTTTCAGGCCCAAGTCAGTTGCGATAATAGGAGCATCCAACACCCCTGGCAAAGTCGGGTACGTCCTAGCGAACAATCTGCTCAAGAGCGGGTACGAGGGGGACGTCTACCTGATCAACGTGCGGGGAGGCGAGATCCTCGGACATCAATCCTACAAGTCCATACTGGACGCGCCCGGCGAGGTGGAGCTGGCGGTCATAGCGATACCCTCCCAGTACGTGATTTCCACGGTCGAGCAGTGCGGTGAGAAGGGCGTAGAGGCGGTCATAGTCATATCCGCCGGCTTCAAGGAGACTAGCCACGAGGGAGCCGAGCTTGAGAAAAAGCTCGTGGAAACCGTGAAGAAGTACGAGATGAAGCTGCAGGGACCCAACTGCCTTGGAGCCATAAACACCCACGTGCCCTACGACCTCAGCTTCGCTTCAACCCTGCCCAAGAAGGGAAGCATAGGCTTCATCACCCAGAGCGGGGCATTGGGCACTGCGATCCTCGACTGGATCATAGCCGAAGAGATAGGGTTCGGCAGCATCATAAGTCTAGGCAATAAGGCTGACCTCGATGAGGTAGACTTCATGGAGGCCATGGTCGAGGACCCTGACATCAAGGTGATTCTGCTCTACCTGGAGAGCATCGAGAGGGGCCGAAGGTTTTTGGAGGTTGCGGAGAAGGTCGTCAAGAGGAAGCCTGTGCTCGTGGTGAAGGGCGGCACGAGCAGCGCCGGCGCCAAGGCTGCGGGCAGCCACACGGGCGCCCTCGTGGGGAGCTTCCTGGCCTACCAGAAGGCGTTCGACAAGGCGGGGGTCATACTCTCGGAGAGCATGGAGGATCTGTTCAACTACGCCGTGGCCTTCACCCAGCAGAGCCTTCCCGAGGACGAGGGCATAGCCATAGTCACTAACGCGGGAGGCCCAGGTATACTTTCCACCGACCTGGTGGATAAGCTGGGCCTGAAGAT
>Ga0272441_10010202_pt1 | contig 14282 bp, 12 predicted proteins | sample SSMProp6N_FD_193582 | JGI IMG/M metagenome (GOLD analysis project Ga0272441, IMG submission 193582) | Marine sediment archaeal communities from Little Sippewissett salt marsh, Falmouth, MA, United States - SSM-Prop-6N | ecosystem: Environmental > Aquatic > Marine > Wetlands > Sediment ... | reverse complement strand
AGCCGCCTGCCCCAAAGCATTTTCAGAGAAAAGATGTAGTCGAAAACGAAAACAATCGAATATTTACCCTTGACGAAGGTCGTTCCATATCAGGGTGGGTCCTTGACCCACGCGTTTCTGCAGGCAACGTCCTTCCGCGTGGGTTGAGAACCCACCCTACACCTGCCACGCGCACGCCGGAATCGTAGGGTGGGTCCTTGACCCACGCGTTTCTGCAGGCGACGTCCTTCCGCGTGGGTTGAGAACCCACCCTACACCTGCCACGCGCGTGGCGGGTCAATCTGTCGGGGGAGTACTCGCCTCCGACTCGGCGGCCCCGGCCTGCGAGCCGAGTTGTTCGATAATCTTCCCCACCAGGCGCGCGGAGTTCTCGGCCGCCAGGTCGTAGAACATCTGCTTGTCGCCGATGGCGTCGGCGTCGGCCTTATCGCTCATGCTGCGGATGACCAGACAGCCGACGTCGCGCTGGAAACACACCTGCGCCACGGCGGCCCCTTCCATCTCGACCGCGTCGGCGCCCAAGACCGTCGCCAGCTCCTCGCACTTGGCCCGCGAGGCCACAAACGAATCCCCGGTAACGATCACGCCCGTGACAACGTGCGGAGGCCTCTGCCCCTGCACGGTCTCGATCGGCTGAAACGCGGTCGTCTTCGCCGCCCGCTCGGCGGTCGCCAGGAGCATCTCGTCGGCCTCGAAGAAAACGGGATTCTCAATCCCGGCGATGGGATTGGTCACGCCACTGGGCGTAAAGCCGCCCTCCCAGAGCAGCCCCATGTCGTGGTGGGCCGTGCGGGCCGCGACCACGATGTCACCGGGCTCCAGATTCGGGTCCACCGCCCCGGCGATGCCGGTGAAGATGACGTGGACCGGTTGGAAATGCTCGATCATCAGCGCCGTAGTCACCGCCGCGTTGACCTTGCCGACCCCGGTCCAGGCGATAGCCACCTCCCGGCCGCTCAACCTACCCCGCACAAACGTCATCCCCTCGATCGTCTGCTCCCGGGGCGATTCCAGCCTGTCCTTGAGCAGCGTGACCTCCGTCTGGAAGGCCCCGAGGATCGCCGTAACGGAGACAGGCTCAGGCGCAGGTTTCGCGGGCTCTTCGGCACAAGAACCGATTGAGAAAACCAGCAACGCACAAAAAAGCATTGCGACAAAGCGTCGTCTCATCCGTGTCTCCTTGTCTTTCCGACCGCGATCCCTGTCTGCAAATGCGAGCGAGAGGACTCGAACCTCCACGTCCCAAAGGACACCAGGACCTAAACCTGGCGCGTCTGCCAATTCCGCCACGCTCGCAGCGGCCCGCGCACGGCCGGCAAAGCCTTTTTCTTTTACCAGAGCAAACCCTGCCCTTCAATCAAATTCCGGCCGTGGAGCGTTCGCGGTGTCTGTGCAGATTTTCGGGCGGCGCCCATTTTGACCACAGAGGCCGTGCGCGCCCGTAGGGGCAACCCCCTGTGGTTGCCCTGATTGGCAATGCCCGAGGCCCAATAGCCATCAACGAGAAGGGCAGGCACCCCGGCGCGCCGGGGCCCCTACGGAAATCCGGACGACACATCCATGCCAGGATGTTGTCACACACACCGTTCACCTGTCTCGGCAATCTTTCGGGCACCATCGCTTTAGACTCCGCACTGCTACGGGTGGCAGCGTCAAGTCCGAAGGACTTGGCGATGGCTCAACACCTAAGGCTCGTATAGCACCACACGCAACAGACAAGTCCCCCATCGCCAAGCTCCCGCTTGACGCTGCCACCCGCCGCGCAATGCAGCAAACCGCTGACGGCGCGATCAGAACGTCCGCACCCACAGCAGGTTCTTCTTGAAGTCCAGGACGACGGCGGTTTTGCGGAAACAGTGAAGGCTGAGGATCCCCTCATAATCCTGCCCGAACCGGCTCTTGCCGGGAAGAATGTTGGCCTTGATATTCTCCAGCGCCAACGGGCCCATCTGCACGCTCGGCAGAGTATACTGACGACACCAATGCCACCCGTACTGATAAGATAGGTGCAATCTCTTTGAACCGCCCCGCGCCTCTGCGTCGGGGGATACCCTCTGCCAGGTGTCATGGCGCAGGAGCAGGTCGGGCTTGCCGCCGCACGTGTCAAACTCGACGTGAATGTCGCGGGAGCCCAGCGAGATGTCCGTCATGAGGCGCACCTCGCCGTCGACGCGCTCCAGGGCGAAAGGATGGCTAACCCACGGCGCATCGTCGCCCGGATCGAAGGGATCGAACGGACTGAAGACGACCCTGCGCTCTGCGTTGTCGAAAAGAACGTAGGCGAAGCGACGCATCAGATCCAGGCCGAGCATCACCATCTTGTGGCGGTACACCGGCACACCCAGGGCGCGAAGTTGCCAATGCCTCTGTTCGTACACGCACTGCGGGTTGCGGATCGCCGCAGTGCCCAACTTCATGACCGGGATTTCACAGTAGCCGGTCGTACAGCCGGTTTCGGAATGACTTCCCAGCGGGAAAACCGCCAGATCGCTATCGCGCACCACCAGATCGTTGACATATACCGCCCCGCTGTAACCGGTGTCCAGCAAAGCCGCGTGCCGCTTTCCTCCCGGCATCTCCACGTCGACCGCCGGATGACTGGACAGACAGTAATGGAGGGGCCGGTATCTCAGATTGAACGTGCGGCCTTCGGTCATGTTCAAACGGACGCGCGTTGGCTTCCAGTTGATGGTGTGGACGGTCTGCGGTTCGGATCCGTCTTCGCAAGTCTGCTGCTCGATCTCGAACACGAAAGGCCCGTCGTTGGGATCGATCCGCCGGACTCCTGGATCGTTCAAGACATCGGCGGTGTTGACGGGCCTGTAGCTGCAACCGGCTCCAAGCGAAAGACATACAGTCAGAATGAGCAGCAAAGATGCTGACCGCAGGTGCGTGGGACTTTCGGGCACCGATTGCCGTTCTGATTGGTCGGTAGACATGCGCCTCATTCCGCTCGAAGCACAGTGGCCCCAGATTGCGGGCCGCTACCGGTGGCAAATCCGCAGGCTAAAAGAGCCCCCCGTCGTCAGGCTCGGGCTCGTCGCCGGCCGGGGATTCCTCGTCCGCAGCCTTCTCGGCAGGCCCCTGCTCCTTCGAGATCTTTTCGATGCGCTTCTCGGCCTTCTGCAGGATTCCACGGCAGTGGTTGATCAGGGCCATCCCCTCTTCGTACTGCTCCAGGCTGTCCTGCAGCGGAATTTGCCCCTGCTCGATCCGCTCCACGATCTCCTTGAGCTGCTTGATCGACTCTTCGAAGTTGAGCTTCTTGATATCTTCTTTGCGTTTCTTTTCGGCCATCGAGTATGTTCCCCCGTGCGCGTTTGTGAACCGGTGGATTTCTATTTGCCCCGTTTTACCGTGTCGGTGACCCGGCTTTCAATGAAATTCTCGTCGGCCAGCTCGGTCAGGAGCATCTCGTCGGCCCCGATATCGTCGGCGGTGCGCACGACGCGCCCGGTCTGCTTGCTGGTGGTGATGCTGTAGCCCCGGTGCAACACGGACTTGGGGTTCAGCGCCGCCAGGCGGTTCTCCTGTGCGGTGAGCTGGAGCCGGCGGTCGCTGAGGATGCGCGTCACCGCGGCCCGGCTGCGCCCGGTAAGTTCGTTGAGCTCGACCGTCATGCCGCCCAGCAGCCGATGCGGCTCGATCCGGGCGATCTGCTCGTGATAGCCCTCGATCTGCCGCCGCACCTGCGAGACCATTGCTCGCGCCGCGTCGGCCAGATTCCACGCCAGCTCGTCGGCGTACTGCTGGCGGTTGCGAACCGGCAGCAGAGGGTTCCTGAACGCGGCGCTGGCGAGAACCGTCTGCAATTGCTCGCCGCAGAGACCGAGCCGAGCCTGAACGCTGCCGGCCAGACGGCGCTGTTGATGGGCCAGGTCGCGGAGCACGTCCCGCATGTCCGGCACCGCCACCATACCCGCCTTGGTCGGCGTCGAGGCCCGCTTGTCGGCCACGAGATCGGCGATCGTCACATCGACCTCGTGCCCGACGGCGCTGATAATCGGAATCTGTGAGTCAAAGATCGCCCGCGCAACGACCTCCTCGTTGAAGGCCCAGAGATCTTCGAGCGAGCCGCCCCCGCGCCCGACGATCAGCAGATCGAGCTTCAATCGCTCGTTGCGCCGGTTGACGTCCCGAATCGCGGCGGCGATCTGACCGGCGGCGCCCTGCCCCTGCACCGAAACCGGATACAGCAGCAGCTTCGTGCAGGGCCAGCGGTTGTGAACGCTGTCGGCGATGTCGTGCACCGCCGCACCGGAGGCGCTGGTGAGAATCCCGATCCGCCTGGGGTAGCGAGGGATCGGCTGTTTGTGGGCGTCGGCGAAGAGCCCCTCGGCTTCGAGCTTCTTGACCATCTGCTCGAACGCCAACTGCAAGGCCCCCTTGCCCTCGGGCTCGAGCTTCTGGGCGTAGAACTGGTATCGCCCGCCGACCGTCCAGACCCCGATGCTGCCGGTCGCCAGCACGGCCATGCCATCCTCGGGCCTGAAACGCACCCGGGCGAAGCCGGACGACCACATCACGCAGGGCAACACCGAGCCCTCGTCTTTTAGCGAGAAGTAGCAGTGCCCGCTGTGGTGCCGTTTCCAGCCGCTGATCTCGCCCCGAACCACGAACGAGGCCGGCAGGTTCGCGTCGAGGACGTCCTTCACCAGCGAGTTGACCTGGCCGACCGTGTATATTCTCGGCTTGTTTTGCATCCGATGTAATGCCCCCTGAAAACGACTACTTGACCAGCACCGCCCAATACCCCGCGGACGGACATTTGAGCTTGATCTTGCCCGCGCCTTCGACGCGGCGGGCTTTGTGCCACTCGGACTTCATAACATCCAGCCACCGCACGCTCGCCGGCTTCGTCATCGCACCGATGTCCAGCGTCACCTCGCCGCCGTTGGTGAAATAGACCGCGTACTCCCGGCCCGGATGCGCCAGACAATACGCCTCGTTGGCCTGACGCTGCGAAAGCAGGTCGTTGTGAGGCTTGCAGGTAAATACGTGCATCTCGTCGGTCAGCATCCGCATGCTGCGGATATTGGCCTGCGCCTTTGCACCCAGGCCCAGGCCGGAATCGGGCCGATGGAACCGGGCCGAGGCCAGGCCGCCGAAGATATTGCGCCAGAAACGCTCCATCCCGTCCCGGTCGTTGCCGAAGCGACCCGTGTCGGCGCCGTAGATCTTCGTGTTGTTCAGTGGACGCACGTGTTTCGCAATTCGCGCACGCTGCTTCTGGGCGTTGTCCCAGTGAGCCTGGCCCTTCTGATGGTTATTTTGCGAAATGTCCACAAAGCAGTAGGTCTCGGGATGATCGAAGGTGGCCGAGTGCATGCGGTGCGCGAGGTCCCACGGGTCCCACATCTCGGTCGTATGGACCGTCACGCCGGCGGCTTTGGCCCTGGCCTTGATGTAGCCCGACCAATACTTGCCCCATTCCGGCGTCACCGAGGTCTCGTTGTCCATGCAGTAGAGCACGTTGCCATGCTGGAGCGAATACGAAAGGACCTGATCCACGAATTTCTGCTGGTACTTCAGCACGGTCTTTTGATTTCTCTCGGCCGGCACGGACCAGAAGAAGTTGTTCTCGGTCCGCGTCGGATGGCTCTTGACCTCCAGGGGCAAACCCGTCTCCTTGGCGGTGTACTCGACGTTGTTCTTCGGGTTGAACGGATTGACCGCCCAGTTGTCGCGGTAGTAATCGAACGTCGCCCAGACCTCGATCTGCACGATGATACCGCGCTGCTCGGCCAGCGTCAGCAGCCTCTCGAACCGCCGCCAGTACTCGTCGTTCCAGCGATTCAGGGTGTACTTGCCGTTGTCGGCCTTGCGGAACGCCTGCACCTCGAACCCCTTGTCGTTGCGCGAGCTCATCGTATTGCGCACGTAGTTGCCGCCCACCGATTGGAGCAGGTCCAGATGCTCCTGGAGATCGGGGATCTGGAACAGGCTGTCGTCCTTGCTGCCCCCGATCAGCAAGACGGGCCTTCCCTTGTACTGCCAATAGGCGGGATTGGCCTCATAGATGTCGATACGACCGGCCGGACCGGCCCAGCCGTTGACAACCATACACAGATACGTCAATACGATCACACTCCAAGACGTTCGCGAGACTGACATGCGTATCTCCTCAGATGGATAACACAAAGGTGTAACACTCAAGCACCTTGTTCCTTGCACTGACGACGCCACTGCTCCAGTTCCATGCGTAAAGGCTGCCAGTACATCCGATCAATTTCTCTCTCTGCTTTTTCTTCGTTGTGCAGAAGATCTTCCAGGACAACGAGATCTCCCGTGATGGCGGTTTCAAGGAGGGCACGGCGAGTCATTACCCGCTTGCACAAGGTGGGATGATTCTTCGCCAGCGCAGACAACAGAATCGGCGTCCTGCATTCCTCCAGCCAGAAGACAATTCGCGGCTCGTCGGCTTGTGCCAGGTTGGCGGAGATGTCCGTCTCAACCAGGCGTCGTATCATGGGCCAGTCTTTTTCGCGTTGCGTCTTCTTTGCACACACCAGATCAGGCAAGGACAGCAACCCGATTTCACCGATGGACAGGTCAATATCCCGACTGAATTCAGCGCCGCCGTACAAAATGCACGCCTGACCGCCCATCAGCAGGAACTGCGCACTCGAGTTCCGGAAAGTTGAAAGGGCTTTGTGAATCGGGCTCTGGATCAAGACTGCCTCCAAGTGCCAAATAGGTGGACCACAGCTTGCAACTTTCGATATACCGTTCCTGGGGCGTAAGTTTCGCCCATTCGGCCTGCTCTTCGTTCAGGAACACTGAGAAATTGATCTCAGCATCGGTTTTGCCCAAGTCTTCCTTCTGCATAAGTGCGATCATCCCATACGACTGTGGCGATGTCAAGGATTTCCGATCTCAATCGTAGAGAGTGCCGGATGCCTGCCGGCTACCATCCGTGGGTAGTTGAGCCTGTGGCTTTACGGATCGGAACAGTAATCCCGCGGGGCGACGCAACACCACGACGGCGCCGGTTTTCCCTTGATGGCGACGGGGCCGCCCTGTTAGTATCCTTTGCCGAAGGAGGCCGGAGGCCGTAGAACCGGCCTTCGCCAGGTGTCTTACGCGCCGGCCTCTGTGCCGCCACCGGCAGTAAAACCAGCGCACGGAGGACCGTTGCCTTCATAGAAGGTTCAGATCATGCAAGCAACTGTGCAGCGTTTCCGGAGGACCGCGGTGATGGCTCTCGTGGGCATCGTGACATGGCCGGTCTTGGGCCAGCAGGCCAACTACGACGAATCGAAGGTGCCCGCGTACACGCTGCCCGATCCGCTTCTCTGCGCTGACGGGACGAAGGTTACAAATGCGGATGCGTGGCGACAGAAGCGCCGGCCCGAGGTCCTCAAGCTCTTCCAGGAGCACGTGTACGGGAGATCGCCCGGCAAGCCGGACTTCATGACCTTCGTGACCACCTCGGTTGACAGGCACGCCCTCGGCGGCAAGGCCACGCGCAAAGAAGTCACCGTCTACTTCACCGGGCGCAAGGGCGACCCGAACATGGCCGTCCTGATCTACGTGCCGAACGAGAATACCGGACCGGTCCCGCTGTTTGTCGGCCTGAACTTCAACGGCAACCACGCGATCTATCCCGACCCCGAGATCTCGCTGTCGCGAAGCTGGATGCGTCAGAAATCGGACTATGCGAACGTCAACCACCGGGCCACGGAGAAATCGCGGGCAACGCTCGCGCGGCGCTGGCCGGTCGAGCGTATTCTCGAGCGCGGCTACGGCCTGGCGACCATCTACTGCGGCGACATCGATCCGGACTTCGACGACGATTTCCGCAACGGCGTCCATCCGCTGTTCTACCCGCAGGGGCAGACCAAGCCCGCTCCGAACGAGTGGGGCTCCATCGGCGCCTGGGCCTGGGGGCTGAGCCGAGCGATGGATTACTTCGAGACCGACCCGGACATCGACCACAAGCGCGTGGCCGTGCTGGGCCACTCCCGGTTAGGCAAGACCTCGCTCTGGGCCGGCGCGCAGGACGAGCGATTCGCCCTGGTCATTTCCAACGACTCCGGATGCGGCGGCGCCGCCCTGTCGCGCCGGGCCTTCGGCGAAACCGTCAAGCGAATCAACACGTCGTTCCCTCACTGGTTCTGCGACAACTTCAACCAATACAACGGCAACGAAGGGGCCCTGCCGGTGGATCAGCACATGCTGATCGCCTTGATGGCCCCCCGTCCGGTCTACGTCGCCAGCGCCGAGCAGGACCGCTGGGCTGACCCACACGGCGAGTTCCTCTCGGCCAAACACGCCGACCCCGTCTACAAGCTGCTCGGTACCAGGGGCCTGCCCGCCGAGACGATGCCAGCGGTCAGCGAGCCGGCCATGGGCGCCATCGGCTACCATATCCGCCCCGGCAAACACGACGTCACCACCTACGATTGGGACCGCTACATGGACTTCGCCGACATGCACGTCAAGAAGTAAACACAAACTTAGTGCTCTGTTACAGCTTGTATGACGGGTTAGACATGGTGTGGCAGCGTCAAGGCCGTAGGCCTTGGCGATGGTTCGTTCGGATTCGAGAGGCGCCATCGCCAAGCTGCGCTTGACGCTGCCACACAAAACGTCTGGACGATACTCAGCATTTGACGAGTAATGAAGCACTAAGCCGGAGAATGATTGAGGAGCCTGTATGAAGACAAGCACCGTATATCTCTGCATGTTTTGCGCTATCGCGTTCCTGTTTCACGCAGCGACAGCCGTTGGCTCGACGGAAGCCGAACTGGCCGACCGGTACATCCCGAAGCTGGAGAAGATTCTCACAGACAACATCGCGCCGTTCTGGTACGAGAAGAGCCTGGACCGCGAGCACGGCGGGTACATCGTCAGCTTCGACTCCCAGGGGCGGCTGAAGGAACCGGCCACGAAGATGATCGTCACCCAGGCGCGAACGCTGTGGCTGTTTTCCCGGCTCGCCCGCGCGGGCTATCGCCGGAAAGAGTATCTGGACGCGGCCGAGTTGGGTTACGAGTTCCTGACCGAGAAGATGTGGGACCAAGCCAACGGCGGCTTCTACTGGGAAGTAGACGCCAGCGGCGACAAGCAGCTCAAACCGCGTAAGCACCTCTACGGCCAATCCTTCGCCCTGTACGCCCTTTCGGAATACTACCTCGCCAGCGGAAGAACCGAAGCGCTCGATTTCGCCGTGCGGTTCTTCAACCTGCTGGAAGCCAAGTCGCACGACAAGACCTGCGGCGGCTATGTCGAGTTCTTCAACCCGGATTGGACGACCCCGCCGGTCGGTGAATCCACATACTTAGGCGACCCGGCCGGTTTCAAGCTGATGAACACGCACCTGCATCTGCTCGAGGCCCTCACGACGTTCTACCGCGCGAGCAAGCTACCGCTGGCCCGCGAGCGTCTGCTGGAACTGATCCACATCCAGACTAGCACGGTCGTGCGCAAGAACCTCGGCGGTTGCACCGACAAGTACGAGCGAGACTGGACGCCCCGTCTCGACGGCACCTACGCCCGCGTCTCGTACGGTCACGACATCGAGAACATCTGGCTCCTCATGGACGCCTGCGACGCCGCCGGTGTGTCAAACTATCCCTTCGGCGATTTGTACGAGACGCTCTTCGACTACTCGCTGAAATACGGCTACGACCAAGCCGAGGGTGGCTTTTATTACACCGGCCCCTTTAACGAACCGGCGGACAACCGCGACAAGTCCTGGTGGGTGCAGGCCGAGGTCATCGTCAGCGCCCTGCACATGTACCGCCACACAAAAGACCCGAAGTATCTGTCCGTCTTCGAGAAAACGTTTGAACTGATCGACACAAAGCTGGTGGACCGGGCCCACGGCGAGTGGCACGCCGGCGTCGCGCCGAGCGGGCAGTCCTACGGGGATAAGGCCAACCCCTGGAAAGGCGGCTACCACAACGGCCGGGCCATGATCGAATGCATCCGAATCCTCAAAGCCTGGAAAGAATAGAGACGACGAAGTGACACTAAAAGGAGTCCTCCGATGTCCGATTTAAAGGAACGCATTCTCAGTATGGTCCGCCAGCCCCAACTGGCCGGCCTGGCCACCGTCACCGGGGAGGGCAAGCCCTGGGTTCGCTACGTCATGGCGGCTGCTTCCGAGGACCTGACGCTACGCTGCGCCACGTTTGTCAGCGCCCGCAAGGTCAAGCAGATCGAAGCGAACCCCGAGGTCCACCTGACCTGCGGCGTGACCAACCCGGCCGAGATGGCCCCCTACCTGCAAGTCCAGGGCCGGGCCAAACTCAACACCAGCCACGACGCCCGCCACGGCTTCTGGAGCGAGATGCTCGCGCCGATCTTCGACGGCCCGGACGACCCGAAGTACGGCGTCATCGAGATCGTGCCCTACCGCATCGAGTACTGCACCCCCGGATCACACGAGCCGGAGGTCTGGACGAGCACGTGACATATAACCGTTCCGGTCGCAACAACGCATTCCGCGTGCGGCGCCGAACTCGTCACGACTCCTTTGTCACGCCGTTGAGACGCTTGCGATAGAGCCGCGTCTGCAAAGCGTTCTGCCAGGCGGTCCAGTTGGAATCGCCCAGATCGTTGTCGATCGCCGATACGACCTGGTTCATCTTGGCGTCCAGGTCGTCGAGGTAATAGACCATGAAGGCCTCGGCGGTGGCAGGCAGCTTCGGCGAACCGTACTCGTACTGGCCGTGGTGCGACAGGACAATGTGCCCCAGCATATCGACGATCTCCGCATCGATCTCCGCCCCGCCGCGCCGCAGCTCATCGGCCTTGCGATGAACCATCAGCAGCGTCTTGTTGATGTGTCCGATCAACTGCCCGGAATCGGTATAGGAGAAAGCCATGTCGTAGCAGAGCTCCTCGGTCTTGCCCATGTCGTGCAGGAACACGCCGGCCAGCACCAGGTCCGCCTGGACCTGCGGGTACAACGGGAGAATCGCCCGGGCCACGCGCAGCATGTTGTGCGTATGCTCCAGGAGCCCGCCGATGCAGCCGTGGTGCAGTTTCATGCCGCCCGGAGCTTTGCAGAAATTCGCCATCAAAGCCTCGTCGGCCAGAAATGCCCCGATAAGCGCCTTGAGCTGCGGATTCTCAATCCCGCCGATGATCTCCTTGACCTCCGCGAACATCTGGTCCGTGTCTTTGCTGGTCTGGGCCAGGTAGTCCTCGAGATTGACCCTGCCCGAGTCGATGGGCGCGACGTTGTTGACGACGATCTGCAGATTGTTCTGGTACAGCTCGCTGCGGCCCCGGATATGAATGAAGCCGGGCTTCGGCAGCGACTTGTAGACCGTCTCCGAGGCCTGCCACATCCGCCCGTTCAACTGGCCGGTCCGGTCCAACAGGAACATCGCGATATACAAATCGCCGCGCGTCGTACTGCGCAGGATCGGATCGCGCACTAAGTAAATGTCGTCCAGGGCCTCCCCCGGGCCAATCTCGTTAATGAACTTGTGAGCCATTATCTACTCCAAATCTCTGAATGATTGCAATAAACGCAGTGCATCATAGTGGCTCGGTCGGCCTTCTGCAAGGAATCACGAACAAACGTCTCCGAGCCTCCGCACCAGGACATCGCCTGGGAGTGCCGCGTCCCGTCATCCCGTCCAATCCACCACGACCACCGTGGTATTGTCCAGCCCGCCTTCTTCGTTCGCGGTTTGCACGAGCGTGTCGGCCGCCTGCCGGGCGTCCACGTGCACCGTGAGGATCTGCGTGATGCCCGCGTCGTCGACCATGTCGGTCAGTCCGTCGGTGCACAGCAGAAAGCGGTCGCCCCGCTCTAACGAGACGGAGCGCAGGTGCGGCCTGACCTCCTCCGGCATGCCCACGTATTGCGTCAGCAGGCCACGGGCGTAATGGCCGGGAACCTCACGAGGCCCGATCTCGCCGGCCTCCAACAGCTCGGCGATGACCGAATGGTCCCGGCTGAGCTGGCTCAGTTGCCCCGAACGAAGCCGGTAGATCCGGCTGTCGCCGAGATTCGCCGCGTACGCCCGACCGTTCAGCAGCAGAACAATCGCAACCGTCGCACCCATGCCCGCAAAGCCGGCCTTGTTCAAGCCCTGAAAGCACAATTCCCGGCTCTGCTCGCCGATGCAACGCTCGATCCAGCCGCGCAGCGAACGCGGCTGATGTGCCTTGACCGTCTTGAACTCGCGACACATCATGGCCGCCAGCCCCTCCGCAACACTCCTTGCCGCCAAATCGCCGCCCGGATGGCCTCCCATCCCGTCAACGACTCCGAAGAGACCGATCTGCGCTTCGATCAGAAACGCGTCCTCGTTCTTCTGGCGAACGTTCCCGATGTCAGTAGCCGCCCCCCAACGAAACAAGGATGCCGTTCTATCGCTGTCGTCAGGCCGATCGTTCATCGTTGGCATTCCTTACCAAACTTCTATTTCACCAGGCATTGCCGGCACCAGGGGCAGTTTGTCCAAGCGATATGTGCCCAGACGCTACCCCGTCGCCAAAGCAGTTGGCTCGGGAAGGCAAGGTCTTTCCGCAACCTTTTTCAATATCAGCCTCCTATTGCCGAATGGGCCGGGCGCCGCAACCCTCTCGGCATCTCGGTCCGGGCCACCGGCATTCTATCCCAACGGCGCGCTCACGACAAACCCCGTTCCATCTGCTATCGCCCTGGTCGGCCTGGGACTTTTGGGTCTGGCCGGCATGCGAAGGCGTGGAGATTCACTTCCTTACCATCGGGTCTTCCTTGCCTGCGTGGCGAGTCAATCGCCGAAACTGGTGCCTACGGAGCGGGCTACGGCGATGAGGGGCTCGTTTTTGGAGACGTTTCGGGGTCCCTGGGCCACTTTGGTCAGGGGGACCTTGACGAGCCTGCTGCCGCGGACGCCGACCATGTGTCCGAAATCGCCGTCGGCTATCAGGTCCATGGCCTTGGCTCCGAGACGAGTGGCCAGAACGCGGTCGAACGGCGTGGGCGAACCGCCCCGCTGGAGGTGTCCCAACACCACGGCGCGGGTGATCAAGCCCGTCATGTTCTCGATCTGTTCGCCGAGCACGAAGCCGATACCGCCCAGACGCACCGCAATAGTGCTTTCCTTGACGACGCGACGGATGGTGACGTCGCCGCCCTTAGGCTTGGCGCCCTCGGAGACGACGATGATGCTGAAGCGTTTGCCCGTCTTGGCGCGCTGCGTCACCCTTTCGGCGATGGCCTCCACCTGGTATGGCATTTCCGGGATGAGAATGACGTCCCCCCCACCGGCGACGCCGGCATGAAGGGCGAGCCAACCGGCGGTGCGGCCCATGACCTCCACGATCATGACGCGGTGGTGCGACTGGGCGGTGCTGTGTATCCGATCGATCCCTTCGGTGGCGACGCTGACCGCCGAATCGAAGCCGAACGTGACGTCGGTGCCTCGCAGGTCGTTGTCGATGGTCTTGGGCACACCGACGACGTTGACGCCGTCTTCCTGGAGCCGGTGGGCGATGGCCAGCGTGCCGTCGCCGCCGATGCAGACGAGACAGAGCACACCGAGCTTCTTCAGATTTCGGATCGCCGTCTTCGAGACGTCCTTGAGGCTGAGCTTGCCGCCTTCGCGCACGGCGTGGCGGTACGGATTGGCGGTGTTCGAGGTGCCCAGGATCGTGCCGCCCAGCGTGAGAATGCCCGAGACATCCTGATAGCTCAACTCGCGACAGCGGTTCTCGATCAGGCCCAGATAGCCGTCCTCGACGCCGATGACTTCCATGTCATGATCGAGCATCGCCTTCTTGGCCACGGCCCGGATGACGGCGTTCAAACCGGGACAGTCGCCCCCGCCGGTCAGTACAGCGATTCGTTTCTTTCGTTTCATATTCGGCCTCCTGCGGTTCGGCACTATTTCACAACGAGCCAGAAGTATAAGGTACAACCGCGCAAAAGAGAAGCCGCAGATCGAAATCGACCGTGCCGGGTATTGTGTGCAAATCCGCTGCGTCTCGGCAGAAGTTGTCCGAGCAAGGCTTCATAGCCGACCTGACCCTGCTGCGAAGTTCGGCGACTATGGCCCCACGTCGGATTTGGCGGCGCCGGCGGTGCCGCCGTAGGCGCCCAGGTTGACGAGGCCGCCGTTCGGGGCGGGCTCGGCGCCGAGCGGACTGGTGGGGTCGCCGGCGTCGATGCAGGGGCTGGTGGCGTCATCGGCAATCCAGGTCTGCGCCTGGCTGGCCCAGCGTCCGGCCTGCGATTGCAGGTGGTAGTCTCCGTCGATCCAGACGTCATCGGCCGGATTGAGCGGCGCACCGTTACCGTCCCACGCACCGGGCCGGACGAACAGAGGATC
>Ga0272441_10010201_pt1 | contig 14284 bp, 14 predicted proteins | sample SSMProp6N_FD_193582 | JGI IMG/M metagenome (GOLD analysis project Ga0272441, IMG submission 193582) | Marine sediment archaeal communities from Little Sippewissett salt marsh, Falmouth, MA, United States - SSM-Prop-6N | ecosystem: Environmental > Aquatic > Marine > Wetlands > Sediment ... | reverse complement strand
CCAGCAGCGGGATGTCCGCGCGGAGACACTCATCAGCAACCCCGGCAATCAAATCAAGTTTTCGCCTGGCCGCCTCCCCAACATCGGGGCGGTAATAAACCAGCAGCTTGACCGCCGAAGCCCCCATCCGTTTTATCTTAGGCACCCCCCAGTCCGGCAACAGCTCGGACACCCGGGCCTCGGCCCCACCGCTGTAGCCTGTCTTCTCCAGGCTCACCAGCAGCCCCCGCGACCCCGGCAACACCCCAGCAGCAATCGCCGGCGCCGCCCCGTAAACCGGGTCGAGCAGCACAGCACTGGCTACCGGCACCACCGCCCGGCAGAGGTCGAGCTTAAAATCAACCATTGCCTGGTAGCCCACCGCCTTGGGATTATCCGGGTTTAAGGCCCGCTGCAGCGAACCACGGTGGTCGATGGCGCAAATGGTGAAGAACCCGGCCGCATCCGATATCTGCTGCAGGCCCCGCAGTTTACCGATTACCACACCCATAACATACCTCCCTCTGATGATAGCCGGGATTTGTTGGCATCATATTAGCCGGAGAGCAACCGGGCCAGCGCCTCGAAACTGGGTGGCGGCAGCTTCTTCTTGCGCCAGGTATCCCGGAGCGGCACGTGCGTGATTTCCCCCCGGCACTCACCGACCATGAAGCCCCACCTCCCATCCTTGAGTGCCTCAACCGCCGCCGCCCCCAGGTGACTGGCCAGCACCCGGTCGCGTGCCGTGGGTACGCCCCCACGCTGGATATGACCCAGGACACATACCCGCGAGTCCAGACCAATCCGCTCTTTAACCTCGCGGGCGATACGGAAGCTGTCGCCGGGCTGCCCCGTCTCGGCGACGACCACGATTGAACTCTTTTTACCACCCCTGAAGGATGTCTGAAGCCGCCGGCACAGCTCGTCGATGCCAATGGGGTCTTCGGGGATGAGTACCTCCTCGGCCCCGCCGGCAATGCCGCTTTCCAGGGCAATGAAACCGGTATGGCGGCCCATCACTTCGACGAAGAAGAGGCGGTTATGCGACGTGGCCGTATCACGGATGCGGTCGATTGCCTCCAGGGCGGTGTTGACCGCGGTATCGAAGCCGATGGTATAGTCCGTTCCATAACAGTCATTATCAATCGTCCCCGGCACCCCGACCACGGGAAAATCACCCTCCTTCATCAGCAGGTCGCCGCCGTGAAAGGTGCCTTCCCCACCGATGAGCACCAGCCCCTCGAGTCCGGCCTGACAGACGGCTGCCAGCGCCTGGGCCCGGCCTTTTTTCGTCTCGAACTCCCGGCTGCGGGCGGTGCCCAGTATGGTGCCCCCCTGATGGATAATGTTGGACACGCAACGCCGGTCCAGTGGCGAAAAGTCGCCCTTAATCAGGCCACGGTATCCCCAGCGGACACCGATTATCTCCAGGTCGTAAATCAGCGCGGTGCGCACCACCGCCCGGAGGGCGGCATTCATGCCGGGGGCATCACCGCCGCTGGTTAAAACACCAATCCTGCGCATCACCATCTTCCCTCAGCAGTTTTCGTAAAATTTTCGTCTTCCGTATCATGGGCTTCTTACCGGCAACCCTCGATTTCTGTAAAATATATTTTATAACAGTAAACCCTGAAACTCATAAAATATGGGTTATGCCAGTAAACCCTCTAACTTACACAATACAGTCTTATACCAATAAACTCCGGTGACTTACACAATATTTATGACGGCAGCCCCTGGTGCTTTTCGGCAATGGTCGCCGCCAGCGCATCGAGGGCCTCGTAATCGGCGGCCTTGGGCAGGCCCTGGGCCATGACCACCGGCTCCAGCAGCTCGGCCTTGAGATTGGGAATCATCTTGATAATCTCCTCTTTGGCCCGGCTGCCCCAACCGTAAGAGCCGATGATGCCGGCGAAACGGGTCTTGGGACGCAGGGCATTAGCCAGAAAGGCAGCGTGGGCCACCACCGGATGGGGCCCGCCGAGTACCGTGGGCACGCCGATGATAATCGTCGCCGCATCCACCAGCGCCTTGGCCAGTTCGCCGATATCGGTCACGGTGAGGTTGAACTGCTTGACACCGACGCCGCGGCGGCACAGCGCATCGACGAAATAATTAACGATGCGGCGGGTGCTGTCATGCATCGAGACGTAGGGCAGCACCACGATATTTTTCGGTGGGGCGCCCGTCCACTCGCGGTAGGCATCGGTGATGAACTGGGGGCGGGGATAGAGCGGCCCGTGACTAGGGGCGATAATCTCCATCTGGTAATTGGCCAGTCGCTCAAGGTGCTTCTCGATTTGCAGGCGGAACGGCATCATGATTTCGGCGTAGTAGCGCTTGGCCGCCTCGTAAACGTGGCATTCGTCACTGACGTACAAATCCGAGCTCGCCAGGTGCGAGCCGAAGAGGTCGCAGGGGAACAGTATCCCGTCCTCCCGGAGGAATGTGAGCATGGTCTCCGGCCAGTGCACCCAAGGGGCGTGAATGAACTCCAGCGTCTTGTCCCCCAGCGAGATGGTCTCGCCATCGTCCACGGTCACGATGCGCTTTACGTCGATTTGCAGCAAGTTCTCGAGCAGTTTCTGACACTTCGGGGTGGCCAGAATCTGCGCCTGAGAGTATTTCGCGGCCACTGCCGGCAACGAGCCGGAGTGGTCCTGCTCGCCATGACTAGCCACGATGTAGTCCAGCTCGTGCACCCCCAACCGGTCGAGGCGGCTGAGGAGCACCTCGGTCATCGTCGGGTCAACGGTATCAATCAGCGCCGTCTTCTCACAGCCACGCACCAAATAGGCATTATAGCTCGTCCCGTCCGGCAAGGGAATCAGCTCATCAAACAGCCGCCGGTCCCAGTCAACCGCCCCCACCCAGTAGATATCCGGCTTAATCTCAATCGCCTGCATGGTAAACTACCTTAACCTTTCCCGCCTTTGTCATCGGCGGCAATGTATGACGGCGCCGTCTTGGGGGTCTTACCGCCTTTAATCTGGTGATAATGCTCGTAGGTCATACAGACCTCTTCGGAGATGACCTCGGCCCCGACGACCTCGCCGACGAAGATAGTGTGCGTGCCAACGTCCAGTTGCTTTATAACCCGCGCCTCCAGCCAGGCGGTAGCGTTTTCCAGCACTACCGGCGCCCCGGTCTCGTATGTCTGATAGTCCAGGCCCTCCAGCTTGTCGGTATCGCGCCCCGACTTGAAGCCGAAACGACCGATGAAATTAAGCGGGGTTGCCTCACAGAGAACCGCCGCTGCGAAGACCCGGCTGGCGTTAATGAACTCCCAGGTCAGGTTCTGGCGATTGATGCTGACGGCCACTGTCGGCGGCGTCGAGGTTACCTGAAACAGGGTGTTAGCAATCTGCCCGTTATTACGCCCGTCGTGGTGTGAGGTTATGACATACAGACCGTAGTTAATCTTATGTAAAGCATGCAAATCCATTTTTAACCTCCTGCTGTTTAATCAACCGCTACCGCTTCACTGGTGCCACCCCTGGGGCTTTATCCGAATGATTAACAGTTTATCGAAGAGGCTGTTGTGGTGTACCCGAATCCGGTAGGTGCCACTATACATGACCTCCTGCCTGAAATCATGATGGTTGGACTCGACCCAGTGCCCCCGGAAGATATCCGCGGTGCGCCCCTCGTCATTGAGGATCTCGAAGCTCCAGTCGAAGCTACGGTCCTGGGCCAAAAACTCCCCCGTCAGTTCGACGTAGCCCTCGATAATATCGCCGCGCTTGACCTCGTTACTGAAGACGACCACCGAAGCCGAGATACCCACCGGCATGTTGTACTCAATCGTCTGAAAGGTCGAACTGAAATTAGCGGTTACCGTCTTAGTATCGTCCATGGTGACGACAATCTCCGGGGAACTTCCGGTAACGTCGCCCGACCAGCCAGTGAATTCGTAATCCGGGGCCGCTACCGCCATCAGGGCAACGCGGTCACCGCTATCATAGAGGCCGCCGGCCGGGGTAATCTCCCCACCGCCGGCGGGAGTAACCATCGTCAATAGCTCGTACTGGATAGCCCCGAAGGTAGCCACCACCGTCTTATCGGCATCCAGGGTAACGGTTATCTCTGGAGAAGCACCGGTAATGTCCCCCGACCAGCCGACGAACTCATACCCTGACGCCGGACTCGCCCGCAGGGTAACCTTCGTCCCGACGTCGTAGCTGCCGGCGGCGGCAATAATCGTCCCGCCGCCGGGTGGGTTGACCGAGGTCGCCAGTTCACAACGGATGATATCGAATCGGGCGGTAACATCCCGATTGCCATCCATGGTAACGGCTATCTCTGGAGAAGCACCGGAAATGTCTCCCGACCAGCCGATGAACTCGTAGTCCGGGGCCGGGACTGCCGTCAGGGTGATCTGTGTGCCCGCCGGATAACCGCTCTCCGTCCCCTGGTCGCATAAAACCTGGCCGCTACCCTCCGGCGCGACGCGGGTGCTGATGTAATAGGTCATCTCCGGACTTTCGCCGCGACCGACGGCGAACCAGACGGCAAAGCCGATACCTACCAGGCCGATAATAACGGCCGTCTTAACCCACCAGGGCGCCTCACTCCAGCGCAGCAGCCGCAGCCACCAGGGCTCTCGCGGCGGGGGGAGTTCCGGGCGGCGGACGGATACAGAAGGCAATCGGCGACGGCGGCCACCTGCCTGAGGCGGGCCGGACGGCGCTTCAGAGGCCCCACCGGTCTGCTTCCGGTCAGGAGCCGGAGCCGACGGCGCCGCTTTCCCACCGCGCCGCTTGCCGCCAAAGAAACTAAATACGGGCACGCCTCGCCTCCCTCGGGTAAATCCCCCGGCACGCTGCCGGGAGGCTTCGGGACGATTATACCACGCTCCGCCCGCGAAACGGAATAATACCATCGCGCGAAGCGCAATGACTAACCGGCCCGAACCGGCACCCCCTAGATAACCGCCTTGACCATGCCGCCATCAACATTGATTGACTGGCCGGTGACAAAGCTGGCCCGCTCCGAAGCCAAAAAGGTAACCATCCAGCCGATTTCCTCGGGCAGACCGAAACGCCCCAGCGGGATGTTATGCTCCGCCACCCAGGCCATTGCTTCCTTCCCCGTCATCCCCATCGCCTCACCCAGCTTGTCGCCACTCCGCCCCGGCCCCTCCCAGAGGGGCGTCCGGATCGGACCTGGACACACCGAGTTCACCAGGATATTATCCTTAGCCAGATAGTTGGAAAGGTCTTTGGTGAACATATTAACCGCCGCCTTGATGGCGTCGTAGTCGAAAAGGCCGCCGGCCTGCTTACCGTAAATCGATGATATGTTTATAATGCGCCCCCAACCATTTTTTCTCATGTGGGGAATGACCTTATTACAGGCACGCACCACGGCAAACAGCATCAACTCTATCTCATAGCGGAACTCATCATCGGGCAGGCCCATCGGGTCCCGGAGGAGGGAAGTTCCGGCGTTGTTGACCAGGATATCCAACTTGCCAAACTTGGCCACCGCCGCGGCGACCATCCGGTCGACATTATCCGCCTGTGCGATATCGGTAACAATCTCCAGCGCTGTCACCCCGCAGCCAGTGACCTCGCCGGCAGCCGCCGCCAGCCGCTGCTTGTCCCGCCCCACCAGCGCCACGTTTACCCCTTCTTCCGCCAGGCACCGCGCCGTGGCCCGACCGATACCGCTCGAAGCACCGGTTATCAGCGCCACCTTTCCCTGTAAACCAAGTTCCATCTCGCTACCTCCGTTAACCAACTTATTACCGGAATTATCGGATTCCCTGCAGGGAATTTTAATTTGCCAGTCTCAAGCTGTCAATAGTGCCCTCCGATACCGTCTTATCCACATCCGAAAAAGCAGCCCTAAACGGCTCGAAAATACGTTAAACAGGGAAATGCCAACTAATTATGCCGGACATGTGGCCTTTTTGTGGCTTTCGTGATACAATTGGCATAAGGGGTATTATACTGGGAGTCGATTAGCTTGATAAGAAGCGACGAACCGGAAACACTATCCCGTTTGCTGGAGCAAATCTACCGTGACAGTGGTTATGATTTCCGGCACTACAAACAAGGTACGGTAACGCGCCGCCTGGGACGGCGACTGCAAGCTACCGGTACGACCAATTACGACGACTACCTTCGCTTTATAGCCGATCATCCCCAGGAATATGAGCGTATCAGCCAGTCCCTGACGATTACCGTCAGCAGCTTTTTCCGCAGCCAGTACGCCTTCGGGCAGCTGGCCCGACTGGTATTCCCGGCGCTGTTGCCGAGATCGTCGCCAATACCGCAGCGTCTCCGCCTCTGGAGTGTGGCCTGTGCCCGGGGGGAAGAACCATATTCCATCGCTATGGCCCTCAGCGATTACCTGGGAAGCCGCACCGACTATCACGACATCAAAATCTACGCCACCGATATCAACCGCCAGAGCCTGGAGCAGGCCCGTACCGGAGTCTTTTCCGCCACCGACATCGAGTCCGTTCCCCAACCGGCCCGCAAACACTTTAGCCATAACAATTCCGGATATGTTATTAACGACAATGTCCAGAGAATGGTAACTTTTGACTACTTCGATCTCACCTCCAATATCCAAGCGCCGTTCGGGGCCATGGACGGTATCTTCTGCTGTAACATCCTGATCTACCTCCACCGCCAACTGCAGACCAAGCTACTGGGCGCATTATGCGAGTCACTGCTTCCCGGCGGCTACCTCATGCTGGGCGATGTGGAAAGCCCGACCGAGAATGTCCGCTCCCGGCTGAAGTGCCTCGATGCCAAAGCTAAGATCTACCAGAAGAAAGGATAATGATGCCATGAGCAAAACCGAGGGCCGTAACTACCCAACCCCACCTGCCGAACCACCTAGTGACGGTGAGATGCTCTACCGCGACATGATTGAGCTCTCGCCGGATACTATAATGGCAGTCGACATGGAGGGGAAAGTCATCCTGTGTAACGAGTCCCTAGTCGGTTTAACCGGCTATCCCCGCAGCGAAGTTCTTGGTAAGCACTTCACCGAGCTTAAATTCCTCGATGGAACGCGACTACCCGAGTACGCCGGTATGTTCGAAGCTATTATGAAGGGAGGGGATTTCCCGCCGGTGAATACCCCGGTCACCCGTCGCGACGGCGGCACGGCGCTGCTGGAGGTGCGCTGGGCCCGACTGCAGGTGGGTAATGAACAGATTTTACAGGCGACGGGGCGTGATATCGGTGAGCACAAGCGGCTGGAGGCAGAGCTGAAGAAAAAGAACCGGCAGCTTGATGCCCAGAATGAAGAACTCACCGCCGCTAATGAGGAACTCCGCGCCACCGAGGAAGAACTGCGCGCCGCCAACGAAGAGTTGCTTGCAACCAACGACGAACTACAGGAGACTCAGGAACGGCTGTTGCGTAGTGAGAAGCTGGCGGCCATCGGTCAGCTGGCGGGCGGGGTGGGCCATGAACTGAGGAATCCGCTGGGAGCCATCAAGAACGCCGCCTATTATGTCCGCAATAAGATTAATAAAAGCGAGCTTGCCTACGGGGAACCGAAAATCCTGGAGTTTCTGGACATCATCGATGATGAAATCAACACCGCCGATAAGATTATCGGTGATTTGCTCGGCTTCTCCCGGGTCGGCAAACCGTCGGTCTCACCCGTGAGCATCGACGCGGTAATCAATAAAGCACTGGCCCATCTGACCATCCCCAAGAACATCGTGCTGCGCCGCGAACTGGCGGAACGTCTGCCGGAGATCAAGGCCGACATTGAGCAGCTTAATCAGGTGCTGATTAACCTCATCACCAACGCCATCCAGGCAATGCCCGAGGGCGGCAAGTTAATCATCAAAACCTTCGTCCGCGGCGATAACCTGGTCATCGAGGTCAGCGACAGCGGCGGCGGCATCCCGCCCGATAACCTGAATAAGATATTCGACCCCCTCTTCACCACCAAGGCCAAGGGTATCGGCCTGGGACTGGCCGTCTGTAAGTCGATAATCGAACGTCATCAGGGCCAAATCAGCGTTAACAGCCAGGAGGGTAAAGGCACCACCTTTTCCATCGAGCTGCCAAGGGGGAACCGATGACAAATAACCTGTGCGAGCCGAAGGCAGTTAATAAAACAGGCAAGATTCTGGTCGTCGATGACATGCCGGGTATGCGGCTGACCCTAGTCGAGATACTGGAGGACGAGGGGTATAACGTGATTGTCGCCGAGGACGGCTACCAGGCCATCGCCGCCGCCCGGGAAAATCACTTCGACATTATCTTTATGGATATCAAAATGCCCGGCATCAACGGCGTCCAGGCCCTGCGGGAGATTAAGCGCCTCGACCCCGGCGTTGCGGTGGTGATGATGACTGCCTATTCGGTCGAGGAGCTAATCGACGAAGCCCGCAGCGAAAACATCCTCGATGTCATCTACAAACCGTTCGATATTGAGAAGATACTGGCGCTGGTCAAGGCTAGCGCCGGAAAGTAGGTCATCGTGAAACCGAGCCCGGTCAAGGTCATGATTGTTGAAGATGAAACCGGTATCCGGCTGACGTTGGGGCAGATACTGGAGGAGGAGGGTTATCGGGTGACCTCTCTGGAACGGGGCAGCGAGGCCCTGGCACTGATTCGTCACGAGCGCTTCAACGTCATTATCACCGACCTGTGCCTCCCCGATATCAGCGGCATGGAGATAATCGAGCTCGCCCAGGAGCTCGACCCGGAGGTGACGGTGATTATCACCACCGCCTACGCCAGCATGGAAACAGCCGTCAAGGCGGTCAACCAGGGCACCTACGCCTACTTCATTAAGCCGATCAATCCGGATGAGCTCAAGATAAATATCGCCAACGCCCTGAAGCAGCAGCGCCTGTCCCAAGAGAACAAGAAGCTGGTCGACAGCCTGCAAAAATCCAACAAGCTGCTGGTACAGGCTAACGAAGAGCTGCAGAACGAGATCGGACAGCGCCTGCAGATAGAGACGGAGCTTAAAAGCTCCGAGGAACGGCTGAGCATCATCTTCGAGCTGGCCCCGGACGGTTACTACCTGAACGACCTTAAAGGCAACCTAGTTGACGGTAACATTGCCATCCAGAAGATGGTCGGCTACAAGAAACACGAACTGTATGGCAAGAATCTCTTCAAGCTGAACCTGGTGCCGCCCCGCTACATGCCGCTGCTGGCGGCCAACCTGGCGAAAAACCTGATGGGGCAGCCCACCGGCCCCGACGAACTCTGGCTGAACCGCAAGGACGGCACCCAGGTCCCGGTGGAGATAACCTCGGTGCCGGTTACCATTCACGACAAGACCCTGGTATTGGGTATCGCCCGCGACATCAGCAGTCGGAAACAGACGGAACGCGACCTGAGGGAAAGCGAAGAGCGTTACCGCGACCTCTTTGAAAACGCCAACGACCTTATCCAGAGCGTCGCCCCCGACGGTCGCTTCATCTATGTTAACAAAATGTGGCTCGAGACCCTGAAATACCACGCCGCGGAGATGGACGATATCAACCTGTGGGATATTATCCATCCGGACTCCATCCCCCACTGCCGGGCAGTCTTCCAGGAGATAATGACCACCGGGAAGACCCAGAACGAAGTGGAGGCGGTGTTCATCGCCAAGGACGGCGGGGAGGTGGCGGTGGAAGGCAGCGTTAACTGCCGCTGCACCGACGGTAAAATAGTCGCCACGCGGGGCATCTTCCGCAATATTACCCACCGCAAGCAGATGGAAAAGGCCCTACGCGATTCAGAAGAGCGGTACCGCAGCCTGGTAAACAACGTCAGCGTCGGCATCCTGCGCTCGCTGCCGGGGCCGCCAGGGCGGGCTCTCGAAGTCAACCCCGCCCTGGAAGAAATTACCGGATACTCCCGCCAGGAACTATTGTCGATGGACATCATCAACCTCTACGTTAATCCCGAAACCCGTACCGCCGCCTTCAACGAGATGGCCATTACCAACGACCGGATTACCTGGGATTTCGAATGGCGTAAGAAGGACGGCAGCCAGATAGTGGTCCGCAATCAGATGATTACCGTCCGCGATGAGGACGGGAGCATCCTCTACATCGACTCCATCGTCGATGACATTACCGAGCATAAACGGATGTCGGAGGCCCTGAAGGAAAGCGAGAAGAAATACCGCACCCTGGTCGAGAACGCCACCGACTTTATCTTCATGGTCGACCAGGAACTCCGGGTACTCTCCATCAACCGGGTGGCCGCCCGGCGTATCGGCAAAAGCCCGCGCACACTGAACAACAAAACGATTCACGAAATCTTCCCGACTGATACCACTAAAAAATTCGCGGAAAACCTCCAGTTGGCCTTTGCGACCGGCAAGACGATTATGGTGGAACACAAGATAACGGTCGGCAATTCGGAATTCTGGGAGAGTGCCAGCCTCAACCCAATACACGACGACCAGGGTAAGGTCATCGCCGTAATGGGGCTCAGCCGGGATATCACCGAACAGAAACAGATGCAGAAGGAGCTGCAGACGAAGAACGACATGCTCGACGCTCAGAATGAGGAACTGCAGGCCCAGAGTGAGGAACTGCTCAGCCAGCAGCGGGAGCTCCTGGAGAAGACCGAAGCCGTCGCCCAGGCCAACCAGCTCAAGAGCGACTTCCTGGCCAACATGTCCCATGAGCTACGCACCCCGCTTAATGTTATCATCGGCTTTTCCCAGCTCATGATTGACGGGGCCACCGGCCGGATTAACAAAGAGCAGCGGGAGTGCCTCGACAGCGTGCTTGACAGCAGCCAGCACCTGCTCAGCCTGATTAACGGCGTCCTCGACCTGTCCAAGATAGAATCCGGTGCCGTCGAAATCAAACCGGAGCGCGTCGCCCTGGATTCGATAATCGAATCGGTCAGCCGGGCAATGATGCCGATACTTAACCAGAAGCAACTCACCCTGGACGTTGACATCGAGCCCGATCTGGTCCCGGTCTTCGCCAATGAAGACAAGCTGGAACAGGTTCTGCTTAATCTCATCGATAACGCCGCCAAGTTCACCCCCAACGGGGGCAAGCTAAGGATTAAGGCGGCTACCGACAGCAAATGGTGCCGGGTGGTTGTTGCCGATAACGGCATCGGCATTAGGAAAGAGGACCAGGCCCGGGTCTTCGAACCCTTCTGTCAGTTGGAACACCAAGACACAACCACCGAAGGCAGTACCGGACTGGGGCTAGCCCTGGTCAAGCAGATTGTGGAGAACTACGGGGGCACCATCATCGTGGACAGCGAATACGGCCAGGGCAGCCGATTCATCTTTACCATCCCCCTGACCAATGGTTATCAGCGTAAAAAGAACCGGAGGAACCTCAAGCGTGAGCACCAAGATACTGCTTGTCGAGGATAATCCGCTCCACATGAAACTGATGGAGATGACGCTGCGAGACAAGGGCTATATCCTGGTTAAAGCCAGCGACGGGGAGACTGCCCTGGCGACAGCCGTCGCCGAACGGCCCGACCTACTGCTGCTCGACGTCCGTATCCCGAAACTGGATGGCTTCGAAGTGGCCAAAAGGCTGCGCCAGCGCCCAGAGTTCAAGACGACGCCCATCATCGCGCTCACGGCCCATGCCATGCGCGGCGACCAGGACAAGGTCATCGAAGCTGGCTGTGATATCTATCTCTCCAAGCCAATCGACACGCGCCAATTACCCCTGATTGTCGAACAAGCGCTCGAGAAAGGGGGCAGGAAATGACCGAGACTGATAACGCTAAGGTCCTTATCATCGATGACGACCGGAAATTACTCAAGATGCTGCACCGGGTTATCACGCACAAAGGCTATGAGGTCCTGACCGCCAGCAGCGGCCAGGACGGCCTCCGGCTCCTCTTCGAGCAGCGGCCGCAGGTAGTGCTACTCGACGTCGCCATGCCGCAGATGGACGGCTGGGAGGTCTGTCGGCGCATCCGTGACGTCTCCGATATCCCCGTGGTCATGCTTACCGGCCAGCGTATTGAAGAAAACGATATCGTCACCGGACTGGAACACGGCGCCGACGAATACCTGATTAAACCGGTGGGCAACCAGGAACTAATCGCCCGTCTGCGGGCGGTAATGAGACGTGCTGGAGCGCAAAATAGTAAAGGCCTCAAAGAGTCAATAACCTATCGTGACGACCATCTCAACATCGATATCAACCGGCGTAAGATCATCGTCGGTAAAGAAAAGGTGAAGCTCACTCCCCGTGAGTTCCGGCTGTTCGCATTGCTGCTGCGGCATGCCAACCAGATAATCACCCACCACCAGCTACTAGAAAAGGTGTGGGGGTGGGAATATACCGACGACGTGGACTATGTACGGATATACATCTCGCATCTGAGGCGTAAGATAGAACCGGACCCCACTAGTCCCCGCTACATCATCACCGAGCCCGGTGTCGGCTATTACTTCAGCAAGGCGGAAGCAACGGACTGAATGGAGCGGAAGACGAGATTCGAACTCGCGACCTCTTCCTTGGCAAGGAAGCGTTCTACCGCTGAACTACTTCCGCCCGTTTGTCCATAATGATGGTGCCGAGGGGGAGATTTGAACTCCCACGAGCTTGCGCTCACTAGCCCCTCAAGCTAGCGCGTCTGCCGATTCCGCCACCTCGGCCGGAATAACCCAGAAAACCACGAAACGCGACTCCGGCGCGCGACTAACGAAAGACCTCGTCGCCGCTCTTGCAGCCGAGGGAAGGATGGGCATCGAAACGCACCGCCCCAACATTGACTCCGGGCACGGCGGCGGCTACCTGGGCCACCCCAGCATGACCGAATCCGGCACAGAGCTCAATGCAGCTTACTCCCTCTTTAGCAAGGTCCTTACACGCGCTGACCGCCTGCTGATAGTCCGCCACCCCGACGACCAGCAAATCTATGGCATCGAGCTCCATTACCGTCCGCTGTTTGGCCGGGTCAGCACCACGGGCAACGAAAACAAAGGCTAATTTCCGTTTGGACTCTGCCATCTCTTGCACCTCACATATATATTATTCACCGCAGCAATTCACGAAATTTCAGGAAAACCCCGAACCGGTTTCGCTGCCACTAGAAACCCCCACCCACGCTCCCGCACACCCTTAATTAGGATATATTTTATCCCGCCGGGTGTCAAGCAGAATCCAAGGAACTCAGGCGTCTTTTGCTTCTCAGATGCGGTAGTTAATGCGCCTTGCGGCATACTCCGCCAGCTCTTCAAAGTAAATGGCGTAGTTTTGCCGCCCGGGACGTTTCCGGACGTATCTTACGAATGGCTCCAGGCAGCTCCACATCGCCAGGGCCCTTTCCCAAATCCAGACCGGAGCCTCTTGCTTCTTACCACGCCCCCGAAGGAGCACGAAACCCACCTTGTCCAGATTCTTGATCGTTCTTTCCAGGGCATGACGGGTATTACGCTGGGTGACGTCGGTAGCGATCTGGGTAACGACATCCTCTTCGATCGGCAGCGCCTCCATGTTACGCAGGAACTCATCGCCCTTACCCGACAGCCGGTAGATGATTTCCCGGTCTTTGCGGGCCTGCTCGTCATCCAGGTCATCCATCAGCTTAAGCACGGTATCAAACGATATCTGCTTGCGCAGCTAGCGCAGCTGGGAGAAGGAAACGCTGGCCAGCGTCGTTATCGCCGCCGCCGAAACAATCGCCAGAATTAACTCCAGGTCCATGGTGCCTGTCAGCCTCCCTAAATACGAATTGTCTGCGGAATGATTATAGCCCAACGGAAACCGACAAGCAAAAACGGAATCGCGCTGAGGCCAGTTCGGGAATAAAAAAATGGCAGGAGTGGGAGGACTCGAACCCCCGACCGGCGGTTTTGGAGACCGCTGCTCTCCCAACTGAGCTACACTCCTGCGAGGCTAAATACTAACGTATTCCAGCTGTTATGTTAACTAATGGCGTTATTTTGGCGTTATTTTTCTGAAGAGACCCATTTTTACCAGCCGGTAATACTTCATCCAGTAACGCCATAGCATCTGATTGCATCCCCTCAATTATATGAGAATACGTATCCATTGTAAAGGCGACTGAGCTGTGCCCCAGAGCCTCTGAAATAACCTTGGGCTTAGCTCCACGAAGTAACATCAGACTAGCAAAAGTATGTCTCAAATCATGGAAGCGGATGTTCTGTAATCCAGCCTGTCTCACTATCTTACCGAAGTTATGACTAAGCACACTTGGATCAATCGGCTTCCCCTCTACAGACGCAAACACCAAATCGTCTATAGTTAGCTCTTTACCCAAGCTTCGGTATAATTCCTCACGTTCACGCTTATATTCTCTGAGAAAACAGGCTAACTTAGGGGTCATGCTAACGCGGCGTCTACTGTGATTTGTCT